>ERZ779874.2650-NODE-2650-length-14564-cov-14.206286_pt1 | contig 14564 bp, 5 predicted proteins | sample MGYA00511031_ERZ779874 | MGnify/ENA primary metagenome ERZ779874 (study PRJEB29588, sample SAMEA2156850) | human gut metagenome | biome: human gut; feature: human-associated habitat; material: faeces | place: Denmark | collected 2008/2010 ...
TTTTCCGACGTTCCCGCGCTGCCGCGCCGACCCGTCTCTCAAGTGCTCGACTATAATAACACAACCGGCCGCACTTGTCAACAGTAAAAATCAATTTTTTCAGATTTTCTTCATTTTATTTGACCGTGCGGAGGGTCAAAAAAGCCTGCGCGGAATTAAGACCCGCACAGGCCTTGATATATAACGAACTCAGACGGCTGCCGGCTCCGCCGCGCTTATTGCGCTGTCAAAAAATCCGACAATATCGCGGAAATATTCGTCGCGGCACTTCTCGTTGTGCAGCTCGTGACGGGCGTCTTTATATATATGTATCTCTGCGTTGAGTCCCGCCTTGCGATAGCGCCGAAGAAGCTTCTTCGCCTTTGACGACTTCGTGCCTCCTATCGGATCCATATCGCCGCTGAAAATGCCGATGCGGACATTGGGGCTGATCTTTGCGATATTTTCTTTTTTATATATCCTGCCGAACGCCTTTATCATATTCCAATCGAAGTTGACGCTGATATCTATTCCCGCCATGGGGTCATCAATGAACACCTGTCGGCGCTCCACGTCGCTCGTCACCCACTGGCTCGGACCTTTTTCGCCCTTATAGCGCGCGTCAAAAATCATATCGCTCACGGGATTGACGAACTTCGGGCGCCAATCCTTGGCAAACAGCTCAAGCGGCCAGAGCAGAGCGAGCGCAGCCTGCGCGCCGTTCATATCGGCGGTTCCGCAGAGCGCGACGGCCTTGACGTCCGTCCCCTGCTGGAGAAAATCCTGCGCCAAAAAGCTGCCGTAGCTGTGACCCATGAGCACCTGCGGAAGATGATAGCGCTCCTTGAGCCAATTATAGAAGAACACAAGATCCTTGACAGTCTTTCTCTCGATATCGCCCGGATGTCTGCCGCGGTTCTCGTCGGTCTCGGTGTTTCCGTGGGCGCGGTGATCGTCGGCAAAGACTATATAGCCGTGCTCATTGAACATCTGCGCCACTTCGTGATATCTGCCGGCATATTCGCACATTCCGTGCGAAATCTGCACGACACCCTTGGGGCTTTCAACATCGTCCCAGAGGTAGCAGTGTATCGGGGTTGAATCGAAGCTCTTGATATCAAGCTGCTGCATAATATTTCTCCTTTACGACTTTATTTATTTTATTATTAATGTATTATCTTATGCTCATCCAGACCTGCATATCGCTCTCGCCGCGGTTTGCAAAGGCGAAATACGGAATGAGTCTGATGCGTGTCGGCTCATGCTTCATCTCATCGGCGGGCGCATAGAGCGCACCCGAGCCCGAGATTCTCGTCCCGTCAACATCGAAAGCTGGTATACCGAAGCCCAAATCGACGGGCTCGGCGTTGAGCTCGGAGGAGAGGGAGAGCGAGAATATGTCGCCGTTGTCCACACCCTCGGCGCAGTAGACGACCGGACCGCGCATAACGGCGACCTTGCCGGAATCCTCATGCACGGAGGGGTCGGCGGAGACGATAACCGGGGACATATCGAAATAAAGCTCTATTTTTGCGCCGTCACGGCAGTCAAAAAGCATATAACCGCCGCTTGTACCGAGATTTTCGGCGAGCTTCGTTTCGACAGAGAAATCGCGGCACCACGAGGGTATTCTGACAGCGAGCTTCACGGGTGCGCCGCCGACGCAAACGGTCACTCCGCCGTCGGACGGATAGTCCGTTATTTGAGAGACATGCACCGTCCCGCCGTTCATATCAATATCGGTATCGCTCTGCATAAACTGATGGACATAGACCGTGTCGCCGTCATACGAATATATATATTTTCCGATGCTCTCGACAAAGCGGGCGACATTCGGCGGGCAGCAGGAGCAGTCGAACACCTCTACGCGCTGCGTTATAGGCAGGCGGACTTCCTCGCCGCGCCAGTATTTTATATTCCGCTTTGAAAGGTCTATCGAGAGCGGATTTTCATAGAAGAAGCTCTTTCCGTCGAGCGATACGCCGGAGAGAAAGCCGTTATATATGACCCGCTCCACCGTATCGGCATAGCGGGAATCGACTGCGGTCAGCGACATACGTTGTGCAAACATCGCCAAGGAAACGGCGGCGCAGGTCTCTGCATAGGCGGTCTCGTTCGGCAAATCGCCGTCAACCGTGAACGCCTCGCCGACGCGGGTCGAGCCGATGCCGCCCGTGATATACATACGGTGCTCCGTTATATTCTTAAATATACTGTTCGCAGCGTCAAGCAGCTCTCTGTCGCCGCACTCATAGGCGATATCCGCCATGGCGCTGTAGATATAACAGGCTCTGACGTTGTGTCCGGTGGCCTGCGTCTGCTCGCGCAGGGGTATCATATCCTGAAGATAGTCCTCGGAGGCAAAGCCGCTCGCCTGTCCCCTGTCCTTTTCGTTGTTGCCACGCTTATCCACAAAGAAGCGGCTGAGGTCGAGCCAACGTTTTTCGCCCGTGCAGCGGTACAGACGCACAAGAGCAAGCTCTATCTCGGGATGACCCGGGGTAGTAAACGCCGCGGAATCCTCCCTGCAAAAAACTGTTTCGATAAGCTCGGCATAGCGGCGCATAAGGTCGAGGAATCGACGCTTGCCCGTCGCCTCATAGTAGGCTGCTGCCGCTTCGATGAGATGCCCCGCGCAGTAGAGCTCGTGATGATCGCGGTCGGTAAAGCGCTTGCCGGGCTCGACCACAGTGTACCAGACGTTAAAATATCCGTCGGGAGTCATGTTCCTCTCAATGCGGTCAATCAGCTCCTCGACATAGCTTTCGAGTTCGGCGTCACTATGCTTTGAGAGCACATATGCCGCAGCCTCCATCCACTTCGCGGCATCGGAGTCATAGAAAAAATGCGGGCGATCGGGCTCGCCTTGCTTCCAGTTGCAGCCGAGAGCCGAAAATCTCCCCGTGTCCTCAAACCTGCGGCGCACGCTGTCGAGCGTCACGGACTCGTTTAAAGCAATGCGGTCTTTCCAAAAACCGCCTGTTATGTTTACTTTATCAAAAGGTACCGAATACTGTTTGCTCATTGCGCAGCCCTTTCACAAAAATTATCTTCTGTCAGCAGAACTATAATACCACAAAATGGTCAAAATTGGTAGGACATTTAAAAAAAATTATGAACAAATTCGCCTGTGGATTGAAGATTGAGGGAAAATATGCTAATATATCTATGCTTATAATTTGCATCATTGTGCTTTTTTTGAGGAGGACTCTTGAAATGGAGTATAAGCTGAATACAACAAATTACCGCGACTTCAAGGTAATTGAGGACAACAAGTGCGCGGCACGAGCATATTTTATACCGTATTCAAAAAAGGAAAAGCTGAGCGCCGTCGATATTAAACACGAGCGCACCGATTCCGATCTTGTCGAGGTACTCTCCGGCGAGTGGGATTTCAAATATTACAGCGACATCTCGCTCATTCCCGAGGTTTTGAACGCGCAGAGCGTTGAGTTTGACAAAATACAGGTTCCCTCGACCTGGCAGCGTACCGGCTACGAGCCGCCGGTATATCTCAACTGCCCCTATGAATTCGACCTGCCCAATCCGAACCTGCCCGAGCATATGTCCGCCGGAATCTACCGCAAGAGCTTTGAGGTCACAAATTCCGACGACGTTCATATTTTGAGCTTCCTCGGCGTTGTCCCGTGCATTGACCTCTATGTCAACGGAATGTACGTCGGCTACAGCGAGGGCGCGCACAATACGGCGGAGTTCGACATCTCGGAATTCATATACGAGGGCACAAACGAGCTGCTTGCGGTCGTTCACAAATGGTGCACCGGCACGTATCTTGAGTGCCAGGATATGTTCCGCGAAAACGGAATTTTCCGCGACGTGCTTCTCTACAGGCTTCCTGCGGTATATGTCAACGACTACTTCATTCGCCCGCGCAAGGCGGACGGAAAATGGACGGTGGACGTCGAAGTTACGCTCGAGGGCAAGCTCAACGGCTGTGAGGTCGGCTTCTCGCTCGAGAAGGACGGCAAGGTTATTGCGGGCGAGACTGTAAAGGCAGAACGCCTTACATATATGACCTTCACCGACCTCGATGTCACAGAGTGGAACGCGGAGGTTCCGACAGTCTACAACGCTTATATATCACTGTACAGAAACGGTGAGGAGCTCATGACGCTGCGAAACCTTACGGGCTTCAAAACAGTGGCTATAAAGGGCAACACCTTTACATTCAACGGACAGGTTATCAAGTTCAAGGGCGTCAATCATCACGACACAAATGGCAAAACCGGCTATGTTATGACCTTCGACGACTACGAAAAGGATGTCCTTCTCATAAAAGAGTTCAACGGCAATGCCGTGCGCACCTCGCACTATCCCCCCGACCCGTACTTAATAGCGCTCGCCGACATATACGGTCTCTACATAGTCGACGAGGCGGATATCGAGACTCACGGCGCGTGCTTCGCTCCGCACAACGACATGAACAAAATCAGCAACGACCTCAAATGGGCTCCGCGCTACCTTGACAGGGTCAAGAGAATGTATATGCGTGACAGGAGTCATCCGTGCATCACCATGTGGTCGCTGGGCAACGAGGCGGGCGGCTACGCCTGCCAGGACGTCTGCTATGACTATATGCATGAAATGTGCCCCGAAATACCCACCCACTACGAGGGAGTCATACATACAAAGCGCAAGGCTTACGACGTGGTTTCCGATATGTATCCGACGCACGAGCAGGTTGAAAATGTCGGCAAGGGCACGCATAAGGGCGCATGGTACAAGACAAAGCCCTATTTCCTCTGCGAATATGTTCACGCGATGGGCGTAGGTCCGGGCGCGATGGAGGAATATTGGGACAGCTTCTATAAATACGACAACCTCATGGGCGGCTGCATCTGGGAATGGGCGGATCACGCGGTATATCACGCCGACGGGCCCTATAGATACACCTACGGCGGCGACCACGGCGAGAAAAAGCACGACGGAAACTTCTGCGTCGACGGTCTTGTTCATCCCGACCGCACGCCCTCAAGCGGCGCTCTCGAGATGCAGGCGGTCTACCGTCCCCTCAGAGCGAAGCTCAACCGCGACGGAAGCTTTGTTTTCACGAACACCAACCGTTTCCGCAGCTCGGGCTATATCACAGTTGTCCGCTCTATGACGGTTGACGGCATTGAAAGCGACAAGAAAGAGCGCTTCTCGCTTGACATTGAGCCCTGCAAGAGCAAAAAAGTCACTTTCAAGGACACTATACCCGACGGATGCGACTGCCGCATGAACTTTGAATATCTCGACGGCGATAAATTCATCGCACGCGAGCAGGTCGTAATAAAGAAAACGAACAAGAAGGTTCCTCTGCCCGTAGGCAGCGTGTTTAAATGCAGAGAGGGCAGAGACACCGTGAAGGTCTATTTCTACGGCGGGTCTGTGAAGTTCGACCTGAAAACCGGCGAAATAGCGTCATACAAGCTCGGCGAAAAAGAGCTCATGAACCAATCCCCCGTCGCGCATAAGGGCTTTATCCCGAACATTTTCCGTGCGATGCTCGACAACGACAGGGTTATCATCGAGCAGTGGAAGAAGGCCGGATATGACGACATAACGGTTATTCCGCGCTCAACCGACTTCTCATGTTCAAAGCGCTCTGCGAAGTTCACAGTCGATTTCAATCTCCGCTCCAAAAAGGGCGTTGTTGCAAAGGTCGGCATTGAATACACTGTTGACGCCGCAGGCTGCATAAAGGTCGAGACGGTATTCAACGCGAAGGCTCAGAAGAAAGCCGCCGCCGCTCTGCCGCGCTTCGGACTCGTGCTCGAGATGCCGGAGAGCTTCGAGAACATAGAATATCTCGGCTACGGCCCCTACGAGAACATGAGCGATTTCCGAGAACATACGACATTCGGCGTATACAACACCACGGTCGACGGCATGGACGAGTTCTACATCAAGCCGCAGGATTACGGCGTTCGCACGGGCGTTCGCAGACTCAGCATCACGGACGCGGACGGTGTCGGAATGATGATTTGCAACCCCGACAGGGATCTCAGCTTCACGGCGAGACACTTCACTCAGGCGCTCATGCAGCGCTCGATGCACTATGACGACCTCCACTCCGAGCACACGACGGTCATTGACATCGACGGCTTCCTCAGAGGCACCGGCACAGGCAGCTGCGGCCCGGACGTGCTCCCCAAATACGCGATAGACGGCCGCAAGGAGCTCTCGTACAGCTTCGTTATCATCCCGATAAAGTAACAAACAAGCAATTATAAAGCATTGAATCCTACTCACAGTTTTTGTGGGTAGGATTTTTTAGTTGGGAGTCGGAGCGTAATTGATAGGGGTTGTGGGGGTAAAACCGCCGTCAGCCAAACATTTTTATATTTTAAATTAGCGGAATCATGCAGAGGGCGGATGATATCCGCCTACACGGTGTATGCAATGACTACAGCAGGCGAGCTAAGTTCGCCTCTACAAGGGGATTGCGGAAAGCTTTGCTTTGTAGGGGTCGGCGACTCAACGACCCTTTGACGCGTCAGCGTCACCGAAAATCTATTCATTTCGCCCGTGTCTTGTAATACGCTCTCTGCTTGAGACTTGCCCCCTGTGCCGCCTGCGACGGCAGCGGTGCGTCGAGTCGCCGCACCCTACAAAGAGGACATCGAGAAACAAAACAGTCTATGCAAAAGGGTAAATCTGCGCAATGACCCCTCAGTCTCGGCTTCGCCGAGCCGGCTCCCCTACAGGGGGAGCCATAATCGGTCGGTTGTGTACTCTGCAACTCCAAATTTGCACATTTCTTTTTCAAGCTCTCAACACAACCGCATGGCTTCTGCGGGATATAAGAAAATCGGCTGTCGGGTTTTCCTCGGCAGCCGATTGGTTTTATTTTTGCTTTTTTACTTCTTCATCTGCTCGCGCAGGTGGTTTGAGAGCAGGGCGAGCGACGACGCCATGTTCTCATTCTGGACAAGTATACCGTCGGGCACAACAAGATGCACCGGAGCAAAGTTCCAAATGGCGCGGATGCCGCTGTTCACGAGCAGGTCGCATATCTCCTGCGCGCTCGACGCGGGAACGGTGATTATGCCTATATGTATGTTCACCTTGCGGCAGAAGCTCTCGAGCTGGGCTATAGGGAAGACCGTCTTGCCCTGGAACTCGGTGGGTTCTTCGCAGAGATCGAACGCTGCGATTATATTGAGGCCGTAGGCCTTGAAGCCGCTGTAATTGAGCAGAGCCTTGCCGAGGCTGCCTGCGCCGACTATAACGGCGTTGTCGATATCGTTATAGCCGAGAAAAGCCTCAAGCTCCGCGATAAGATCCTTGACATTGTAGCCGACCTTCGGCTTGCCGGACGAGCTGACGCTCGCGAGATCCTTACGCACCTGGACATCATTGAGCTGAAGCGCTTCGGCGATGGTCGTGGCAGATATGTTTTTCGGAGCATCCTCGGGAAGTCCCTTGATATAGCTCAGATACATCGGAAGTCTCTGAAGGGTATGTTTTGAGATATTCTGAGTCATAAAAGTTCACCAACCTGAAAATTATACTTGTTCTGCAATCATTGTATCACATTTTATCAAATAGTTCAAGTGAACTTTGAAGGCAAAAAAATCGGGGGAGCCGCCCGAGAGCGACTCCCCTTCTTACCTGCCGTTTAAAGCAGGATTTTCAGTTTTCGTTCGCAGCCTTAGACTGTGAAAGCAAAGTCGGTGGTATCCCAGACCTGTCTGTCGTTAGCGATGTACTTCGCGGTTGCGGTGTACTCGCCTGCACGAAGCTTGGCATTGATTGTCCAGATCTCGCCGTCGCCGTCGGGGGCGATGGAGACATCGGCATGATCTCTGTCATAGGTTCTGGTGGCGCCGGAAGCGTCAGCGATCTTGATCTTAGTGGCAGTGCCGTTGACGGTAACTTCGACGGAATCAGCAGAGGCCTTAACCTCGGTAACGCTGACAGCCGATACGGGCTTCGCGTCGATAATTACATCAAACTCAGTGCCGGCAGTCCAAGATCTGCCATACTTCGCCTTAGCAATGTGTCTGCCTGCGGGGATGTCAAGATTGACAGTCCAAATCTCATAAGCGAGGTTGGTGCTGTTCGAATAGACCTCGATGCCCTCTGCGTCATAGGACTTGACGGTAACTCTGGGATCAAGTCTCGAAAGAGTTGTCGTTCCGCCGTCTGCGCAGACAACCTGAATCTTATCAGCCTTACCGGAGACCTTGAAGGTGTACTCCTGCTTGCCGCCGTAATTCGGGGTGTTGTAGGTTACTTCAAGAACGCCGTCCGGAGTCGGCTCTTCGGGTTTAACGTCGAATCTGACAGAGAAGTTATGGCCGTTCTCTTCCCAATCCTTGCCGAACTTCGCGAAGGCAACATATCTGCCCTCGGGAATGTTGACATTGATGGTCCAGATTTCGCCGTCGTCAGTCTTCTCTATCTTCAGAATACCGAGAGCATTGGCATCGCTTGTCATGGAGGTGTTTCTGTCAAACGTGCGGGTATTGCCGAATGCATCGACTATTCTGATCTTCTGAGGCTCGCCCTTGACCTTGATTGCATACTGGTGCATGCCGCCGTAGTTCGGGGACTCAGGAGTGACGGAGATGATGGACGAATCGTTGGCAACAAGGATAGCGTTGAAGCTAACATTCTTGATACCCATAGTTCCGACCTCGGGATCCCAACCGGTGAAGCTGTAACCGTCGACAATCGGATCTGCGGGAGCTGCGATCTGCTCGCCGACCTTCGCGGTAACGGTTGCATGAACTTCGCCGTTTACATAGAAGGTAGCGGTGTAGGTCATAAGCTCGAGAGCTGCGACTGCATCATTGATAGCCTGGGTGGCTGCGTCAACAACGCCCTGCTCGGAGTACTTCTTACCGGAGACATCCTCTGCGAGGACTGCTGCAAGAGCATCTCTGGTCTCGGCGGTGTACTTCTTGTCGTAGTTCTCTTCGCCCTGCTTGGCCTGAGCCGCTGCGACTGCCGCGTTGTAAGCGGAGTAGTCGGCATCGTTCTCGCTCCACTGGGAAACGAGGGTCAGGTTCTCTGCGGGCATGGTGGCTGGAATATCCATATTCCAGCCTGCGAAGGTCCAGCCCTCTCTGGCTGCCGGCTCGGCAACGTTAAGAGCTGCGCCGTAGTAAACGTCTGTCTCTGCGCCGTCAACAGAAAGCTTGTACTGGTTACGGCTGTAGTAGACCTTAAGAACAAGGCTGCCGTCCGCAAGGACTGTGCCGGAAAGGACACTGTTGTCAGCAACCGTGAAGCCCTCGCGGGTCTCGGGGGTTACGGAAACAGTCTCGCCGGTAGTAGCAGACTTATCCTCGATAGCAGCGTCGCCGTAGTTACCGTCAAGACCCATGACATAGGTCTCAACCTTGTAGCCGACGGTGCCTGCGGAGAACTTAGCGTCAAATCTAACATTCTCGACACCCATGACTCCGACTTCGGGGTTCCAACCTGTGAAGGTGTAGCCTTCCTTGGTGGGAGCTTCGGGGGCGACGATCTGAGCGCCAACCTCTGTGGCGACGGTACGATAAAGCTCATTGTCGACATAGAACTCTGCGTTGTAGGTCATGAGTTTAAGACCCTCAACAGCGGCGTTTATCTTCGCTGTCTGAGCATCAACAATATGCTGCTCGCTGAGCTTCTTGCCGGAGACATCCTCATCAAGTGCGGTGTCAAGGGCAGCTCTGGTGTCGGCAGTGTACTTCTTGTCGTAGTCGGCCTCTGCCTTCTTGGCGTTGGCGGCTGCGACAGCTATATTGTACTCGTCGTAGTTTGCGGGAAGCTCATCCCACTTAGCCGTAAGAACAACATTGTTCGCGGGCATGGTGGCGGGAACTTCCTCCTCCCAGCCGAGGAACGTATGTCCGGCCTTTTCGGGAGTGCGGGCAACAACAGTAGCTCCGTAATAATATGTATCGGGCTCGAGGTCCGTATTGGCATATGTTACGGTGTACTGGTTACGTGAATAGTAAATGCTGAGGACAAGAGAACCGTCAGCGGCGATAGTGCCGGTAAGGACGCTCTTCGCGGAATCGAGCGAGAAGCCCTCTGCGGGAGCTGCGTCGGCGGTTATGTCGGCGGTCGAACCGGTCTCGCCGGCACCCTGATAGGTGCTGTCGGGAGCTGACGGATAAGCGCCGGTGGTGTCCATATTATAAACATTTACAGTATACTTTGTATCCGTGTTGTTTGCGAACACTGCCTCGAAGGAGGCATCGGCGTCAAACGTTGCGGGTACATTGCCCCAGCTGACGAAGTGCATGCCGACAGGTGCGGCAGGAGCTTCGATGGAGCTGAGATCAACGGGATCGCCCTGGTTGCCGGTAAGAACCGCATGGACTTCGCCGTTCACGGTGAATGTGAAGGTAACGGTGACAACGGGGTTAGCAATAAGGCGCTTCCAGTTGTAGATAAGGTTGTTCATAGCTTCTCTGACCTGCGTGCGCATGGTCGTGGAGGCATTGAACGAAGTGGAAACATTCTGCGCGTAGGCAAATGCCTGCGAGTATGCTTCCCATCTCTCCGCGTCATACTTGGAAGCATCGGCGGGGTTGATGGTGCACATTGCTATAGCCGCGTCGAGATGCGTCTTAACAGCGTCAAGCTTTATGAGTCTGGGACCCCAAAGCGCTATCTGCTGCTCTGCATAAGCAACATCGACGGAGGATATAGTGGGTGCTTTCCACGTAGCCATCTTGGTCTCCCAAGCTGCGTGATCCTTCTCCCACTGTGCATACTTCTTATTATAAGTAGCAAGCTGGCACTCGTTGGCGCCCTCGCCGGGATGCTCGGGAGCAACCGGCTCCTCGGGAGCCTTGGTCGAGTTGTAGAGATTCATCGCGCGGTTTCTGGCATCCTTCCAGCCGTTCCAGGAGACGGAATTAAAATCATCGTAACCGAAGAAGTTATATCCCTGATCCCAGTAGACGGAGCCTTCCGGATTGGGTGCGCCCTGGACTGTCTCAACGGCGGTCTTGAGCGAATCAACGGAAGCAGAAACCAGCTTTGCATCAAGAGCCTCGGCAGCTGCGGTCAATCTCGTGGAGATCGTCTGATAGGCTGCGAGATAAGAGGCATTGCTGAAGTTAGCTTTCAGCTTGGGTCTGAGAGAATAGTTGGCGGCTGCTATAAGAGCTGCCTGATACTCTGCCCACTCTGCGTCCGCATCTGCGCTGTAGTTAGCGCGCTGACGCTGCTCGCCGGAATACTGGCTGTACTTGGCAGGAACCTCATAGTCATTGTAGACAAAGATCGAGGCAGAGCCGCTAACCGTACCGGTTTTACCGCCGATAGAAGCCGTTCTTGTTCCTTTAACGGAATAATCAATCGTATATGTTCCGTCGGCAAGCGCTGTTCTGTCTGCTCCTGCTTTTGCCTCCCAAAGGATTTCGGTTATATTAGTGTTTTCGTTTTCCGTTTCACCCGAGAAGCCTACATCTTTAAAGAATGTTCCGCTATTGTTCTTAAACGTGGATGCATTCTGAGTATAAGTAGATTTCGTCAGATGTCCGGCATCCTTAACTCTGTTGATTCTTACACGGACGCTGTCGATTTTATTAAGAGCCTCATTCTGGTTGATAAATCCGGCGCGAGGCTTAACAAGTCTCAATTTTCCGGTAATCGTCTCAATGTCCTTGGGCTCAGAATCGTCCTGAGTATCGGAACTGTAATAAGTATAGTACGAAGCGTAAAGCGGAGTAGTGCCTGTGAGCGATTCGCCGTTCTCGGTGAGGATAAAGTAGCCGACCGTGAGGACGACGGTGGTATCCGTTGCACCGGGCTTGGACACGGCGATGTCCTTGGAGAATCCGCCGTTGATTATATCGCCGGCCTTAACACCGGAGACTCCGACATTGGTTCCGTTGCCCGCCATATTATAGGCAGTCGCCGAAACGCTCGCAATTCTATACTTATAGAGAGCGTCCTGAGTGAAGTTGCCGTTCTTGTCAGTGTAGCCTCTGTTTATACCCTTGGATCCGTTGTAGATCGTAACGGTGTAAGCATCGGATGCTCTGGTCGGACCGGTAAACTTCATCTGGCCGAACTTGGATTTATCCGCCAGACCCATTACCTGGGCCACGATGTTGACGATAGGCGGAACGAGTTTGCCCTTGTTGCCGTTAAGAGAGTTGATAAGGTTCTCAACGATGTTGGCAAGCTCATTGTTCTTCACTATGGCATCGAGCGAGTCATAGTACTTCGTCGTGATCGTTCCGGGGATAATCGCATTGAGGATGTCTGTGACAAGTCTTACGATGCTCTTCTTGACAGTCTGCTTGGCGAATGCGCCGTTCTGATTTCTCTCGAAGAGGTCGGTAAGGCAGGTCAGATCCTGGTTAAGGATCAATCCGTTAAGGACAGAATAAACGACATCCTTTAAGATGGTCTCACTGCCGCTGTCAGCAAATTTTGCGGGAAGAAGTGTTTTGTCTAACAGCTTGAAGATGATATCATCGAGTGCTTTCCATCCGTTAGAGGTATCAACCGTCGTGTCGGGAAGGAGACCTGTGTAGAACTGCGGGTCAGCGGCAAGCCACTTAACGGCAGTAGTCAACATGTTCTCGAATCCGGAACCGTAATTGAGCGCCTCTTTGAGGCTGCCCGCATTAAGGTCGATACCGGGGTTGACATTGTAAGCAATGTAATCCGCAAGCATATCAAGAATACCGTCAATGGTCTTGGGATAATTGCTGTAATCTCTTTCGGGAAGGAACTGAGCCATGAGCTGCTTAACGGCCTCCCATGTAACTCCGACAACAGTCGTAACATCCTCGGGGATGTACATATAGCCGACTGATGCATTAATGACCGAGCGAGCAATGTAAGCAATAAGCTCCTCCTTGCTCATAGCATCGATCTCTTCCGGTGTTGCGATATGCTTCTGCCAATCCGGGAAGAAGTAACCGCCGGTCTTCTTGAGAACAAATCTCGCAACCGAGACTACGTTGTCGGTGAGCTTGGAGTTGTCTCCGTCTACCCAGCCGGTGTAGCCCTTCAGAAGTCCGTTGACAATCTGTCCTGCGATGTTATTAAGTTCGCCGATTAATGTTTTGCCCGCGGGGACAGTATAAGTCTGAACCTGATAACCTGTGTTGAACAGATCGGCAAGAGTGCCCGTCTCATCGCAGCGAATCTGCATCTCGAGCCACGGAATAACCTGCTCGTTGAGCATCGGGACAGCCATATCATTATAAGCCGTCTGAAGCAGATCCTCAATGAAGTCATAGGTTGACTTTGTCGAATTGAGGTTAACGAGATTCCTGACGCTTTCGGGAATTATCGGTACGCCTGCGAGAGCATTCTGAATGATGGTCTGAAGCATCGTATCGACAGTCGTGCTGCTGTTGTATGCCGTATTCGGATACGCAAGACCCCAGAGAAGCTCTCTGAGCATGACTTCGATATTCAGATCGACCTTGACGAACGAGTTGGCAACACCAAGGCTGACGCCGCCGTCTCGTCTCTGCTTACCGATACCGCCGAGAACAACCTTCTTGATGATCGGGTTGTTGTCCGCAAGGAACTGCAAAAGCGAGTTGATAACCGCTACATCGGTTCCGTTGCTTCGACGTGCGTCCTTTATTGCGGAAACCTTGACATGTTTCAGGTCGCCGGCCAGATTAAGAATGGCTCCGTTGCTGTCGATGAGCTTATAGACACTCGAAAGAGCATTGTCTATAGACGTCGCATCAAGCTTACCGAGAATCGAAAGATCCATCGTGATGTTCTCTTTGGCAAGCGCCTCATCGGCATAGTCAAGCAACATAGACGCATACTGCTCTGTGGTCAGAACCGCAGAATCGGTAAAGTCGTACTTTGTCAGCTTGCCATCCTTGTAAGAATCGTACTTGTACGCGCTCGCCGCGGCGGTTGCCGAGGACAAGATGAGCAGCGAAGCAAGGATGACTGCCAACAAGCGTTTCATTTTCTTCAAAAATTACACCTCCATTTAAAAATTTCACCATATATTGAGCATCCCGTCTCCCGCAAATTGACGGAACACATTGGCGACAGAATAATTGCTCTGCTCGGGCAATGCAAAGCAAGAGGGTATAACTATCCCCTCATGTAAAGAATACCCCTTTGCTTTGCGGCTTGTCAATAAGTTTAAATATTTTTAATTATTTTTATGCGTTATGCACAAAAGAAAAGCGGAAAATTATAGGTGATAACCGATACACTTTTATCGAAACTGTCGAAAAACGTCATTTTCATTACATTTTCCGATTAAAAATGCCGCGTTATTTGTTCACAAGAATAATAGTTTGATTTTTTGTGGGTAATGTTGCACAAAAGTTCATTATGTTTTAGAAAAATAAGGCTGATTTTTCGATTGAATGGCTTCAAAAGAAATATAAAAGGCTCTATATGCCACTGTTGAATCAAAAATATGATTTTACGGGTATGTTTCTTTTATATATCCGCTATGCGAAAGGCGTATATATATAATGTATGGTAACAGGGCACCGCGGCAGTGATTTATTGAGTTGAGGCGGGGAAAAACAAGGCTGGACCTGCGCGGTTTTGGGGTATAAAATTTTCACCTACTACCTTCGCTACCTACCTTAACGAAATATTTTATCTTTCACAGCGTTTCGGCA
>ERZ779874.2675-NODE-2675-length-14458-cov-18.904325_pt1 | contig 14458 bp, 10 predicted proteins | sample MGYA00511031_ERZ779874 | MGnify/ENA primary metagenome ERZ779874 (study PRJEB29588, sample SAMEA2156850) | human gut metagenome | biome: human gut; feature: human-associated habitat; material: faeces | place: Denmark | collected 2008/2010 ...
CAAACAAGGACAAGGACTCTCCTTATTTATTCCCCATATTACAAAGTGAGGAAGGGTCGGAAGCCGCATACCGGGAATACCAGTCGGCACTCAGGGCATTCAACCAGCGGCTGGCAGTACTCAGGCAGTGCTTGGGAATGCAGTCGGCACTCAGTAGTTATGCGGCGAGACATACTTGGGCCACAATGGCTTATCACTGCGAGATACATCCCGGAATCATATCGGAAGCCATGGGGCACTCCTCCATCACGGTGACGGAAACCTATCTGAAGCCTTTCAGCAACAGAAAGATTGACGAGGCCAATCAGAGGGTAATTTCTTTTGTAAGAAGTGGAGCGTGTACAGTATAAAAGACGTTACTTCTTTTGATAGGATAGAATAGATTTGTTGCGCATTTTCCGGAGTCTTCAAAATGAGTTTTGAGGAACGGAATGGTGTTGCCTTTACGGAGCTTCCATCGGTGCTGTCAATATGCTGTTATTCAACCTTTTGAACTGAAAAATACATACTTTCATTTTTTGAAAGCCTCATTTCATCACTTTCCCACTGTCACTTTTCTGGACTTCCAATCCTCTTTCCAATATCCTAACGGGCTGATTTTTACTATTCCAGACAAAACCCACCTATTTTCTCCTTATTCCTTGATTATTAACGGAATTAACAGGATTTCATTACCTGCGAAGTAACGGAATACTTTGTAACAAAACAAGTATGCGAAAGGGGTTCAAAATGAGAGATTATTCACTTTTTATTTTTTTAAATTTATAAATTTAAAGTTTTCAATTATGAACAAAAAGTTTCTAAGTGTGATCCTGTTCAGCGCCTTAATGGTGGGCACTGCAGGAACGTTCACGTCTTGTAAGGACTATGATGACGACATCGAAAGCTTGGACAACCGCGTATCAGCAGTAGAAAAGCTGGTAAGTGACCTTCAAGCTAAGATTGACGCTGGATCGGTCATTACCGGCGTTGACAAAACAGAAGATGGCATTGTCATCAAATTAAGCAATGGCGAATCTTATCCTATCAAGAATGGAACAAACGGCACAAACGCTCCCGTCTGGAGTATTGTAAAAGACGCTAACGGTGACTATTGGTGGGCTAAAGACAATGTACAAACAGAGTTCCCTGCACGCGGTGAAAAAGGTGAACCGGGTAACGGTAGCGCTGGTCAAGACGCTAAAACCATCTATTACTACCCAGGTACTGAAGAAACTGGCAAGTTGCATGGCCAAGCAGAAGCTGGCTACTGGGTGAAAGTAACAGAAGAGAAGGGTAAAGATCCTTTGTATGAAGTACAAACAACAAAATGGTTACCGGAAGGGACTCTTTCAGCAGTTTGGAATACAAAAGATGAAACTCTGACCCTTGGTAACATGAAGGATGAGAACGGCAAATTGGTTGAAAAGACTATTTCTCTGACTACTAAGTTGAAAGCATTGGTATTCATTCCTGATTTGTATGAAGACGGAGTAGAAGCTACTAAATACAAATATGCCAACGGTGATTTCATCGAAGCTGAAAAGAAGGGAATAAGCGGTAGTAAAGACGATCACGGAATAGATTATGTAATCAAAGTAGGAACAAGTGCCACCAATTGGATTGCCTTGAAAGATGCCAATAAAAGAACTTATTGGATGCCTTCAACCAGCGCAATGTACTATCACTTGAACCCGCTGAATGCCAAGCTGAAAGATATTGAGTGGAAATTCTTGGCAGCTACTCCGGAATATGTAACTACAAAAGCTGCTCCTGCTGTGGTAACCCCTATCTTCCAAAACGCAGGTAAGACCATTGACGGCGAAAGAATGTATGCTACATACAAACTCTCTGTAGAGGATTTGAAGAAGGGCAATTTGAGCACTCCCGGTGAAAACAAGTATATTTCTATCGCAGCTCTGGAAGCAACATTGGTTAATGGCGAAAAAGAAGGTGAAGAAAAGTCTACAGTTACTTCTGACTATGCAGCCATCATGCCGATGATTCAAGGTTTTAAAGCCATTGCGTATACCGATGACAGCAAAATCGTAACAAAAAACACTTGTAAACCTGAACTGTATAAGACAGCTAAGGAAGCTATCGAAAACGTATATACTGTTCCTGCACAATACAATGGTGGTTCCATCGAATTGGCAGATTTACTGTGTATCCATCATGTAGAAAACTTTGGAGAGAAAATTACTGCAACCACTCACAAAAGCATGAGTCTTGCTGAAGCTGCCCAGCTATATAATCTGACTCTCAAGTTTGAAGCTGTTCACTATATCAGCGGTAACAATGATACAGAGGAAAATGCTTACTCTCAATTGGAAGAAGACGGTACTTTCACTCCTTGCTATGTAAACGACAAAGAAGAAAGTGTAGTTATTCCTGAAGGAAGTACAGAAAAGATTGGTAGAAGTGCTATCGGTCGTCGTCCGGCAGTATTGGTTAAACTGGTTGATGCAACAAATAATGTAGTATTAGCAGGTTACATCAAGTTGGAAATCACTGAAAAAGCCGCTACTCCTGATGCAATTGTTATTGACAAGAGCACTCCGCAGTTGCCGTACTTGTGTGGTGAACAAGCTGTATCCATCACTTGGAAAGACATGTCCGGTAAGATTCTTGAAGAACTGGGTATGACCAAGGAAGAATTCACAAAGGGTTATACATTTGTAAAAAACGAAACTTATGTAGCAGACGGTAAGGGTGGCTTCATTCAAGTAACAGCTGCTAATAAATTTGCAGCAGACAATACTTACGGTGTAGTTACTGAAACTCCTGACGGTAACACTAGTACAAATGCTATCCTGAACTGGACTAGCAATAAGACTCAAAGAGACCAACTCATCAAGGATTACAAAGATCGCACCTTGACACTTTATGGCAAGTACAAACCTGTAGCAGATGGAACAACTTACGCTATTTACGTAGGTATCAAGATTTCCATCGCAGAATTGCCGACTACAGCAAGTTATGGTAACAAACGTGATGCGTTCTGGTATCCTGCTGAAACAGCTTTGGCTGACAGAGATACTGTACGTACCAATGTTCCTGCTCCGGATGCAGCAAACAATGTAGCAAATTATGTGAAGAATCTTGATGACTACTTCTATCACTACGTAACAGAAGCTGGAAAAGAAGTTGAAAAATCAGGCATCGAATTCATTGTATCAGAAGCTTCTAAGCCGGTTTATGGTGAAATCTGGAACAACAAAGACAAAGGTATGGAAATCAAGTACAGCTACTTGTTCTCTGCTAAGAACGATGGTCTGACTATAGGTGGAAAGAAGTTGTTTGTAAGTACAGTTGAAGCTGACAAGAGCAAGAGCAGCACTAAGTTATACTGGGGTGAAAAGAGAGCAACCGCTTCTCTCATCGCAACTCTTGATAAGACAGCCAAGACAATTACTTATGCAAACAACGATGAAGCAAAAGTATTCTTGAACCTTTTCGGTCATAACGAAAACAAGCCTAACCAACAGTTTGCCATCATCGAGGTATCCGCTGTTTATGGTGACTGCGAAATTGAACTGGCTCCCGCTTACAACTTCAACGCTCGCTTCTTGCGTCCGCTGGATATTGAAAGCAACGACAAAGCCAAGTTCTTGGATGCAGAGGCTAACGGTTCTTCCGTATTACTTGGTAACTTGTTCAAGGCCAACGACTGGCGCGACAAACCGGTTATCGTATACAATGATAAAGACAAAGTATATGAAGCTGCTAAAGAAAACAACGTTAACTTGTACGAATACTACGGTATCAGCGCAATAACTTTGGATATTGACAATGCAACTTGTGACGTTAATGTTATCGGTGAACAGAAGCCTATCAACAAGGACGTTATCAAGCTGACAATCCTTGATAAAGTAGGTGGTACTGCAATTTCTAACCCGATTGACATCAAAACTACCAACATCAGCAAGTTGAACTCTGTAGTATTGAACTACAAGAACAATATGGGTAACACTAAAGACTTCACCATCATGGTTCCTGTAAAGGTCACATACACATGGGGTACAGTAAGTGCTAAAGTTGCCATTGCTGTTGATGGTACTATTGCCAACAGATAATTTTGTAAAGAACTCATCGCATCCTAAAATGCGGTAATATAATAAAGGTGCGTCATAATAAGGTGACGCACCTTTTTCTTTAACAATGCATGATTAATAAATATATCGACAATGAAGAATAAACAAATCCTTTTTATGCTTTTTCTCTCAGCAGGCTTTCTACTCGGAGCATGTTCAACAAAAGGACACGAAGAGAAGATGAAGACACAGAAAGAGGCAGAAGACGAGTTTGTAGCTACTTTGACTGCTGCAGACTCAAGCGCTGTTCTTACATTATGTACACAGTGTATGGATCTTCTAAAAGCTAAAGAGACTGACAAAGCTCTTGATATGCTTTACTCCATTGATGAAGCTGGTATAGCCAAACCCCTAACGATACAGCAACGGGAAGCACTGGCCAAACGTTTCCAGCGTTTCCCGGTAATTCGTTATCGATTGGATTACCTCAGCTTCTCTACACAAGGAAATAATGACGTGAAGTACAAAATAGAATTTACGCCACGTTCAGATTCTGACACTCCAGGTAGTAGTATGGGGTTCATGTTCAACCCCATAAAAGCAAATGGGGAATGGGTACTCGCCATCAAAGACGGTAGACAGCCTAGTCGCGAAGCTGCTACCCCACTCCATGATGATGCACCTGCCCCAGTAGATGTAATTGTAGAAAAGTAATCAAAAACACAAGAAAGGCCCTCCTTTTTGTAGGAGAGCCTTTCTTTATATTCCACAAATCGTTTTACTACATTTAGAAGAGATACGCCGCAGACACCTGCCAAGTCTTATTCTTGGCACCGATGGCATCACCCGCATTCTTCCACGTAAATGAGTCGCCCATCGGGAGCTGATAGGTCACGCCAACCTGGAGATGCTTCAGCAGCTTCACACCGGCACCCAGATTAAGTGCCACTTGAGCCTTCTTGCGGTCTACGTAATCCTTCTTCTTGAAGTCGAAGAAGAAATCGGGACCGGCTGCCACATAAATACCCAACAAACTACCCAAGCCAATGGTATATTTCAGATTTACGGGTACTTCCAGTCCTGTTTGCTTCACCTCGTCCTTGCCGCGCTGAGAGAACAGCAAAGCACCATCAACACCCAAGCCTACAATGGGAATGGTAAACTCAGCCATCGGACCAATAAAGAAACCGGTAGAATTATCCTTGTTTCCCTTATATCCACCATCCCAATCTATTTTCGTCATATTCACACCACCCTTAACACCCCACTTCAATAGTTGGGCCTGGGCAGGCATAGCCATAAACATACAGCATACAGCTATCACGAAAGCACTAAAAATCTTTTTCATAATCAATTGTGTTTAATATTACGGGACAAATATATGCAAATTCTTCCTAAAGAAACAACATCTATTAGCATTTGTTCATTTAAGAGAACAATGAATCACAAAACGCATTACCTTTGCAACCTAAATCAAAGAAAGATACCACACAGATAAAATAAAAAGCTATGATAAAAATCAGAAAGACGCAACCCACAGACATTACAATCCTTATGGACATCTTTGAACAAGCGAAGCACATCATGCGGAAAGACGGAAATATGCTGCAGTGGAGAGGCAACTACCCTTCCAGGGAAATCGTCATAGCAGACATCGAACAAGGAAACAGCTATGTGTGCACCGACGATACCGAAGAAATTATCGGAACCTTCGCCTTTATCCGTGGAAACGACCCCACATATACGCATATCTATGAAGGAAAATGGGTGGAAGATACGCTTCCTTACGGCGTCATTCACCGGCTGGCAAGTACAGAACACAGCAAAGGAGTGGCCAATGCCTGCCTGCAATGGTGCTACGAACAAATACCCAACCTACGTGCAGATACCCACCGGGACAATCATATCCTGCAATACATACTGAAGAAGCACGGATTCAAATATTGCGGCATCATCCTTCTGGCCAATGGAGACGAACGGCTGGCATTCCAAAAAGTAGAAGGATAGACAAGGAAACCACGAATCTTTCATTTAAAGGAGTTATCAGCCGACAAGTCGGTTTAGGAGTTAAAGCCAATACTCGTGCATATGTATTCACAGAAGTATCGGCTTTAACTTCTTCAACTCCTGACGGAGCGGAGCGAAGTGATAACTCCTCCAATTCCTTTAAATGAAAGAACCGGGCAAGAAAACTCAAATAATCATAACCCTTCAAACATTATCTGCCATATAATTGTATATATAGCAGGTTTCCACAATGTTGTGGAAAACAAAAACAAGATAACATATGAAGGATTATAAACGTATGACAGTCGGCGAAATCGTAGCCGACAACTTCAACAATGCCGGGATATTTGATAAATATGGCATTGATTTCTGCTGCCATGGTTCCGCACTGCTTCCCGAAGCCAGTAAAACTGCCGGAGCCGATATGGAGAAGGTGATAGAAGAAATAGAGCATCTGGCTCCGACAACCTCCGAAAATATTGATTTCAAGAGTTGGCCTCTGGACTTATTGGTGGACTATATTCTCAAAATCCACCACCGTAATATCCGTACACAAGGTCCCGAGATTGAAGAACTGCTGGATAAAATATGTCGCGTACACGGTGAAAAACATCCGTCACTCTACAATGTGCAGGCTCTCTTTCATGATTCCCTCTCCGACCTCAATGCCCATCTCGACAAAGAGGAACTGGTACTGTTTCCCTACATCTATGAGATGGTAAAGGCTAAGCTGGAAAATACTCCCCTGCCCGAATTCCACTGTGGAAGCATCGAAGCTCCCATATCCGTCATGATGGCAGAACATGACATTGAAGGAGAACGCTATCGCCACATAGAGCATCTGACCAACGGCTATACAGCTCCAGAAGATGCCTGCAACAGTTACCGCCTCGTACTCCAACAGCTTAAAGCATTTGAAGAGGCCTTGCACCAGCACATCCATCTGGAAAATAATATCGTTTTCCCACGCTCCATCAAAATGGAAGCAAAATTAAGAGAACAGCCATGACACAAATCAGAATCAAACGGGTATATGAAGAACCCGATGCAACAGACGGCTACCGTGTATTGGTGGACCGGCTGTGGCCTCGCGGCATAAAAAAGGAACATCTGAAATACGATGTCTGGGAAAAGGATATTACCCCTTCACCTGAATTAAGAAAATGGTTTCACGAAGACCAAGCGGAACACTGGGAGGGGTTTGCAGCCATGTATCGCAAGGAACTGGAAAATTCGGAAGCCGCCCTTAGGTTCATTGACACCATAAAACACCACCATACCATAACCTTACTATATGCTTCCAAAGCACCGATATACAACCATGCACGCATCCTGCAACGGTTTCTGCAGGAGCACTTAGACTAATTACTCACAATCTTTACAGTAAAAGCAAAGATGAACTGTAACTCTGGAAAGGCTGTTCAACGAATTGGTGCTACAAGGACACAAACTTCTTTTTCAAGTCGTCCACTCCCATTCCCGTAAAATAATCCTCGATAAAGTCCCAGCGCTGTTCATCCGTCAGCTTATCTGTTCCGAAGAAGAAAGAGAACAAGTCAATCTGCTCCTGGAATATCTGCTCGTTGGTATCCAGAATCAGATTGCGGTAATCATCGCCAAGCGCAAGTTCCTGCAGAGTTTCGGGGTCATTGAAACGGATAAATACGCAAGGCGTACCGCCACCCTCCACACTGAACGAAAGGCAGTCAAGCATAGAAAGCAGATTAAGCAGCATATTCAAGTCCGAGAAAGGAGTGCAATAAAACAACAGGCGGTCTCCCTTACTGCCCACTATACGTTGGCTAAACAGTTTTTGATAGCGCGATAGAAGCAAATCAAAGCCTTTGGTCACCGTAAAAGAGAGTTCATTGGAATCTTTCTTTTTCACACTGCTGATATAGCTCACACTGCGGCCTTCCTCCGTGCGGCTCTCCAGCAGGGAACCGATAAAGCGTTTGGCAGAGCGCACGTCCATGCCATGCTCGGCAAAGACAGCCCGCAGTTCTTCTTCATCAAAACGTCCTTTCGACTTTATCAATGCCGTTTTCAGCATCATTGTCAGACTCTTGAACAAGGCATCCATCCGCTCACGGATGACAGTGGCATCTTCCTTTAACAACACCTCATGCTTGCCTACAGACACAGTACGGGCACCTTCCCACAACGTTCCATTATTCAACTTCTGTTTGAATTCCTTGTAGCCAAGCTCAGGGAAACGCTCTTCCCAAAGCGCTTCCAGACGTGCGACGTAAACCCCGTCCTCCCCTTCTACCTTTGTCAGATAGCTATGGAATTCACGGGCAAAGACATCACCCGTCTTGTCCTGGACATATCCTTCGGTCAACAGATTCTTGGGGCTGATTTCAAGCAGATGCCTTCCATAACGCTGCATCAAATCGTCTTCCAGCCAAAGCAAGGCGGTCTTGATGAGCTGTCCCAACTCCGCTTCATACTCCAGCTTGTTCTTTGTACGCGGCAGTTTCACCACAAACTCGAAATCGGACAAAGATACCATGATTTCCGGTTTTTCCCCTTTCATGCGGTACACTTCCATGAGTTTTCTCAGAATAAGCACCAGCTGTTCCTGGGCAATGTTCCCTGTCTGATGCAGACGCTTCATATAATAGAAATCCCGTTCATGGTAGTCGGTAGCGGCAATACCCTGTATCTCCGTATCACGCGCGGCACGCCCTATCTCCTGAATATAGTCGACAAACGTACTGGATGGCGCCACATGGTATACACGGTCTATATCACTGATGTCCACTCCCATACCAAAGGCTTTCGTAGCCACAATCAGTTTCTTGGTTCCTTCCTTGAACTCTTGTACAATGGCAGCTTTCTGTTCCTTGTCCTTCTTGCCATAATAGGAGGCAACCAGACGCCAGTCCGCCGGCTTCACCCACGTCTTCAAGCGCATGTCGATGCCACCCGCAAAAGGATAATAGAGCAATGTCTTGTGCCCGTCCAGGAAGTCCTCCACCCGCGCAGCCACCACGCGCTGCTTTGCCTTGTCGTATGTCTCCCCGTCCTCCATCTCCATCTGACGGATGTCAAAGCCAATATTCCGGCGCTTCACTGTACCTACATAAAGCACGCAAGGCTCCATCTGCAAGGAACGAATAGTCTCGAATATCATGTCATTACCTCCTTTCGGGTTCCAGACAGCCGTAGCAGTCAATGCAAACAACGGGAAATTATAGCCGAGAGTCTGTTTCAAAGCAGTCAGGTAGCGCCCCAAGAACCAATAGTCCACGCGGAACTCCTTGCCCCACGTAGTGACCGTATGCGCCTCATCGACCACCACCAGACCGATGCGGCGCTCGCCTACAAAATGCTTAATGTCGTAAGAGAGAAGCAATTCCGGCGAGAGATAGAACAAATCAATCTCCCCCTCACGCACCTGCCGGTAAACCTCCATCTTCTGTTCCGGCGATAAATCGGACGAGGCGTATGCCACACGCATATACCCCAGCTCTTGCAGACTTTCCACCTGGTCTACAATCAACGCCTTCAAAGGGGAAACCACAATGGTAAGCAGATTATACTCCTTCCCCAGATAGATGGCAGGAAGCTGGAACAACAAAGATTTTCCGGAGCCGGTAGGGGCAGTCAGCAAGATATTGTCTACCTGCGTTTCACCTTTCCAAGCCTTTTCAGCCTCCAGTATAACGTTCTCTATCAGCTGTCCCTGCGAAATGCAGAGTTTCTCTTTTCCCTTGGACAAGTCATCGTAAATCTCAAGATTACGAAACTGTTCGTAGCCGTAAGTCTCCTTTAAAATCGTGTTTATGGTTTCGCGGCAGTTTTCAGGCAGATGCCTTTCCTTCAAATCCGGTAACCGGCGTGTTGTTGCTTCTTGTACATTCATTATTATTGTAGTGTGGGGATATTAAAAAGAAAAGAAGTAATTCTTCAACCATAGTTATCGGTTTTGGAATTACTTCTCCCTATGTTTCAAAATATTACCAGACATACCGGTAAGTTTTTTCTTTTAAAGCGTATCAATATTCCTCCTCGTTAAAGAAAAAGTCCTCTTTGCTGGGATAATCGGGCCAAATATCTTCTATGCTTTCATAAATCTCGCCTTCATCTTCCATTTCCTGCAGATTCTCAATCACTTCAAGCGGAGCACCCGAACGCATGGCATAATCTATCAATTCATCCTTAGTTGCCGGCCAAGGAGCATCTTCCAATTTAGATGCTAATTCCAATGTCCAATACATAGTCTCTAGTATTAAAATTGTGAATATTAAGTCCTATTTCTATTTTTCGGCAAAAGTATAACAATTTATTTCACTTGCAACTATTATTCCAAAATATTTCACCTTTTTTGTCGTCTTGATTCATTTTACGGGAAAGAACGAACAAATAATCAGACAAGCGGTTCACGTAAGCCAGTAATTCCGAAGCGATTTCCACTTGTTCGGCCAGAGCAAGAATCCGACGCTCTGCACGACGGCAAACCGTACGGCAAACGTGGCAGACTGCCGCACCGCGACTTCCGCCGGGAAGAATAAAGGCTGAAAGAGGAGGCAAAAGAGTATCCAAACGGTCTATCTCCCGCTCCACCATTTCCACCTGCTCCGAGCTGATGATACTGGCTTCTTTCAGCTCCATTTTCTCCCGGTCTGTGGCCAGATGAGAGCCTACGGCAAAAAGTCTGTCTTGCACTTGCTGCAGAAAATCTTTATCCTTTCCGTCAAGCAGGTACGTGATGAGAAGACCCAGATTGGAATTTAGCTCATCCACCGTACCGTATGCCTCAAGGCGGATATGCGTTTTAGGTACACGGGTTCCACCTACAAGAGAGGTGGTTCCTTTATCTCCGGTTTTGGTGTATATCTTCATAAGGAATTAATGTTTAGGGGTTAGAGATTAATGTTTAGCAGCCAGTAAGTGGAGCTAAGCACTAATCACTAACCGCTAATCACTATTGAAACGCCTAAAGATAATCAAAAGTTGACAATATAGTCTTGTTTTATCTTTGTTTTATCGAAGAATATGATACCAAGGTCATAAAGGTCGAACGTAATACCCGCCCGCCCGTCCTGCTTCATACGTTTCCAGAGGGCAGACATCTGCGGAGTGTAACGGATACCCTCAATCACAAAAACAGACTTTCCCCTGGTACGGGTGGAACAGATGCGGAAGACCTCCTCTACAAAATCGGGATGACGATAATCGTGCAAATAAAGGAAATCAACGGGAACGCCACTCTCCAGAAAGAGCTCGGAAAGGTCGGAAGCCGAAGTATAATCTGCCCCCTCCTTCCCCGCTTTCAGATAGAGGGCAGAAGCGGCAAGCGTACCGGCATCTACAATAGTCTCCGGCTGGGTATAGTTTACCAGACGGAACAGAAGGCGTTTTACTTTCTTCGATTCGTACTTCCAACGTTTATCTTTCTCCAGCTCCAGTTGCTTCTGGGCCTTGGCCAGCTCTTCATATTTATAATAAGCCGTACTTTCGTAAATTACATGCGTAATCAGGTTAAAGGCAAAAGGAGAATGTACACCGTAGCCGCAACGGTGCCGGAAACGGTACAGCCAGATAAAAGGCCGTTTTAGAGTAAGCAAAATACGATTCATTATTTTAATGCGCTAATGTACCTTCGAAAGTCACCCCTTCACCCGAAGAATAATTCTCCGTAACAGTCAGGAGTACCTTGTTATCCTCAAAGCAGAGCGTAAGCCCAAGAGCGCTTATCCAGTTGACATAATGTACTTTCAGTTGCAAAGCATCAGGTGACGCCCACGCATAACTGCCTGCCACCTGGAAAGGGCCTTCTATACCCTTAAAACGCCCCTTTGCAGCAACCGAATACGGAGGATAGCCATCAATTGCCGCTTTCGACCATTGCTTATAGCCAAACGGAAGACTGTATGTCTTTCCGTCTTTCTCCACCACAGTCATCACTACTTCTTGCTGCTTGAATTGCAGCTCGATAGATTGCCATCCGTATTTGTTCTCTCCGAGCAGGATGCGCTTGCCTGCGTATTTCTGTGAAAGGGAGGAAGCAGCCTTTCCTTGCACTAACGGCAGTTGATAAGAACGCTGTTTCTTCTGCAGGCGCTTGTAGTCCTTACCGGGCGCTAATACCTGGTCACCGACCTCCGGCAACAAGCGGTTCCAGACCAGACGACGCTGCCGACGACCGTCTATCAATGTACATTCGGTAATAACCACTACCATATCCTTATCCGGAACAATCAGAATGTATTGTCCCAAAGCCCCGTCAGCACGTACAGCACCCGGATATTCGCAAAGCCACATCTGATAGCCATAATCTCCTATCTGTCTGGTCATCATCTGCTCCACCCAGGAAGCCGGAAGCAACTGCCTGCCTTCCCAAACACCCCGGTTCAGCAGCAGCAATCCGAATTTTGCCAATGACTCGCTCTGGATATGCAGTCCCCAGCCACCGGTATTGATGCCTTCGGGGCTTATCTCCCACGCAACGTCCGTGATATGCATCGGGATGAAAAGCTTCTGCTTCAGATAATCCAGCAAGGTCATGCCCGTCACCTTCTGCACAATGGCAGAAAGCATATAGGTACTAATCGAATCATATTCAAACTTCTTGCCCGGAGTTTTCACCGGTTTGGCAAGGAAGGTACGTATCCAGTCGGAAGTGAGGTTGCGCATATTCCAGTCGGGAGTGATACCCGACGTCATGGTAAGCAGGTCACGGACAGTCATGTCTGCCAGATTAGCGGAAACCGAATCCGGAAGAAATTCCGGGAAGAAAGCGGCGACGCGGTCTGTCAAACGCAAGCGGTTGTCTGCAATGGCAAGCCCTACGGCAGCCCCGACAAAGGTTTTGGAGCAGGAATACATGGTATGGCGATATTCCGGCGCGAACGGAGCCGGATAGATTTCTCCGATGACCTTGCCGTGACGCAGCACCACCACGCTGTGGATGTCTGTTTTCGGCAATGCCATCAGTGAATCAAACAAGGCAGTGACAGCCTTGGAAGGGACTCCTTCTGCCTCGGGTGTGGAACGTGGCAACTCATTGATTTGTGCATGAACTGCCAACGCTCCCAGCAAGCCGAGAAACAAGAAGAAAAAACGTACTCTATTTTTCATAATTATCTAAGATATTTGTTCTACATGCGCTGCAAATGTACAGCATTCGGGCGCGAAAGGCAAATTACTTGATAATTTTGTCGGGGAACTATTTTTAGACAGAAGAACAAAAGGACATATTTTACTTTATGACTTTTGTTCTTCTGTTCTTTTGTTCTTCTGTCTAAAACATCTTCTGTTCTTCTGTCCGAATCATCAGAAGAAACACACCGTCGCTTCTTCTCCCTTGTTCAAGTCCAACGAGAATGCCGGTTTCTTGTAAGTATATGTATGTCCTCCTACCGTCACTTCGGCACGGACAGCACTTGCGGGCATCTTTACTGTAAATTTACCCGGAACAAGAGCGGTAACAACAGCCCTCGTTGCCCGTCCATCCTTCCAGTCCAGGTCTATGGAAGCACCGCCGCGTACGCGCATTCCACGGAAGTTGCCGGTAGTCCAGCTATCCGGCAGGGCAGGAAGCAGATGGATAAAGCCTTCATGACTTTGCAGCAGCATTTCGCCGACTCCCGCCGCACCACCGTAGTTGCCATCAATCTGGAAAGGAGGATGCGAACAGAACAAATTAGGGAAAGTGCCGCTACCATGACCTCCCGTCGCAGCATCGACAGCAGGATGCAGCAAACTCTTGAAGAGTTTCCAAGCACGGTTTCCGTCACCCAAACGAGCCCAGAAGTTTATCTTCCAAGCACGGCTCCAACCAGTACCCTCGTCTCCACGACGGTTCAAGGTCATCCGGCAGGCTTCGGCAAGCTCGGGGGTGGACTCCGGCGAAATCAAGTTTCCCGGATGCAGGCCGTAGAGATGGGAAACGTGGCGGTGGTGCACATCCACTTCCTTATAATCTTCCAGCCATTCTTGCAAGTATCCTTCCTTACTGATTTGCATGGGCGGAAACTTCTTCAGGTCTGCCTCAAGCTTCGCCACATAGTCCGCATCACAATCCAGCAGGCGGGCGGCGGCAATGACATTGGTATAAAGCTCGGTGAGCAGTTGCACATCCATAGTGGGACCCATACAGATGCTGACGGGAGTCACGCTGTCACCCGGCACATAGAAACTATTTTCCGGAGAAGAAGTGGGGGCAGTTACCAGCCAGCCATGAGAAGGCTCCTGCACGGTGGTGGAACTAAAGAACCGGGCGGCACCTTTCAAGACGGGATAAATACGACGCAGATAATCCCTGTCTTGCGTATACAGATAGTGTTCCCACAGATGGGCACACAGCCACGCACCACCGGTATTGGTCGCTCCCCAGGAAGGATGTTCACCGGGAGCGGTGTAATTCCATACATTGGTCATCATGTGGAGCACCCAGCCATCTGCCTCATCGCCATAGAAAGTACGCG
>ERZ779874.2676-NODE-2676-length-14457-cov-3.822039_pt1 | contig 14457 bp, 19 predicted proteins | sample MGYA00511031_ERZ779874 | MGnify/ENA primary metagenome ERZ779874 (study PRJEB29588, sample SAMEA2156850) | human gut metagenome | biome: human gut; feature: human-associated habitat; material: faeces | place: Denmark | collected 2008/2010 ...
GAAAAATTTATTGAGACAGTAGAAATTGAATCAGTTTCGAATGTGGGTGAGAATACTAAGTTTAGAGAATTAGAGGAATGGAATTCTCTAGCTGTTCTTTCTGTGATTGTGTTATTGGATGAAGAATACGGAATCCAAATTGAGAATTCTGATTTTAAGAAACTTAATACTATAGGTGATATTATATCATATATAGAATCTAAATAATAGTTTACTTATGTCTTTTTTGAATTTTAATGGTGTGGGAGTTACAGCGCTATCTGCTGCTGTTCCCCATACGATTATAGATAATTATAAATATACGGAATATTTTCCAGAAGATCAAGTACGTGAAGTGGTTGATAAAATCGGAATTTATGAAAGACGTTTTGTTGATAGCCATACTTGTTCTTCTGATTTATGCTTTGCAGCAGCTGAAAAGCTGATATCTGATAATGATATTGATAGGAATGATATTGATTTATTAATATTTATATCTCAGACGCCTGATTATCGGATGCCTGCGACTTCTGTTTTATTGCAGCATCGTCTTGGCTTACCTAATACAACAATAGCATTTGATATTAATTTAGGTTGTTCAGCTTTTATTTATGGTTTGAGTGTCGTTTATTCTTTCATGTCTAATCATGGAATTCGTAAAGCTCTTTTACTTGATGGTGAAACTCGTTCAAAGGTATACTCTCCTAAAGATAGACGATCGGCATTCCTTTTTGGAGATGGAGGTGTAGCTGCTTTAATAGAGCGCGATGAGAAATTTAAGATGAGTTGGTTTTCTTTGAATTCAGATGGATCAAGAGGTGACCTAATTAAAATTAATGCAGGGGGTTATCGTTTGCCCAGCTCTTCGGAGACTTTAAAGGAAAAAGTTGTTGATGAATACGGTAACATCCGTAATGAGGAACAAGGGTATATGAATGGTGCGGATGTTTTTAATTTCGTGATTCGTGAAATACCTAAGGATATTAAACGAATTTTGGATTACTCTGGTTGTGAAATAGATAATATTGACTATTATATATTTCATCAAGCTAATAATTTTATTAATAGTTATTTGGCAAAAAAACTAAAGCTAGATTCGCTTAAAATACCATCTACTATTGCTAAATATGGTAATACCTCATCTGTCTCTGTCCCTTTAACAATTGTTGACCAATTGAAAAGTAAATTAATAGGAGAAAAATGTCTTCTATTAAGTGCCTTTGGTGTTGGTATGACATGGGCAACAGCGATAGTACCTTTTATTGATTGTAAAATTAGTGATATTGTTGAGGTTTAATATGTCGTTTAATCCTTTTACATTAGAAGATAAGACAATTATTATTACAGGTGCCTCCTCCGGTATTGGTCGTCAATGTGCGATTGATTGTAGTAAGATGGGGGCAAAGGTTGTGCTTATTGCAAGAAATAAGAGTCGTTTGATTGAAACTATCTCTATGATGGAATCTCCAGAGAAGCATAGTTTATATTCAATAGATTTATCTCAGCTTTATTCAATTAAACCATGTGTGGATGAAATTATTGCTAATTCAGGTAAGATTAGTGGAATTGTTCATGCGGCGGGTATATCAACCGTTCTTCCTTTGAAAATGCTTTCACTTGAACTTCTTGATCATTTCTTTAAAACGAATGTATATTCTGCTTTGAGTCTTACAAAAGAAGTTTGCCGTATGGGAAATTATTCGAAAATGGGTTGTAGCGTGATCTTCTTCTCTTCGATTATGGGATGTGTTGGCGAAAAAGGTAAAAGTTTATATAGTGCTACAAAGGGAGCTCTAATATCTGCTTCTCGTTCTTTGGCTGTAGAACTTGCAGTCAAAAATATTCGTGTAAATACAATTTCTCCAGGGGCAATTGAAACACCTATTAATACTCATCAGGATTATATGTCAAATGTTGAATCAAGAAAAATATTAGAAGATAAACATCCTTTGGGATTAGGTATGACGACTGATATATCTAATGTATGTATTTTCCTGCTATCAGATGCTTCACGTTGGATCACGGGACAGAATCTGATTGTAGATGGGGGTTATACCGCTTTATAAATTGATTGCCAGATGCGAGTTGTAGTAAAGAAAACTTTTGAGTTGTCCGATTTGGAGATTGTAGCTATCTATAAGCTTTTTGAGGAAGTCTTTCATCAAGTTCGAGATGTGAAGACATTTCGTGATAACTATTCCAATACACCAATGGGCTTTTCCTATCATAGTCTCCTTTTGGATGATTCTGGCGAGATAGTTGGTTTTCATTCATGTATGCCATTCTATTATCTTAATGGAGATGAGCGTTTTATGGCTGCGTTGGGAATCGATTCGATGGTCAAAAGGGAATTCCGTGATTATTTCAACTTCCGGGACATGATCAATAGTTGTCAGGAACAGCTCAAGCAGGATGGTTGTGTGTTGCGTATCGGATTCCCGAATGATAATTCTTATCCTATATTGAAGAAGGGATTAAAGCATAAGGATGTTGGGAAACTTCGGACTTATTGCCTGATCCGTAACATAGGGGCTATTAAACCCCAATTGGCTTCATTAAACTTCATGAGTCGTTTTGTCTCATTCGGGCAATATCTGTTTGCCGGTCTCTTCATCTCACGGAAGGTCTACACTTACCGTTATCGGAAAGAGCGAGCTTCGTTTGATTTGGTTCGTTATAAATGGTTTGGTGGAAACTATAATCAGATCATGTTAAAAGATGGTACTGCAGTTTATAAGACAATGTGTTATCAGGGTGTTCGGACTGCTTTCCTGTTGGATGTCTATCCTATGTCTAGAAGGAATTTCGAGTCTGCTGTTCGTAAGATCTATGCGAGAGAGACAAATGAGACTGATATGATCCTATATGTTGGCCAATTACCATTTACTCCAGTATCTTTATGGACTGTCCCCTTTAGGTTCGCTCCAAAACATTTCAATTTCACTTGTAAACCTCTAGTGGAGGGTTATTTTGATGATACCCTATTTGATCTTGGCCATTGGGAGATCAATTTGTCTAATTACGATCTACTTTAAGCGATTGGTGCTTGTCTTTACTTTGGATAGTGGCGGGCTGTTAAAAATCTGTAATCATGAACATATTGACATTCGATATCGAGGAGTGGTTTCATCTTCTCGATAATGACTCGACACGCTCTGAGGAACAGTGGAAAGGTTTTGAGGTCCGTATTTATAAGAATATGGAGCGTATTTTCAGGATCTTGGAAGATACTAATACTAAGGCGACATTCTTTATCATTGGTTGGATCGCCAAGACATACCCTGATATTGTCAAGGAAATTGCGTCTAAATATCAGATTGGTAGTCATACGATGAACCATCAGTTAGTATGGCAGCAGTCTCCTGACGTTTTTAAAGAGGATGTTTCTTCTTCCTTGAAATTGTTAGAGGATATCACGGGACAAAAGGTAGAAGCTTTTCGTGCTCCTGGTTTCTCTATCCGGGAGTCTGAAGCATGGGCTTTTGAGATTTTAGGTGAATTGGGAATCAAAATGGATAGTTCGGTGTTTCCAGCTCATCATGCTCATGGAGGAATGCCTTCATTTTCTTCTGCTGAACCCAGCTGGATTGAATATCAGGGTATTCGAATGAAGGAATTTCCGATCGTTTTCAAGAAAATTGCGGGAAAGCACATCGTGTTTTCAGGTGGTGGCTATTTTCGACTGTTTCCATATTCTCTATTAAAAAAATGGTCTGAGGAATCAAGCGAATATTTGTTGAGTTATATTCATCCAAGGGATTTGGATGCCGGTCAACCAATGATTAAGGAACTTAATTATCTTCGCCGTTTTAAGTCTTATTATGGGCTGTCTGGTGCTGAAAACAAATTATGTCGGATGTTGACTGATTTTAAATTTGTTGATTTGAGAACGGCCGATAGTATGGTTGATTGGGATAAGACTTCAGTGTTTAAGTTATGAGTAAATTAATTATTTGTAGAGGAGACTAATTACTACTGCGTCATCATGGCCGGAGGCATCGGTTTTCGTTTTTGGCCATTGAGCCGGGTCGAGAATCCGAAGCAGTTCGTGGACGCGTTGGGGATAGGGAAAACCTTTATCCAGCTGACTTATGAGCGGTTCGCTCACTTTATACCAAAGGAGAATTTCCTGGTGATGACGGGCGAGAATTATAAGGCGTTGGTGTTGGAACAGCTGCCTATGCTTACCCCTGACCAGGTGCTGACAGAGCCTTGCCGCCGGAATACGGCGCCCTGTATCGCTATGCCATGTTTAAGTTGCGACAACGAGATCCTAAGGCTGTAGCGGTAGTGATACCTTCCGATCAGTATATCGGCAATGAGTTGGCATTTAGTCGAGTCATGCGTGAGAGCCTGGATTTCGCCGCAAATCATCCGGCGTTGTTGACGGTGGGGATCTCACCGACCTATCCGGCGACAGGTTATGGTTATATCCAGACTGATCCGAAGTCGGACGAACTGTTTATGCCGGTGCGTCGTTTCAAGGAGAAACCAGATCTGGCGACGGCGACCACCTATCTGTCCGAAGGGAATTATTATTGGAATTCCGGGATGTTTATCTGGTCGGTCGAGGCGATTGTGGCATCGTTGCGATCGTATCTGCCGGAAGTGGCGAGCCGTTTCGAGTCGATTGGTGCGGCTTATGATACACCAATGGAAAGCGAACTGGCACGTCAGGCCTTTATGAATTGCCCCAGCATCTCGATTGATTATGGGGTGATGGAGAAATCGGACCGGGTCTATGTGCGCCGTACGAATGATCTGGCCTGGAGTGATGTTGGCTCGTGGGGCGCTTTGTATGGTTTGCTGGAGAAAGACGAGTTGGAAAACTCCGCCTCTGGAGCGGACCAGGTGAGCCTGTCGGCTTCACGGCATAACCTGATCAAGGTGACGAACCCGAATAAGCGGGTGGTGATTGATGGCCTTTCCGGTTATCTGGTGGCTGATACGGCGGATGTTCTGATGATCTGTCCTCTTTCGGATGAGAACCGGATTAAGCGGGTGATAGAGCAGGCATCAGATCCGGTTTGATGTTGATTTTTAGGAGGATTGCAAATCTGATGGGATGAGGTGATATTATAAAACTGTTTATTTTATTTAAAACGTTTTCTCCTTTATTTCGCTCTTAGGATACATAAACAAATATGTTATGCCATCGGATGACCAATACGATGGGATGGACGGACGGACGAAATCCATTGTCACGAACGCTTGTCTCTTCCTACACATACGTATGTATCACCTGATACATACGCTCGTATGAGCTTATGCGAACGTATGTGGCGGCCTTCACGTACGTTCGTGTGTTCAGGTGTAGATTGCCGATCCAGAATGGTGTGACAGTTGTGACGGTTGTGACAGCTATTTTCAAAATTATATACGTAGGTGTCAAAAAATAATAAACGTTAATATTTTAACCTATTTTATTTTTTGACACTATGTATAAAAAGTTCGCAAAATAACTGTCACAACCGTCACACTGTCACGCATAGCGGGTTTAAAGATGTCCAGGTATCGTTAGGGAGGCCGCCAATTGGATCCTCCTAAGAAAAACAGGAAATCAATTGGTTATTGGAAGAAAATCCTTACATTTGTGATAAACTTAACGAAAAACTGACTATGAGTGAATTGACAGACAGATATATTCGTTTCGACTGGGCGATTAAACGATTGTTGCGCCAGAAGGCTAACTTTGGCGTTCTGGAGGGATTTCTCACCGTATTTTTGGGTGAGCCCATTACGATCGTGGAATTGCTGGAGAGCGAGGGCAACCAGCTATCCGGTGAAGACAAGTTCAACCGGGTGGATATCAAGGCCCGCAACAGCAAGGGGGAGATCATCATCATCGAGGTCCAGAACACGCGCGAACTCTATTATCTGGAGCGTATCCTTTATGGCGTGGCGAAGGCCATCACGGAGCATATCCACTTGGGCGACTCCTATAATGAGGTCAAGAAGGTCTATTCCATAAGTATCCTCTATTTCGATTTGGGTGTTGGAAACGATTATCTGTATCATGGCCAAAACCAGTTTGTTGGCGTGCATACGGGCGACCGTTTGCAGATCCGGAAAAAGGAGCAGAATGCCATCGTCTCCCGTTTCCCTTCCGAGATATTCCCCGAATACATTCTTATTCGTGTCAACGAGTTCGACAAGGTGGCGGTTACGCCCCTGGACGAATGGATGCGTTACCTGAAGGATGGCATCATTGCTTCGGACACGACCGCCCCCGGCTTGGAGGAGGCCCGGGAGAAACTGAAATATTATTCCATGACCGACCAGGAGCGTCACGCCTATGACGAGCACCTGAATGCCGTCATGATCCAAAACGACGTGTTGAATACGGCGAAGATGGAAGGCCGAATGGAAGGCAGGATGGAAGAACGCCTGGAAAATGCCCGGAATTTTAAGAAGATGGGCGTCTCTCCCGATATCATAGCGCGGGCTACCGGTTTGAGCCTGGAGGAGATCAATGGGCTTTAGGATGCCGGATAATCTGGTTTGATGGCGTTCATGTTTCTCTTTGGAGGCCGCACGAGCCGTACGGCCCTACATTTTTTTCCTCTCACGTTGAATCGCAAAATGAATTCATTTGGTTTTCCTCCTTTTTTTTGTTTTCTTTGCAAAAAGGAGATAGGCTATGAAAGCGGATGTTTTAATTAAGTTAAAGGAAACTTTGCGCGATGTGTTGCCTGTAGGAGCACATGCCTATTTATATGGTTCTCAGGCAAGGGGAAATGCTAGCCTGGACTCTGATTGGGATGTGTTGATTCTTTTGGATAAACAGAAGATTGAGGCGGAGGACTATGACAACGTTTCTTATCCTTTGGTGGAATTAGGGTGGTCGCTTAATGAGTGTATCAGCCCAGTGCTTTATACGATGAAGGATTGGGTAAAGTATCGTTTTACTCCTTTTGTCCATAATGTCAAAAACGAGGGAATATTATTGTTATGAGCCTGAGTGAGGAAGATATAAAGGCGGTAGTTTTTTATCGTAAGGAAAAGGCGTATGCTACTTTGCGTGAAGCTGAAGACATGATTGCGATAAAGCATTGGAATCTTGCGATGCAACGCATGTATTATGCTTGTTTTTATATGGCTTCGGCATTGTTGGTTAGTGCGGGATTTAAATCGCAGACCCATGAGTCGTATTGGCCCTACTTTTTTCTTTATGAATTATAAATCCTTGGATATCCAAAAGATCCGGTGCGTCATCCAGTCTTGTCCGGATGGGCTTGCCGTGACTGATTTGATTGTCCGAAGTGGGGCGGAGCCTTTGCGGGTCTATCCGATCCTTTTTGAGCTGGAGCAATCCGGCTGGTTGGAGGTGACGGAACGGAGCGAATGGGGCGCGCCGAGGTGGGTGAGGCGAAAAGAAAAATCATAGGGTGAATCGCTCATCTGATTGAAAAAACGTTATCTTTGCTACAAAAAGGGGAACAAAACAAATGAATACATTGGAAATAGAAATTCTGCGCCGTGAACTTTTGCGGGACATTTTGAATGTGGACGATGTGGATGTGCTCAAGAAAATAAGACGAAGTCTTGATCGCTTGCGGGTTCGCCATGTTAATGTTGGACAAGATCCGGATGAGTTACGTCCATATACAATGGAGGAATTAAATGAGAGGATTGATGAAGCGGAAGCGGAAATTGAAGCAGGAGAAACTTTATCCAGCCAAGAATTATTTGCTCATTTGGAGCATAAATATCCATGGCTATGCAAATAAAATGGAGTAAAAGGGCAATCCATACGTTGGATAAGGTCTTGGCTTTTGGAATGGAATTATTTGGAGCTCATCATTCTATCCTTTTTTATAATAAGATTAAAGCTTATGAACCTTTATTAGCATCTAATCCTTATATGGGGAAAATAGAGCCTTTATTGATCAACCGTAAAGGCCACGAATATCGTTCGTTAGTTATCCATGAACATTTCAAGCTAATCTATTATATTGATCTGTCACAAAATATTCTTTATATTGTTGACCTTTGGGATACTCGACGTGAACCGTCTCGATTGATCGTAACTACTCAGAAATAACGATCTTACCTTTTAACAATATATCTCCGGGTTGCCTGATGGTTTGAAAAATCAGAATAATATGCGTTTATTGAGAATAGGAGGGCTTCTGCTGCTGGCGGCGGGAGCCCTGAATGTGTATGCCCAGACGGAGGCCTCGCTGGCCTATCGGGTGGAGGCCTCGGCGAATGCCTCGTCGGGTGAGTATGCGCCGATGTGGCTGACGGCGAACCGCTATGGGCTGTCGTCCGTGCGGGCGAACAGTGGTTATCTTCGGGCGGGACTGTTTTATGCCCAACTCTTGAAAAGGGGGTGGCGCGTTGAGGCCGGGCTGGATCTGGCGGGTACCCTGAATCATGGGGCGGATGCCGGACGGGCGGGGTTCGTCGTGCAACAAGCGTATGGCGACCTGTCGTGGCGGATGCTGACGTTGAGTGTTGGCAGCAAGGAGCGACCGGGTTTCCCGTTGGAGAAGGATGGGCGGTTGAGTAGTGGCATGCTGGTAGAGGGACCGAACGCCCGGCCGGTGCCACAGGTGCGGGGCGAGATCCGGGAATACCTGCCTTTGGGCTTTACGGGCAATTGGCTTTCGTTTAAGGGGCATATCGCCTATGGGCGGTTTACGGATAACGGTTGGCAGGAGGCCTTTGTCGCGCCGGGGCAATATTACGCCCGGGATGTCTATTATCATTCCAAGTCGTTGATGTTCCGCCTCGGGAACCGGGAGAAATTTCCGTTGACTTTCGAGTTCGGTTTGTTGATGGCGACCCAGTTCGCCGGGGATCGCCTAGTCATGCAGAGTGATGGCACGGGGAAACTGGTCACCGATATGCCGGATGGCCTGAAGGCCTTCTGGAAAGCCTTTATGCCACAAGCGGGCGGAAGCGATACGCCGGCGGGTGAGCAGGTGAACGTAGAGGGCAATATGTTGGGCAGCTGGAATTTCGCCTTGACCTATGGGCTGGGCGACTGGCGGTTGCGGGCCTATCTGGAGCACTATTTCGAGGACCATTCGCAGATGTTTTGGGAATATGGTCGTTGGAAGGATGGCCAGTTGGGTCTGGAGGTGACCTTGCCAAAGAACCGGTGGGTCTCGAAGGTGTTGTGGGAAGGCTTGGCGACGAATGATCAAACCGGGTCAATCCTATATGATGGTTTTTGGGGCAGTTTCCCGGATGTACAGGTGAGTGGAAATGACGGTTATTATAACCATTATATCTATCAGGCTTGGCAACATGCCGGTATGGCGATGGGGAATCCCTTGTTGACCTCGCCCGCCTATAATGAGGATGGGAGCATCACCTTTAAGAGCAACCGGGTGCGGTCGAACCATGTGGGCTTGACGGGCGATCCGACGGAGGAATGGAACTGGCGGGTGTTAGCCTCGTTTACGCGGCATTGGGGAACCTATTCCGCCCCGTTGGATAAACAGCGGAAACAGTTCAGCTCACTCTGGGAGGTGACTTATCAGCCCAGGAGGATCGAGGGGTGGTGCTTCTCGGTGGCTCTGGGTTTGGATCGGGGCAACTATACGCCGGGCAATACGGCGGGCGGCATGATCACGATCCGCAAGACGGGATTGTTATTGAAATAAACAGATCAGGGATAAAAGCATGAATCGATATAGACAGATTTGGGGGACGATCGGCCTGCTGTTGCTCGTCGTCCTCTTGGGCGGCTGCGCAAAGCAGCCCATCAACAGCGACGTGGAGGGCTTTTGGCAATTGGAGCGATTTACGACCTTGGCGGATGGCGAGACGCATGAGCCGGAACGGATCTATTATGGGATAAACCGCTATGTGGTGGAGGTTTCCGAGAAACAGGGCCCGCATGGTTATGGCTCCTTTATCGGCCGTTTCGCTTATGGCGAGGATGGCCAGGAGGCCTTGATGAGCGAGTTCAAGGAGCGTGGCAGGACAGGCGACAATGGCAAGGACGCGACGTTGGAGCAATTGACGCCTTTCGGTATCGGCGCTTTGGAAACCGTTTTCCGGATCGTGGAGGCGGACGGGAAGCGGTTGGTCTTGGAGTCGGATTACGCCCGGCTGGAGTTGAGCCGGTTTTGAGGGATCATATAAAATGGGACATGTCGTTAATTCACCTGACATGTCCCATTTTTTTCAAGTTGGGCATTATAGGGGCAAATCCATCCACTGCCCATTGACGAGCTCGCGGGTGCTCTTGAATCCATGCGCTTTGAGCAACTCCAGGATCTCCTCCCGTCCGTCATTGACCAATGTCGGGTAGTGGCAATCGGAGTTTACCATCACAGGGATACCCAATTCCCGAATGGTATTGAGATATTGGACGTGGGGATAGATCTCCCGTCGTTTGACCCAGTTCTTGGTGTTTATCTCGATGATATCGCCTTTATCCTTAGCCAATTCCAGGCAGTCCATCAAGGGGTCCCGATACCAGCTGGCCGTCATGTCGAAACCCTTGTAGTGTTGCCCGTTCATGTAGATCTTGTCCATGTGGCCTACGATGTCGATGCCGCCCGCCTCGATCATGCCCCGGAGTGACTGGAAGTAATGTTCCACTAACCGTCGGATATCGCCGGCGTAATGCTGATCGACCGATTGGGCGAACTCCTCATAGGAGCCGTCGATACACATCATGTTCTTTTCGGCCAGGGGCAACGCCAATGGGAGGAAATGAATCGACCCTATGCGGTAATCCAATGGCAAGGATTGGAAATAGGGGATGGACGCGTTGTATGTCGGGTCGAGATAGTCGATCTCCAACCCGACATAGATTTCCAGTTCATCCTTGTGCTTCTCTTTCAGCCGGCCGATTTCCTGAAGGTATTCCTGCATGTCGTCCTTGGGCATGTTCCAGAAGGTCTCGAACGGCAAGGGGGCATGCGAGGAGAAGCCATAGGCCCGGAAATGGTTGGCGATGGCGAAGCGGACGAAATCGGCAGGAATGCTGCGCCCGTCGCAAAAAGTACAATGGCTGTGGAAGTTGCTCATGCCTTTTACTTAATCACGTTCAGCTCTTTGCCCACCTTGATAAATGCCGCTATCGCCTTGTCGAGATGCTCGGTCTCGTGGCCAGCGGACAGTTGTACGCGGATGCGGGCCTGTCCTTTCGGAACGACCGGATAGTAGAAACCGGTGACGTAGATACCCTCGTCTTGCATCTTGGCCGCGAAGTCTTGTGAAAGTTTCGCGTCGTAGAGCATGACAGCGCAAATCGCGGATTGGGTCGGCTTGATGTCGAAGCCGGCCGCGATCATCTTGTCGCGGAAGTAGTTGACGTTGTTCATCAGCTTCGTGTGCAAGTCATTGTTCTCTTTCAGCATCTTGAACATCTCGAGGCTGGCGCCGACGATCGCGGGAGCCACGGAGTTGGAGAAGAGGTATGGACGGGAGCGTTGACGCAACAGGTCGATGATCTCCTTCTTGCCGGTCGTGAAACCGCCCATGGCGCCACCAAATGACTTACCGAGCGTACCGGTAAAGATATCGATCCGTCCATAGCAGTTGAATTGCTCGGCGACACCATGTCCTGTCGGGCCAACTACGCCGGCGGAGTGCGACTCGTCGACCATCACGAGGGCATCGTATTTCTCGGCCAGGTCGCAGATCTTGTCCATCGGGGCGACATTGCCGTCCATCGAGAAGACGCCGTCGGTCGCGATGATGCGGAAACGCTGCGCTTGTGCCTCTTGCAGGCAACGCTCCAGGTCCGCCATGTCGGCATTCGCGTAGCGATAGCGTTTCGCCTTGCACAGACGGACACCGTCGATGATGGAGGCGTGGTTCAACGAATCGGAGATGATCGCGTCTTCCTCAGTGAACAAAGGCTCAAAGAGACCGCCGTTCGCGTCGAAGCAAGCGGCATAGAGGATCGTGTCCTCCGTCTTGAAATAGTCGGAGATCGCGGCCTCCAGCTGTTTGTGGAGATCTTGCGTGCCGCAGATGAAACGGACGGATGACATGCCGTAGCCGTGGGTGTCCATCGCCTCCTTGGCGGCTTTTATCAGGCGCTGGTTGTCGGATAAGCCCAAGTAGTTGTTCGCGCAGAAGTTCAACACGTCGCTCGTGGCGTTGACCTTGATCTCCGCCTTTTGCGGGGTGGTGATGACGCGCTCGTTTTTGTAAAGGCCGGCGGCCTTAATGCTTGACAATTCCTCAGTCAAGAAGTTTTGAAATTTTCCGTACATATGCCCAGAAATTTTAATAATTTATTGAATACTGTTATTTTGCTCGTTGAGACGGCTCGTTTTTTTCATATTGTCGCTTCCAGGCTGATCGTTTGTCAACCAAAAAGCCTCCTTTTCCATACAAAGATCTAATTTTTTTTTGAATTGTGGGCTTTAAAAAACGAATAAAAAATAGCTCTCCCTTGGTTTATATTCCTTACCTTTGTCCTAGTTATAAACTTGTCTCGCTCAGGCGGGACCTCATTAATTTTAATTCATTTGCACGATGAAGAATATATTAATTATTGGATCTACCGGACAAATTGGTTCCGAGCTTACTATGAAATTAAGGGGTATTTATTCTGGAAATGTAGTCGCGGGTTATATCCCGGGAGCTGAACCTAAAGGTGAGTTATTGGAGTCGGGGCCGTCGGCGATAGTTGATATCACGAACGAGCAACAGATCGCCGAGACGGTGTCAAGGTATAATATTGATACGATCTACAATTTGGCGGCTCTCCTTTCTGCCGTGGCTGAGGCGAAGCCCCAGCTGGCCTGGAAAATTGGCATGGGTGGCCTGTTTAACGTCTTGGAGGTGGCTCGTGAGATGCATTGCGCGGTCTTTACCCCGAGCTCTATCGGCGTGTTTGGAAATAATACGCCAAAAGACAAGACGCCGCAGGACACGATCCGCAATCCTCGTACGATGTATGGCGTAACGAAAGTTTCAGGTGAATTACTGAGCGATTATTATTTTATCCGTTTTGGTGTCGACACCCGTTCAGTTCGATTCCCTGGCTTGATCTCTTATGTGACCCCTCCGGGAGGTGGTACGACCGATTACGCCGTGGATATTTATTATTCGGCGGCTAAGCGTGAGAAATTTGTTTGCCCGATCGCCGGCGGAACTTTCATGGATATGATGTATATGCCCGATGGCTTGCGTGCGGCGATTGAGATCATGGAGGCCGATTCCTCAAAATTTGTTCATCGGAACTCGTTCAACATCGCCTCAATGAGTTTTGATCCGGAGATCATCTATAATAATATTAAGAAATACCGGCCTGATTTTGAGATGGAGTATAAGGTTGATCCTTTACGTCAGGCAATCGCCGAGTCGTGGCCGAACTCGTTGGACGATACGTGCGCACGCGAGGAATGGGGCTGGAAGCCGGAGTATGACCTGGACGCGATGACCAAGGACATGCTGGCGAAGCTGGACGAGAAGTTTAATAAGAAATAGGGATTTGGGCTATTGGGGATAGCCGTATTGTTTTCATAAAGGAAGGGGCTTGGAATGAACTAAGCCCCTTTCATGTTTTTTTGATTTTTGTCTCTATTTCAGTAAATCCGGCCGGAGGCGCTCGGTGCGCTCTTGAGCTTGTTGGAGTCGCCACTCCTCAATCTTGCGTTGATGGCCGGACAGGAGGATCTCGGGGACTTTCCAGCCTTTGTAGTCTGCCGGCCGGGTATAGACCGGCGGCGCCAGCAGGTTGTCCTGGAACGAGTCGGAGAGGGCGCTTTGCTCATCGCCAATGACACCCGGAATGATGCGTACGACCGCGTCGGTGATGATGGCCGCCGCCAGCTCGCCACCAGTCAATACGTAGTCACCAACGGATATCTCCTTCGTGATCAGGTGCTCGCGGATCCGGTAGTCAATTCCTTTATAATGTCCGCACAGGATAATCAGGTTGTTGAGGAGCGAGAGGCTGTTGGCCATGGGTTGATTGAAGGTCTCGCCATCGGGAGAGGTGAAGATGATCTCGTCGTAATCCCGTTCGTTCTTCAGGGCGGTGATCGCCCGGTCGATCGGCTCGATCTGCATCACCATACCTGCCTCACCCCCAAAAGGATAATCGTCTACACGCCGCCATTTGTTGGTGGTATAATCCCTGAGGTTGTGCAGGTGGATCTCGGCCAACCCCTTGTCTTGTGCCCTTTTTACGATTGAGCAGTTGATCATGCCCTCGATCATTTCGGGCAGAACAGTCAGTATGTCAATTCGCATAACAATGGATATCTATATATTATATTTGTCTTGTCGCGAAATTAGCCATTTTATTCTTTCCTCGCGTCATAACGAAAAAACCTTTTCGGGGAAGGCCGGTCTTGTTGACCGGCCTCATTCCCGAAAGGGTGATTAAGGGTTTTCATGCTCAGATAGAAGGCTAAAGCAGGGCCCCTTTTCTCATAGCCAGTTGAGGTTAATTGGATCAAGTGAATTAAAAGCCTTATCAATTACAATGACAAGCCGTTTAGCGGATACCTCCATGTTGGGGATAGCTTATCATATATTAAATAAATA
>ERZ779874.2686-NODE-2686-length-14401-cov-3.748850_pt1 | contig 14401 bp, 13 predicted proteins | sample MGYA00511031_ERZ779874 | MGnify/ENA primary metagenome ERZ779874 (study PRJEB29588, sample SAMEA2156850) | human gut metagenome | biome: human gut; feature: human-associated habitat; material: faeces | place: Denmark | collected 2008/2010 ...
ATGCCGTTCTCTTTCAGGGCGTCGCGCAGCTCCTCGTTGTCGACCAGCTTGCCGGCGGTCTCCATGGCCCGCAGCAGGGTGGCCTCGGTATAGGGCTTGGGCGGTTGTGTCCAGGTCTCCTTCAGGAGGGGCTGGTGCGGTCCGCTCTCCCCTTGGGTGAATTGGGGCAATACCCCCTCCTCGTTGTCGGCCGGCTCGGCCTCCGGGTCTTTCTGGTCGGCGCCGAAGACGACGCGCCATCCCGGCTTGAGGATCTGCTTGCCGGTGGTCTTGAACTCGACCTCCTTGACCTTACCCATGACGGTGGTAGTCGAGATCTCGCAGTCGGGATAGAAGGCGGCGATGAAGCGGCGGGCGACCAGGTCGTAGACCTTCCGCTCGTTGTCCGTCAGTCCCCGGGCAGGCACGCCGGTCGGAATGATGGCGTGGTGGTCGGTCACTTTCGAGTTGTCGAACACCTTCTTGCTCTTGGGCAGCTTGGCCTCCTGCAGCAGCGGGGCGGTCAGCTCGGTGTAGTCCACCAGCCCCCTCAGGGTGGCGGGCACCTTCGGATAGATGTCGTCGCTCAGGAAGGTGGTGTCGACACGTGGATAGGTGGTCACCTTTTTCTCGTAGAGCGACTGGATCAGTTTCAGTGTATCGTCGGCGGTGAAGGCGAACTTCTTGTTGCACTCCACCTGGAGCGAGGTCAGGTCGAACAGCCTGGGCGCGAACTCCTTACCCTTCTTGGCGGTCACCTGGGTGATCACGAAGGGATCGTTAATCACTTCGCTCAGGAACCGCTCGCCCTCGGCCTTGTCGGTGAACTTACCCTTGGTGGCCGAGAAGGTGACGCCCCGGTAGAGCGTTTTCAGCTCCCAGTAGGGCTCCGGCTTGAAATGGTCGATCTCGTTCTGCCGGTTGACGATCAGGGCGAGGGTCGGGGTCTGCACGCGACCGATGGAGAGCACCTGCCGGTTCTGCCCGTAGCGCAGGGTATAGAGCCGGGTGGCGTTCATGCCCAGCAGCCAGTCGCCGATGGCCCTCGAGAGGCCTGCCTCATAGAGCTTGTTGAAGGCGGCCTGGTCCTTGAGTTGCTGGAACCCCTCGCGGATCGCCTCCTCGGTCAGCGACGAGATCCAGAGGCGGTAGACCGGGCATCGGCAGCCTGCCTTCTGCATGACCCACCGCTGGATCAGCTCGCCCTCCTGGCCGGCATCACCGCAGTTGATCACCATCTCGGCCCGGCTCATCAGCTCCTCGATCGTGCGGAACTGCTGCTCGTACGAGGGGTTGTCGATCAGCTTGATACCGAAGCGGGGCGGGATCATGGGCAGGGCGGAGAGGCTCCAGTGTTTCCAGCTCTCCGAATACTCGTGCGGCTCCTTGAGCGTGCAGAGATGGCCAAAGGTCCAGGTGACCTGGTACCCGTTTCCCTCCAGATATCCGTTCTTACGTTCGGTGGCGCCCAATACCTCGGCGATCTCGCGGGCGACACTCGGTTTCTCGGCAATACAAACTTTCATCGACAACAAATTCCAATTTACGGCGCGAAATTAAGGTATTATTTTGTGACACGCTAATTCATGTTCGCCGGAAAAGTATTATTTTAGGTTCATCCGGTATAAGGCTTGACGCTTGAATCGTCGTGCCGGATGATTTTTGTTGGGGTATAACATATATATAATGTATTTTGGGGGATTGGTTATGTTTGAGATTAAACAAGCGGATGCTCGAGATCATACATGACCACAGCGTGCCGGAAGGCACTTATCTTTTTCCTATTCTCGATTATCCGGCTGATTCCCGTCAGGCACATACCCAGTACAGGCAGGGCCTTAACCGATATAATCGTCTCTTGCGGGTTCTGGCGGTAAAGGCAGGTATCAAGGAGCCGCTCTCATCGTACACCTCCCGTTATACCTGGGCCAATTGCGCCTATCAGGAAAATGTCGGGCTGGCGGTAATATCAAAAGGGCTGGGCCATTCGCAACCACGCACCACACAGGTCTACATACAGGATATTGATGATACCTCCCTGGATCAAGCCAATATACGGATCATAAACAAACTTTTTAAGGAGGATAACTCAAAGCGTAAAAGGAAGAAAAACTCTGCACAAGAATTATCATTCACAGAGAGCATAGCGTAGTACTATGACAATGCAAAAATATAAAAAATAATGAATTAGTTAATTCTCGAACGTATTTTTTTAAACTTACGTTAAAGGAAAGTTGAGTTATTGAATTCGGTTGCAGGGTCATTATTTGTGTGTGTTTTGGCTTTAATTCAATTTTTTAGTAAGGAGATAAGAACTTTTGTGCAGAGGTCTTGCGTACAGGCTGTGTCCTTTGCGTCATCTCTAAATCACCCCATCAGTTTTTACTGAGAGGGGGGGAGGAGAGAAACTGCACTCTCCGTAAGGTGATGTCAAACCCTGTCCCTGTTTTTTCTCAGGGAAAACTAAAGAAAACATATTTTTTAAATCAAACAACATTAATTTTCGTGTCTTGGTGGGGATTAAGTCTTTTCCCCTCTAAGACAAAGCACTCTTAATATTAAGTGGATCTCTTTTCGCTTGAATAGCGAAAGAGGATTCACTAATACCATGGTGACTCGCAAAATATAGATTATATGATAATACCCTGTGAAAACCAAGAGACCGCTTCTGTTTGGTACGCGTTGCAAACATTCTACCAGAAAGAGCTGGAGGTGGAAGCTTATTTGAAAGAGAATGGTTATACTCCCTTTATTCCACGGCTTTATCGGGAAACGGTCAATGCCGAGGGTGTAAAGTCCCGCAAGCTGCATCCCGCGGTACATAACCTGTTGTTCTTGCCTAAAGAGGACGACGGGCATCGTCAGACGAGAATCCTGGCGAATTGTCCGGTGCCCGTACGTGTGATGCGGCATCGTGATACCGGCGAGCCTTACGAGATTCCGGATCGTCAGATGGTGGAATTCCGGGCGGTATGTGATCCCAATTACTCGAATACGTTTTATACGACCCGTACCTTTGCCGACGAGCGGCCGGGTAAGCGTGTCCGCGTCAAGCAGGGCCTTTTCAAAGGGTTGGAGGGAAAGCTGGTTCGCTACCAGAGCCATTATTACGTGGTGGTCTGCCTGGTGGATTTAGGCGTTTTTCTCCGTATTTCCCGTTGGTATTGCGAGCCGCTTGATGATTGAGCGGACCCGTATGGATGAGCTAACATTAACGATATGTCTTATATTGAACTGATGGAACTTTTGGGGGCCACCTTGTTGGGTGGTTTTATGAGTTACGTGATCATCCCCCGTATCTCGTTGATTTCCTTTCGGAAGCGGCTGTTCGACTCGGTCGATCCGCGCAAGGTTCATCATGGTTATGTGCCCCGGCTGGGTGGAGTGGCCTTTTTCCCCTCGATTCTGATCGCCGTTTTCCTGGTGATCGCTTTCCGGAATGAGCTTTTTGGAACGAATCTTTTGGATTTTGAGCGTACCAACCGGTTGTTGGTGATTGTCTGTTGCCTGTTTATTCTTTATTTGACAGGTATGATGGATGACCTGATCGGTGTGCGTTATCGCTCTAAATTCCTGATCCAGATCCTTTGCGGCTGTTTTTTGGCACTGGTGGATTTGAGGATCGATAACCTGTATGGCCTGTTTGGGGTTTATGAGTTGCCCTTGTGGGTCTCGTTTCCGTTGACGGTTTTTGTAGTGGTTTATGTCTTGAACGCCATCAACCTGATCGACGGAATTGATGGTCTCGCCTCGGGCTTGAGCATGATGGCTTTACTCTTTATGGGGTATGTCTTTTTGCGGCTGAACGCTTTCCTTTATGCCCTGATCGCTTTTGTCTCGCTGGGCGTGCTGGTTCCCTTTTTCTATTATAACGTATTCGGGCAGGTTGCTCGCGGGCGAAAGATCTTTATGGGCGATACCGGTTCGCTGACGATGGGCATGATCCTGGTGACACTGGCGATCCGGCTCAGTGTCTATGATCCGGTGAAGGAGGCCATGTTTCCCAGTTCGGCGATCCTGGCTTTCTCGTTCCTGATTGTCCCACTGTTCGACGTGGTGCGGGTGGTGATCCATCGCGTACGGACTGGCCATCATCCCTTCTTGCCAGACAAGAATCATATTCATCATAAGTTTATCGCCTTGGGCTACAGCCACCGGAAGGCGATGCTGATCATCCTGGCCATCTCGTTGGGCTTTTCGCTCCTCAATATGGTGGGGATTCATTATGTAGCCATCACGCCCCTGTTGGGGATTGATATCCTGCTTTGGACAAGCTTGCATCTTTGGATCACGTCGAGAATCAATGGCAGGCGGAGTGTGGAAAATAAAAAAAGACAACAATAAGAACAACAATGGCAATCGAACAAAAAAGAGTAGGGGCGGCCGGTGTGGCTCGTCCCCCGCAAGAGGATTTCTTGCGGATCCAGGATCTTTTGGGCCTCTGCTTGGGCAAATGGTGGTGGTTTGTGATCTCATTGGGGGTTACCCTCTCAGTCGCGGTTCTCTACCTGATGATGACTCCTTCGGTTTATACCCGTTCGGCGGCGGTGATGATCAAGGACAATTCGAAAGGGGGGTCAGCCTCGGTCGGGGCGGAGGAGTTTGCCGACCTGGGCCTTTTCAAGAACAGTTCCAACGTTTATAATGAGTTACAGACCATGAAGTCGCCTGCCTTGATGGAGGAGGTGGTGAGTCGCTTGGGGCTGAACGAGACCTTTACGGTCAAGGAGGGGCTGAAGCCCCGTGAACTTTATAAATGCGCGCCGGTGGTGGTGATTTTCAACGACCCGAGCCGGGGGGGAGTGAGCTTTACCATCGAACTGTCGGCACAGAACCAGTTTACGCTGGATGATTTCAGCTACCAGGGGGAGGATTTTGATGACCGTTTGACGGGCGTTTTGGGCGATTCGATCCAGACACCGGTAGGCACCTTGATCCTTTCCGCTACGCCTGATTATAAGGCGGATTATTACGGCAAGCCCATCCGTTACAGCCGGGGGGCGATCGATGAGGTGGCGAATGCTTATTCCTCGAAATTGAACGCCGCCTTTATTGACGACGAGAGTACGGTGATCAACCTGAGCATCGCCGACGCTTCGATCCAGAAGGCGGAGGATATCCTGAATAGCCTGATCCAGATTTATAATGAGCATTGGATCCTCGATAAGAACCAGATCGCTATCAGCACCTCGCAGTTCATTAACGAGCGTTTGGGGGTGATCGAGCGGGAGTTGGGCAATGTGGACGACAGCATCTCGAGTTTCAAGAGCGAGCACCTGTTGCCCGACGTACATGCGGCCTCCAACCTCTACCTGACCCAATCGGCCTCCAACCGCGACCGCCTGATGGAGCTGACGAACCAAATGACGGCAGCCCGGGTGATCCGGCAATCGTTGAACCGGCAGTTCCAGCTTTTGCCTGCCAACCTGGAGGTAGGGAATAATGTGGTGAACGACCAGATCCGGGAATACAACGCCCTGTTGCAGGAGCGCATTAAGTTGCTCAGCAACTCGAGCGAGCGAAATCCTTATGTGCGCGACCTGACCGATCGTGCCCTGGCGATGCAGGAGGTGATCGTGAAGTCGGTCGATAACTTGATCATCAACCTGAACAGCCAGATCCAAAGCGTCCGGACACAGGATGTGGAGACCCGGGCACAGATCGCCTCCAACCCGAACCAGGCGAAATACCTGCTCTCCGTTGAGCGGCAACAGAAGGTAAAGGAATCGCTTTATCTCTACCTGTTGCAGAAGCGGGAGGAGAATGAGTTGTCGCAGGCCTTTACCGCTTATAATAACCGGGTGATCACGCCACCCCGCGGTTCGATGATCCCGACAGCGCCGGTCAAGAAGAATATTCTTCTGGTCGCTTTTGCCTTGGGTCTGCTGATTCCGGTGGTGATTATCTTTATGCGTGAGACAATGAACAGCCGAGTACGTGGTCGTAAGGATCTGGAGCGGCTGTCGGTGCCTTTTGCCGGCGAAATCCCCTTGTCGCCTGATGCGGCGAAGCGGAAGATCGGCAGCCGGAAAAAGGAGAAAGATGGCTATCAACTGGTGGTGAAAGAGGGGGCGCGCGACGTGTTGAACGAGGCGTTCCGGGTAGCCCGGACCAATCTTGAGTTCATGATCGGGACGAACGAGACCCATCAGGCACTGATGCTGACCTCCTTCAATCCCGGCAGTGGCAAGACCTTTATTACCCTTAATCTGGGTGCCAGCCTGGCGTTGCGAGAGAAACGTGTCCTGTTGATCGACCTGGATATGCGCCGGGCAAGTTTGAGTAGTGTGGTGAATAAGCCTACAAGCGGTCTCTCCGATTATCTGGTGGGTCGTCTGGCCGATTGGCGGACAGCGGTGGTGCCGGTACCGGAGGTGCCGAACCTCTCGATCCTGCCGGTGGGTACCGTACCGCCTAACCCGACGGAGCTGTTGCTGAATCCTCGGATGGCGGCGTTGCTGGCGGCGGCTCGGGCAGACTATGATTACCTGATTTACGACTGCCCTCCGGTAGAGGTGGTGGCGGACGCGTCGATTGTCGCCCAATGGGCGGACACGACCCTCTTCGTGGTGCGTGCCGGCCTCATGGAGCGGGAGATGCTACCGGTAGTCGAGCAGTTGTATGCCGATAAGAAATTCAAGAATATGGCGTTGTTGCTCAACGGTACGACGGTGGCCTACGGTTACAAGAACTACGGCTACCGGTATGGGTATCATTACGGTTACGGCCATTACGCCAAATAACTGGCGGTATTCCCCGGCGGGCGTCCGGGGAGTGGCTTTTCGCCGTGGCTAACTCAAGGATTCAAGTCGTGGAACTCACTCACGACGTTGAAGCAGGGACAAGCTTTTCGTGGCTCCAGGTCCTTATGGCCCACGATAAGGGCTTGGGGATATCTCCGGTGGAGTTGTTCCAACAACGTCCGCAAGGCGATACGTTGCGCTTCGGTTCTCGTGTCTGTCGGCAAGCCGTCTGCGGATAGTCCGCCAATATAACAGACACCAATCGAGTGGCGGTTATGGTTCTTGCAATGCGCGCCAACCATTTCCTCTGGCCTTCCCGGTTCGATGGTCCCGTCTGTCGGAATGACGTAGTGGTAGCCGCAACCGATCCAGCCAAGCGAGCGGTGGTAGCGGTCAATGTGCGCCATCCGAAAGGCACTGCCCGCCTTGTTGGCGGAGCAGTGTACGATGATTAACGTGATGGTTCTCATAAGTTGCTGCCTAGTGCTCCTCCCGCGGCACCACTAATGATCAACTCAATGAATCTCACGATGTAAAGCAATACTTTTTTCCAATTTGTTTTCATACGTGTCGTTTTAAGATAAATAAGTAATAGTCTCATACGAAACAGGATTAAATTTCTGAAGGCGATTCAGGGTTTGAGTCTTCCCCGTCAGAAGGAGTCTTTCCCTTGGCGGCGGCCAGATCCACGGTATCCAGCATCTCCTTCTCCGCTTTCAGCGTAGCGGTTTGTGCCGCACGGCTGGCTACGGGTACGAACTCCGCCTTGGAACGCAGGTTCTCGAAGTCTTTGCCGGGCGTGAACAGGATGTTTACCGCCTTGATGTTGTCGGCCGTGAATTTGGTCAGCGACTCGGCAGGTTCGCAGGTGATGGAGAGCCCGAAAGTCCCCAGTTCGCCGAATTGGACCTTATGACCGTTGAGCAGCATTTCGACCAGGCAGGAGCAGGTATCGCTCACCACGCCTTTTACCGTGCCGCGGGTGAACACCCCATTGTGGTCCGAAATGTGTTTCACGAACTCGTCGAAGGTCATCACCTTGGTGACCTGGTTCTTGGCATACGCCTTTTCTACGGCGCTTTCGTCCAACGGACTTTTCCACATGAATGTAGAGTAAGTGATCATACAGTTGCCCATCGCCGGTATGGGACTTGGTATTTACGCGGCTGATGGCTCGCGCCCGGCAGGAATTAAAAATGATTTGTTTTTTTGTTTACATGAGCAAAAATAGAGTCCCCGAAAACTGAAAGCAAGGAAGAAACTCCATCCTGGTTTTCTTCTTTCTTTCAGGATGGAAATCAATGTGATAAGCTAAATAACAGAAAGTGTTATGGACATTAATAATCCCGGTACGGGAAATACTTTTCAGGAGATCCATATCAATCATGTGGAGACTTTTGCGCCCAGTGCCACGACGGTCATCAATAATCATTATGGCGACCGCAAGCCTGAGCGTGCGGCTACGGATTCCAACACCAAGAATGCCGACCGCGTCCAGCGACAGGCGGAAATTATGCAATACGTGAACAATCTCAAACCCTATGTCGCGCCCGATTGGAAGAACCGCTACGAGTCCCTTTGGCGTTTGATTCTCGAACTGCCAGAAGTGTCTGCCATTGTCTGCGACCCCGGAAAGCAGAGGGACACCACGTTCAACCGCGACCTGGTGGCGAACATCATCTATATAATGTGTAATGCGGGTATAATCGCGGAGACCAACGCGACCACGCTGACCCTTGCTTTGGAAGGGGACAAGGCGCATTCCGTGCGTGCCCAGTTGCGTAAGGTTCCCCAAGACTCGATCATTGAGGAAAAGGTAAAGAGGCTTTTTCATGACCGGCAAGAATAATACACCAGGTGATCCCTGTAACGGCAACTCTCACCAGGCGTATCATATCGACCGTGCCGAGGTGGTGGCTCCCGGAGCCTCTACGGTGGTGAACAACCATACCGTCATCATTCGGTTCACGTTTACCATCCGGATCAGCGGCGAATCTCTTGAGAGAATGTTTTGTCTCTTGAAAGAGAAATTCGGCACGATGTGGATAAAAGAACGTAAGACCGATTTCGATGGCGAAAGTTCCTACGAGGTGATGGGGTATGCGCTCGAGGGAACCCCGTCGGTAATGGCCTTGGCCTTACGATACATCCGGGAGGAAATGGGAGATGATGCGGTTACGTCCGTAAGCTACACCTCCAAAAAATGTCATTTCGAGCGGGGAGGACTGACTCTCTCCCAAGCGATCAACATAGCGACACATGAAAGCGATTTATAAGACCCCCTTGCGGGTGGTGCTCAACTCATTGAGGCATTACCAACAGATCGAGGCCGGAATTGAGGAGACGGACGGATTGAACTTTTTCCCCGAGAATACCGTCGGAACAGTCGGGGAGACGACGTTATACACCCTCCGTTTCAATCCCAAGGTGCAGACCCTGCTGGCCCTCTATGACCTGGCGATGGACGGTGGTATTGACACGGGTGAGGCGATTGTCCGTTATTCCCTGTTTCATGCCGCCTTGGAGATGGATGAATACGATCAGGCTCAGGCTCATCTCGACGCGTTCCGCCGGGAGTTGACGCGTCTCGGCCTATCCGCTTTGTCAGAGGATGAGCGTGAGGAGATCCGGGCGCGCGTGTTGATGCAGCTCTATTTCCTGCTTTTTCACGAGTCGTTTCACTTCATCCTTCATCGCGATCCTGACAACCGGGGCGTGGCATTCGATACCACCTGTCAGCTTCTTCTCGACATCAAGGCGGAATTGGAGGATGGTCTTTCGTTGGTCACGGAGGAGGAGCTCCTGAACCATCCCAAGACCCGGCGACAGATCGAGAATCTGATTCCCTGGGAGTTACCGGAGGATGAACGCCGAGAGATGGAGGAGAACCTGAGGGAGATGCTGGCGGCAAATCCCATCCGCCCCGACTATATCGACCGGGTGCTTCAACACGAGAGATCTCAAGTGGAGGAGATCACGTGCGACCGTCAGGCCTGGCTCAACCTCCTTCCGGTATTCCAAGGCGAAGGGGCTACAGCGGAAGATATCCTGCAAATCCACCTGTGTATGTTCATCGTTTTTAACGCGATGGATTTCAATAAGTTTCTTCTGTCTCAGTACGTCCCGTCGCTTCATGGAAAAATGGAATATGACGGGATGCGCGTGGTGTTGCGCCATAAGGCTTTTAAGACATTGCTGCGTCAGTACAGTCCTGAAGTCTACAAGCTGTTGAAAAGCGAGTATCTCAATCTCAATAACGGCTTGGGCGCTGTCTATCGATCGGCCGTTATGATGTTGTATCGCCATGCGGATGACTTGGCGCGGCTTTATGCCAAGCACGAGAAGGGCGGATCGTGTCCCGACTTCGCGGAAATCATGCGGCTCGAGCGAGAGCTCTCCGAAGCCACCGACTTGCTGTTCTGAAAAAGTAAGATATACTTCCTTGCCCGGAGAAGATATACTTCGTTGGCCAAGTAATATATACTTCAAGTGGCGATGAAGCTATACTGCGTTGCTCCGGATTGCAAATCCGGAGGGACAAGGAACACAGAGACACGGAGACACAGAGATTTTTTTATTCCGTTCCAGCAGATTTGTAATCTGCTGGTCTCTGCTCCTTCGCCCAAAGTAAATTGGTGAATTCAAAAACATTTAACTTTTTTGAGGAAATAGTTGGCAAATAAAGAAGTAATGAGTAATTTTGAAAACTCCACCCAAATTATAAGAATTATGACTGCTGTAAATTATGACGAATGCCTGTCGTACATCTATAATGAGAAGTACGGGTACATTGGCGAGCTAGAGAAGAAGTTTGGTCAAGAAGTCGTGCGTCAATTGGAAGCGATGGGATATATAGAGAATGCGTTCGACCGTAAAGCGGATACATGGCGGATAAGCGTAAGAGCAGTGAAAAGATATAACAGCATCACCAGGAAATCGTCATGGGCAGAACGCATAAGTGATTGGTATTATAAACATATACTTCGTATTGATTTCAATAACTGAAAGTGATAAATTATTATGCCTTGTGGATACCTTCTTGTAAAGAGGAAGTTCCAAATATCCAACGAGAAGAGTTGGATGAGGTCGTCTTGCGGGATATTCCGGAGAGTGATAGCATACGATTGAAAGGAACAATAGATGAGTCATTTGATATTCATCTTCAATATCAGATAAATGCGGGGGAGTGGAACAGTTTACGTTTCGCTTATATTGATAAGCGGTCCGATGGGTTCATCTTTTATTCGCTGGAAATGGAGGATGGTGAGCTAGAGAAAGATATCGTGCGTAAAAGGTTATCCAAAAACTTGCCAAAATCAATCTATCACTATTTCAAGGAATTTTTTCATACGCATTCGCTGCATGCGACAGGAGAGGATTCCCTTCTGCCTGTTTACCGCTCGGATGTTCCTATTGATTGGAAGGATAGTCAAATTAAAAGTGCTGTTGTCACGCCCATCATAGAGGCTTATGTAGACAAGTTCAATGGCTATTATTTGCGGGGGAAAGAGGACTTACAGCGGTGTACAACGGCTATCTGCCAGAATAAGGAGGTCACTAAAAATATTCATAACCTACGTCATTTTTTGCATGAGGGATACAATGTAAAAAGGGAAATGGATTATTGCAACTTCCTTTTGGACAGGCATCAGGCGGTGATTGGTGATGAGACATGTATGAAAATCCAACAAGCCTGTAAGGATTTCTTAGCCTATTATACGGATTTGGACTTCTGGTATCATGCTTATTTGGATACCATTAGTTTTAGCGATTCAAAAGTCAGTAAAAGATGGGGGATAACAGGTGGAATTTTAGGTTTACTTTCTATCGCTATTACTCTTTCTTTGGAATATCGCTCATCAAAGTCAGACTCGTTGGATACTCAGTTTTTGAAGTCTGATTCTTTAATGTTGCTAAAGCAAGACAGCTTGACAAGGAAAGTTGACTTGCTGATAAATTCCAGTCAGTCTGATCTATTAAATCATAATACGCCAAGTAAGACCAAGCAATAAGGCAGTAGCCCTCAAAATAGAACTTAGAAGTGAAAATTCAGAAACAGGCATTCGGGCGGACAGGGAAGGCCATCATCAGGAAATATGTTCGGAGATTTTTTGAGAAACCATGAAAGACTGGATTATTCCGATTTATATTACAAGGAACCGGGTACTCCTATTGTCATCAGGTATTCTAACCGAATGTTCCAATTTGGGATTTATGGAGAGAACCGTGTTATCTTTCAACGTTGTTTCTCTTTGGGGGCGGTTATCTTCTTCAGCATCGAAAGATGTTCGGCCAAAAGATTTTGCGTAGATGGCCCCAGCCCAACATCATCTGCTCGCGATCGAGGAGGGTTTTGTGGTTCATTTCTCACGGGGAGACAGTTCTGGGGCACCACAAATTATCATAGAGGAGTTGGATCATGTCATCAAACGGGCTTACGACAGATGGGGAAGTCCCCTTATTCAGATAATACATAAACATGAAGATACAGCGAGCCATTTGATTGCCCGTAATCGGGCTCTATTGGTATATGCGGGGTTCGTTCCTTTTGGGGCGTATGATCTGTTCACGAATAATTGTGAGCATTTTGTAAGGTGGTGCAAAAGCGGAAAAGCCTATAGCGGGCAAGTCGCTAATTTCTTTATGGATGCTGTCTCCGTTTTAACAAGTATCATGCTGAGGAATCCGGCGCCACTTATGGCACGCCTCGCGCAACGGAAACTGCTGTTCCGCTAGATTCAATACTTTGCGCGATTCGGATATTCGGAGACGGGCTGAAGGCCCATCACGATAAAGCGTAGGGCATCGCCCTACGACAATAAAAGCCCTCTAAAAATCAAGCCCTGAAAGGGCGAGACTTATTGATAGAAATATAAAGATAATCAAAAAAATATGAAAGGAATTGTACTAGCCGGTGGTTCCGGTACCCGTTTGTATCCGATCACAAAGGGCGTAAGCAAGCAAATGCTGCCCGTGTTTGATAAACCAATGATTTACTATCCCATTTCGACGCTGATGCTGGCGGGGATTCGTGAAATCCTGATCATCTCGACACCTCATGATCTGCCCGGTTTCCAGCGGTTGTTGAGCGACGGCAGCGACTTCGGAGTCCGTTTTGAGTATGCTGAGCAGCCCTCGCCGGATGGTCTGGCGCAGGCTTTTATCATTGGGGAGTCGTTTATTGGCGACGACCCGGTTTGCCTGGTCTTGGGCGATAACATTTTCTACGGCCAGAGCTTTACCCGAATGTTGAAAGAAGCGGTGCTGACGGCCGAGGAGGAGCGCAAGGCGACGGTCTTTGGTTATTGGGTAGCCGATCCGGAGCGTTATGGTGTGGCGGAGTTCGACAAGGCGGGCAACTGCCTCTCGATCGAGGAGAAGCCGGCAAAGCCAAAATCCAATTACGCTGTGGTTGGTCTCTATTTTTATCCGAACAAGGTGGTCGAGGTGGCCAAAAGCATCAAGCCTTCCGCCCGTGGCGAGCTGGAGATCACGACGGTGAACCAACGCTTCCTGACGGATGGTGAATTGAAGGTACAGACTTTGGGTCGGGGCTTCGCCTGGCTGGATACGGGAACGCACGACTCCTTGAGCGAGGCCTCTACCTTTATCGAGGTGATCGAGAAGCGGCAAGGATTGAAGGTGGCCTGCCTGGAGGGCATCGCCTATCGCCAAGGCTGGATTACGACGGAAAAGATGAGAGAGTTGGCCAAACCGATGTTGAAGAACCAATATGGCCAGTATCTCTTGAAGGTGATCGAGGAGTTAAAGAGCCTCACCCCCAACCCCTCTCCCGAAGAGAGGGGAGCATTATGATACATCCCCCTGTAGGGACGTACCTGGGGTACGTCCGCATGAATAAACGAAAGAATAATATGGAAATCATCAAGACAAACATAGAAGGCGTGGTGATAATCGAGCCTCGCCTCTTCAAGGACGCTCGAGGTTATTTCTTCGAGTCCTTCTCGAAACGGGAATTTGAGGAGAAGGTTGGTCCGGTCGACTTCGTGCAGGACAATGAGAGCATGTCGTCATACGGCGTGATGCGTGGTCTGCATTTCCAGCGGCCGCCATTTGCACAAAGTAAATTGGTGCGTTGCGTGAAAGGCGCTGTCCTGGACGTAGCGGTCGATATCCGTAAGGGAAGCCCGACCTACGGGCAGCATGTGGCGGTGGAACTGACGGAGGAGAATCACCGGCAATTCTTTATCCCACGTGGGTTTGCCCATGGGTTCGCGGTGTTGAGCGAGACGGCGGTTTTCCAATACAAGTGCGACAATTTTTACCATCCCAAGGCGGATGGAGGTATCAGCATTCTCGACAGCTCGTTAGGTATCGATTGGCGTATCCCGACTGATCAGGCGATCCTGAGTGAGAAAGATACGAAACATCCATTGTTGAAAGAGTTTGATTCACCATTTCAGTTTTGAATAGCATTATGAAACGTCATATCATCATCACCGGTGGAGCCGGTTTTATTGGCAACCATGTGGTTCGCCTGTTTGTGAACAAGTATCCCGAGTATCAGATTATCAATGTCGACAAGTTGACCTACGCCGGCAACCTGGCGAACCTGAAGGATATCGAGGATTGTCCGAACTACAAGTTCGTGAAGGCGGATATTTGCGACTTTGATACGATGTTGTCGTTAATGAAGGAGCATCAGGTGGACGGCATTA
>ERZ779874.2693-NODE-2693-length-14369-cov-9.434051_pt1 | contig 14369 bp, 12 predicted proteins | sample MGYA00511031_ERZ779874 | MGnify/ENA primary metagenome ERZ779874 (study PRJEB29588, sample SAMEA2156850) | human gut metagenome | biome: human gut; feature: human-associated habitat; material: faeces | place: Denmark | collected 2008/2010 ...
CAGCACCAACAGTTCCCAGCACCGGCGCAGCAGCACCGCCTCGTCCACCGGCGGTACGGACGGCGGCAGCCAGCGCCCCAGTCCGCCGCGAAAAAATGCCATATCGACCATGTACGTCTCACCTCCCGCGTAGTCTACCGCGCTTTGCGCCGTCTTATGCCCCGGTGGAAATTTCCCCTGTCCTTTTCGCGCCGGATGTGCTATACTGTCAGATAGTTTGTTTCAGGAGGTGCCGCCATGCCATTCCGCGCGCATTTACATACCGTCAACCGTCACCGGCGCCTGGTGCGGCACTATTGCTTCAAGCTGGGTCTGGTGTGGCAGGGTCTGACCCACGACCTGAGCAAATACAGCCCCACGGAGTTTTGGCGGGGCGTAAAATACTACCAGGGCTGGCGCAGCCCCAACGACCAAGAGCGCCTGGAAAACGGCGTGAGTCTGGCGTGGCTGCACCACAAGGGGCGCAACCGCCACCACTTTGAGTACTGGATCGACTACTGCCGCCGGGAGGATGGGACCATCTATATCGGCGGATGCAAAATGCCGAAAAAATATGTGGCGGAGATGTTCTGCGACCGGATCGCCGCCTGCCGGGTCTATCAGGGCGACGCATATACGGACGCCTCCCCCTACGACTACTACCAGCGGAGCAAGGACCTGCGGCGGACGGATGCCAGCCGCTTCATGCATCCGGAGACGGCGGCACTGCTGGATCGCTGGCTGCTGCTGCTGAAGGAGCGGGGGGAGGAGGCGGCCTTTGCCGCTATTCGCGCCGAGCTGGCGGACAGCGCCTACTGACGGCGGAGCGCAGGCGCTTTGTTAAGAAGAAAACAATAGATTTTTGAACATTTCCCTTGCTTTCCATCACTATTTGTTTTACAATGTTTTGGTACATTTTGATGTGAGGTTGTCAACAACATGGCCCATCCCTATAAAACGCGGGAAGGCGGCGCCACCGTGACGGTGTTCGTACCCTACGACTGCCAGAACAACTGCCCCTTCTGCATCAACAAAAAAGAATACGCGGACTGCTCCGGCTTCAGTCTGAAGAAAATACTGGCAAGCATCCGGGTGATGGACGGCATCACGCCCCGGTGTGATTTTGTGTTCACCGGCGGCGAGCCGCTGGCCGACCTGAACGCACTGCAGCAGATGCTGGACGCCATCCCCGCCACCCACAAGATCTATATCAACACCACCTTTCCCGCCCAGGCCCACACCTCCTTCGAGGAAATGCTGGCCTTCACGGAGAGGAACAAGGACAAAATCACCTGCATGAACATCTCCCGCCACCTGCAGCACTATGTGGAAGAAAGCCCTGACCATGTGCTGGGAAAGATCGCCTGCCCCACGCGCATCAACTGCGTGCTGTACAAGAACTATCCGGCGGCGAAGCTGGTGGACTATGTGGAGCGCTTCCTGCCCTATCGTATCCCCATCCAGTTCCGGTATGATTATACCGAGACGACACCGGAGAATCTGTACGAAGAGGAACACGACAAGATATTGCAGGACCTGAATCGCCTGTTCACCTACAAGGGGCTGGACGGCTGCCGGATGCGCAACGGCTTCCACTTCGAATACAAGGGCCTGCACATGACGTACCACAAGACGCTGCCCTACTCCACCATCGAGGAAAAGGGACCGGACGGCGTGACCTACGACATTCTGTACGACATCCTCATCAAGCAGAACGGCGAGATACACAGCGACTGGACAGGCGTGAAGATGGACGTGGACGCCTACCGCAGGGTGGTGTTCGAGCCCTACGACCTGAAGGTACTGAACGGGACCATCGACTTTTGAAAAAGAGACCGCTTTGCGGTCTCTTTTTTTCGGAACCCGCGGCGGGGTCGCTCCGTCATAGGTAGTGAAAGCCTTGGCGGAAAATAAATGGCTTGTTTGTATTTACCCCCTTTTACTTCCGCGCGGTTTGTATTATTATAATGAGGTGCAGAAAAGAAATCCAATCCACAGTATTCTTTACACCGCAAGGCAGTCCTTTGCGGTGGGCTTAAAACTACCGCTTTATGAATGTGAGGGGAATCGACTAAAAAAGAGATCGCTAGGTCATCACGTTTCTGAAGGTAGGAAGAAACAGGTAAGGAGGTTAGCAAATGGCACACGATGGTAAATTCGCTCAATATATACGCAGAAAGCATATCCACTGGATGGTTGCTGCAGTGCTGTGTGCGCTAGTTGCATTGCTTGTGTTGCGCAGAATTCAGATGCCTGCCAATGTCCCGCTGCCTCAAGTACCCGTCAGTGATCCTCAACCTAAAACGCCGTATTCCATTCCCATCGAGAATACAAAACTGTACGTTTATGTAAGCGGAAAGAGAGCCTTAGATTCTGAAGAAAGCACTACCTATCCCGAGGAAGCTGCTGTCGAATTAGCAAAATCGTTCCTCGACGACTTGATGACTCCTTCCGATGCTCGAACATTTACGATTACGGAGTACAGGGATCTCAAAGTGCGCCTACTGCCAACGACTGATATGGACAGAGAAAGCACGGACATATACGTACTTAGACCATCTGAAATCAGCAAAGATACTTGGATTGTGGAAATAGATGTTTCCTTTCAATATGAAGGGGTCATCAGCCCCATCGGGAGTGCCGATCAGCGGTGGATTGACAGCCTTTATCAAGGCAGTCCCATTGGTTTCCTACTAACACGAAACGAAACGGAGTATACAATGCGTTCTCGTTACAGTGGTGCATAATAGCAGTGCAATATTTTTTAATTGAGTGATTTGTCCGTAACCGTCAAAACAGAGGGCGGCTGGACAGACATGGGACAATACTATGATGCGATAAAAGAGCAACTGCAATTATACAATGTCTTTGTCGACTGAATAATAAACGAACCTCCCTGTCTGAGACAGGGAGGTTCGTTATAATCAGATGCTTTGCATCTCTGTTGTTCCGGCTACGCACGTTATATGTATACCGTTTATCAAAGCTCAATATGTGGAAGTCCTTCTCATATAAGCCCCTGATAAAATCAGTGTTCTTGATCACGAGAATAAAGCGGGCTAAGGTCTTCTTCAGCACATACGCAAGCCGTTCTTGGTCGAACTTCGTAAAGTTCACTCCATCATAGTCTGAAAAGTCTGTGTCATAAGGCGGGTCCAAGAACATAAAATCCTTTTCAGACAACTTGACCTTGCTTAAAAGTTCTTCAAAATCGCAGCAATGAATGTCCGTCTTCGCGAACAGCGCCTCCATTTCTCTATTGAACATACCGTCTATTTTCGATCTCATATCTTTGCGATTATATGACATCCCACTGTAGGGAATATTAAACTCACCCTTCGCATTAAAGCGAAACATTGACCCGTAACAGTATTCCCGAATAAAATAGAAATTTGCGGCTTGACACTGTATTGACTGATCCGCAATGCGTCCAAGTCGGATGTCATTGAACACCTTGCGGAAGTACATATAATATCCGCTCGCAAAGCCGGTGATGCGGCAGAGGGGTGCGCCGTTCCAAAGGACAGGCAACTGCGCCCCCTCCAACGGCAGGGTTCCAAAGCCTGCACGGTGCAGGGAAACACGGACTTCTTCAAGGTAGCGGAGCTGACGGCTTGTGTTTTGGGTGGCCATGTGAGCGATCCTCCTGTTGTAAAAAAAATAAGGTCGGAGAGGTCTTCTCCGGCCTGCCGTTTCAGACGCTGCAGCCAGCGCCCTTTTAGAAATTGAAAAAGGGCGCCGCTTTTTTCGGCCCGTCAAAGCCGACAAAACGACGCCCAAATATTTGTGATTCTTTTTCTGCGATGATGCCGCTTTTTTCGAGAGAAAAGTCCTCTCTAAAAGGGCGCTGGAGGTTGGAAACTGTCCAAGACATGAGATCCTCCAGTTCAAATCCGGTCAGTTGCTCCGAAACCTCCATAAAAATCTATGGTTCAAAAGAAGAAATCCGGGCTCGAAAAAGCCCGGAAACGGTTGATGCGCCTGGCTTTGCGCCAGACGCATCTATACCGGTAACTCTTTATGGTCCGAGTGTCGAGATTCGAACTCGAGGCCTCTTGAACCCCATTCAAGCGCGATACCAAACTTCGCCACACCCGGATATTCTGTTGTGCCTCAAACAGCCCACTTAGAATACCACAGTTTTCGGCGGTTTGCAAGTCCTATTTTGAATTTTTTTCAAATTTCTTCCGAGGCTTTTTGTTGACAAAGGCGTCGGCGCATGGTAATATAATACTCGCGTTTGGCACGAGAGACGCTTTTACGCACGGAGAGATGGCTGAGTGGTCGAAAGCACCGGTCTTGAAAACCGGCGATGTGAAAGCATCCGTGGGTTCGAATCCCACTCTCTCCGCCAGAAAATAAATATGTATGCGGAAGTACCCAAGTGGCCGAAGGGGCTCCCCTGCTAAGGGAGTAGGCCGTCAAAAGCGGCGCGAGGGTTCAAATCCCTCCTTCCGCGCCAGCAAAAAGAGACATCCTTTTGGATGTCTCTTTTTGCTTCACGCAGCTGATTTTGCCCTTCCCCCGTGAAACCACCCGTTGACAAACCGCGCCGAACGGTTTATACTTATTGCCATCAAAAAGGCAGTGACGAAGAAGAAGCTGTTTTTCCGCGGCCAAAGAGAGGGGCGCCCCCGGCTGAAAGCACCCCGCCAAGGACACGGCCCGTACCACTTCCGAGCCGCCTGCGACGAGCAGGACGGGTATCGCCCGTTACAGCGATCGAAAGCGACGGCGTATGCCGGATCTCTTCCGCCGATACTGCGTTGCAGAAGCTTGAAATACAGACCGTATTCCTGCGCTCCTGCGCCTTGTTTCGACGAAAGATATCCCGCCATCCGCAGCGGACAGTAAAAATGCTGCGCAGGCCGTAAGCAGGGTGGAACCGTGGAGTAATGCCTATTACCTCACCCCTGATACCATTCAGGGGTGGGGATTTTTATTTATCCAGCCCCGATCACAAGGAGGAACAGACTATGAGCGAAGTCAACAAGGAAAACAAGGAATTTACGTTTGAAAACGAACAGTACCGCAAGACCTACTGGCACACCTGCTCCCACATCCTGGCCCAGGCTGTCAAGCGCCTGCACCCGGAGGTGAAGCTGGCCATCGGCCCCAGCATCGACAACGGCTTTTATTACGATCTGGACGCGCCCTTCGCCTTCACCCAGGACGACCTGGGCGAGATCGAGGCTGAAATGCGTAAGATCTGTAAAGAGAAGCTGAAGCTGGAGCGCTTCGAGCTGCCCCGCGCCGAGGCCGTCAAGTACATGGAGGAAAAGGAAGAGCCCTACAAGGTGGAACTCATCAACGATCTGCCTGAGGACGCCCACATCTCCTTCTACAAGCAGGGCGAGTTCGTGGACCTGTGCGCCGGACCCCACGTGGACTCCACCGGCCGCATCAAGGGCAACGGCATCAAGCTGACCGCCTGCAACGCCGCTTACTGGCGCGGCGACTCCAACCGCCAGACCCTGCAGCGTATCTACGGCGTGGCCTTCCCCAGCAAGGACGAGCTGGATGCCTATCTGAAGGAGCGGGAGGAGGCCGTGAAGCGCGACCACAATAAGCTGGGACGCGAGCTGGAATATTTCACCACTGTGGACTGCATTGGCCAGGGCTTGCCCATCCTGCTGCCCAAGGGTGCCCGCGTTATCCAGCTGCTGCAGCGCTGGGTGGAGGACACCGAGCAGCAGCGTGGCTATCTGCTGACCAAGACGCCTCTGATGGCCAAGCGTGAGCTGTACAAGATCTCCGGTCACTGGGATCATTATCTGGACGGCATGTTCGTCATGGGCGATCCCGCGGATGAGACGAAGGAGTGCTTTGCCCTGCGTCCCATGACCTGCCCGTTCCAGTATCAGGTGTTCCTGAACCGCGGCCGCAGCTACCGCGACCTGCCCATGCGTCTGGGCGAGACATCCACCCTGTTCCGCAACGAGGACTCCGGTGAGATGCACGGCCTGATCCGCGTCCGCCAGTTCACCATCTCCGAGGGACATCTGGTGCTGCGCCCCGACCAGCTGGAGGAGGAGTTCAAGCAGTGCCTGGATCTGGCCAAGTACTGCCTGGGCACCGTGGGCCTGTTGGAAAAGTGCACGTTCCGCTTCTCCCAGTGGGACCCCGCCAACCCCAACAACAAGTACGAGGGCACGGCGGAGCAGTGGGACCACGCCCAGGCCGCCATGGAGCGCATCCTGAAGGATCTGAACGTGGACTACACCGTGGGCATTGACGAGGCCGCGTTCTACGGCCCCAAGCTGGACATCCAGTACAAGAATGTGTACGGCAAGGAGGATACCCTTGTTACCATCCAGATCGATATGCTGCTGGCGGAGCGCTTCGGCATGTACTATATCGATGAGAACGGCAACAAGGCCCTGCCCTATATCATCCACCGCACGTCTCTGGGCTGCTATGAGCGGACGCTGGCCTACCTGATCGAGGAGTACGCCGGCGCGCTGCCCACCTGGATGATGCCCGAGCAGGTACGCTTCCTGCCTATTACTGACCGCGCTGCCGACTACTGCGTGCAGCAGGCCGCGGAGCTGCGCAAGCAGGGCTTCCGCGTGGAGGTGGACAGCCGCAACGAGAAGATCGGCAAGAAGATCCGCGAGGCTACCCTGGAGAAGATCCCCTTCATGCTGGTGGTTGGCGACCGCGACATGGAGAACGGCACCGTCTCCGTCCGTACCCGCAAGGGCGAGGACCTGGGCGCCATGACGCTGGAGGATTTCTCCGCCAAGCTGCGCCGGATCGTGGATGAGAAGCAGAAGATCTGACGAGTGCCATAAGTCATAAGGTAAGCGGGAGAGACAGGCGGAAGCCTGTCTCTTTTGCTGCAGTCAGACAAAAAACAGATTTCGCCAAAAGAAAAGTTTATTATAGCAAAACAGCAGGATTCTGACAGAAAACCGCATGAAAAATACATGAAAATGATGCAAATGCGCCAAAAAATGTGGGAAAGTGTGTGGATGAAAAACAAGGAGATGCGCTATTGAACACCATTCAGAGACACAAATATGTTGACAGAGTGTGAACTTATCTGGTAAAATCAAATGGGTGCGCAGCACCCGAATGCATAGAAGTGAATGGGGCGCGCCCTGTTCGCTGTTTCCTTCTGGCGGAGGAAACAACAAACTATGGTAAAGGAATTAGGAGGTAAACATGAAAAAAGTAGTTTCTCTGCTGCTGGCTCTCATCATGGCGCTCTCCCTGGTCGCCTGCGGCGAAAAGAAGGGCGAGACCGATGATAACACCGTGCCCTACAAGATCGGCATCGTGACCGGCTCCGTCTCTCAGTCCGAGGATGATCGCCGCGGCGCCGAGGCCTTCCAGAAGGAGTATGGCGAGGATATGGTCCAGCTGGCCATCTATCCCGACAACTTCACCGAGGAGACTGAGACCACCATCCAGAGCATCGTGAACCTGTCCGCCGACCCCCTGATGAAGGCCATCATTGTCAATCAGGCTGTCCCCGGCACCACCGAGGCTTTCCGCAAGATCAAAGAGACTCGCCCTGACATCATCTGCATCGCAGGCGAGGCTCACGAGGATCTGCCCGAGATCAGCTCCGCTGCCGACCTGGTCACCAACAACGACTTCGTGTCCCGCGGCTATCTGATCATCCGCACCGCGCACGAGCTGGGCTGCGACACCTTCGTACATATCTCCTTCCCCCGCCACATGTCCTATGAGACCATGAGCCGCCGCGTGGCCATCATGAAGGCCGCCTGCGAGGAGTTCGGCATGAAGTTCGTCCTGGAGACGGCTCCCGATCCCACCTCTGACGTGGGCGTTTCCGGCGCTCAGGCCTACATTCTGGAGCAGGTGCCCGCATGGGTCGAGAAGTACGGCCAGAAGGCTGCTTACTTCTGCACCAACGATGCGCACACCGAGCCTCTGCTGAAGCGCCTGCTGGAGTGCGGCGGCTACTTCATCGAGGCCGACCTGCCCTCCCCCCTGATGGGCTATCCCGGCGCGCTGGGTATTGATCTGACCGAGGAAGCCGGTGATTTCGAGAAGATCCTGACCAAGGTCGAGTCCGCCATCGTGGAGAAGGGCGGCGCCGATCACTTCGGTACCTGGGCTTACTCCTACGGCTACACCCTGTCCGCCGGTCTTGCTCTGCACGCCAAGAACGTGCTGGACGGCAAGAGTGAGCTGAAGGACATGGACGATGTGGCTGCCGCGCTGCAGGTCTACTCTCCCAAGGCGGCCTGGAACGGCGCCAGCTACACCAACGCCACCACCGGCGCGAAGTCTGAAAACGTGTTCCTGATCTATCAGGATACCTATATCATGGGTGATCCCGGCCACTTCATGGGCAACGCCGACGTGGAGATCCCGGAGAAGTACTTCACCGTCAGCTGACGACAGGCTTTTGAAGCAACCATTAAAGCGGGGAGGGAGGGCATCCTCCCTCCTCGCTGCTATAGGTAGGGATGAATATGGAAAAGAACAATGCTCCGCTGCTTGAGATGCGGAATATCAAAAAGGGCTTTTTCGGCAATCAGGTGCTCACAGACATCAACTTCACCTTGAAAGAGGGCGAGGTACTGGGTCTGGTGGGCGAAAACGGCGCCGGAAAGAGCACCTTGATGAAAATACTGTTTGGCATGGACGTGATCCGTGAGACGGGCGGCTACGAGGGGGATGTCCTGATCGACGGAGAAAAAGTGCAGTTCAACACCCCCTTTGATGCGCTGAAGGCCGGCATCGGCATGGTGCATCAGGAGTTCTCGCTGATCCCCGGCTTTACTGCCACGGAGAACATCCTCCTCAACCGCGAGCCCAAGAAAAAAAGCGTCATTTCAGAAGTGTTCGGCCCGCGTCTGGACACTCTCGACTATAAGGAAATGGATAACCGCGCCGCAAAAGCCATTGAGAAGATGGGCGTGGCTATCGACCAGAAGATGGTCATCAGCAGCATGCCCGTGGGGCACAAGCAGTTTACGGAGATCGCCCGCGAGCTGAGCAAGGAGAACCTGAAGCTGCTGATCCTGGATGAGCCCACCGCCGTGCTCACCGAGCAGGAGGCACAGGCCCTGCTGGACTCCATCCGCGGCATGGCCTCCCGGGGCATCGCCGTGATCTTCATCACCCACCGCCTGCAGGAGATCCTGTCGGTGTGCGATAAGGTGGTCATCATGCGGGATGGCTACGTTGTCAAGGACGTGCCCGCCGGCGAGACGGACGTCCGCGACATCACCCACTACATGGTGGGGCGCGAGGTGGCTGCCAGCGGCGCTGCCCACGACATCCGCGACCACTCCGATGCCCGCACCATTATGTCCATCCGCAAGCTGTGGGTGGATATGCCCGGCGAGATCGTCCGCAACGTGGATCTGGACGTGAAGGAGGGCGAGATCCTGGGCATCGGCGGTCTGGCCGGCCAGGGCAAGCTGGGTATTCCCAACGGTGTGATGGGCCTGTATGAGGCGGGCGGCACCGTGGAGTTCGACGGCAAGCCCATCGCGCTGAACAGCCCCCGGAAGTGTCTGGACTCCCAGCTGGCCTTTGTGTCCGAGGATCGGCGCGGCGTGGGTCTGCTGCTGGACGAGTCACTGGAGTGGAACGTGGCGTTCCCCGCCATGCAGGTGCAGAACAAGTTCCTGAAGAGAATGGGTTTCTTCACATGGCGCGACGAAAAGGCCATCCACACGGTGACGAACCGGTATATCGATGAATTACAGATCAAGTGTACCGGCTCCGGCCAGAAGGCCAGAGAGCTGTCCGGCGGCAACCAGCAGAAGGTGTGCCTGGCCAAGGCGTTCGCGCTGGAGCCCCGCTTCCTCTTCGTGTCCGAGCCTACCCGCGGTATCGACGTGGGCGCCAAGGCGCTGGTACTGGAGGCGCTGAAGAAATTTAACCGCGAATCCGGCGTCACGGTGGTGATGATCTCCTCCGAGCTGGAGGAGCTGCGCCAGATCTGCGACCGCATCGCCATCGTCTCCGGCGGCAGGGTCGCCGGTATCCTGCCTGCTGACCATTCCTCCGAGGAGTTCGGTATGCTCATGGTCAGTCAGGTGAAGTAAGGAGGAAGAAATGGGCAATACGACCACACTTGGAAACAAGTCAAAATTCAGAGAGTTGGTGGACAGCTTCGGCCTGCCGCGTCTGATCATCGCGTGCTTCCTGCTGCTGCTGCTCATCGCCGCGCCCTGCGTGGGGCTGGATTTCCCCACACAGATCACCAATATCATCACCCGTTTCAGCTGGAACGCCGTGATGGTGCTGGCCATGGTGCCCATGGTACACTCCGGCTGCGGCCTGAACTTCGGCCTGCCGCTGGGTATCGTGTCCGGACTGCTGGGTGCCACGCTGTCCATCGAGCTGGGCTACACCGGCTTTGCCAGCTTCCTTATGGCCATCCTCATCGCCACGCCCTTTGCCCTGCTGTTCGGCGGCGGCTATGGTTGGCTGCTGAACAAGATCAAGGGCGGCGAGATGATGATCGCCACCTATGTGGGCTTCTCGTCCGTGTCCTTCATGTGCATGATGTGGCTGCTGCTGCCGTACAAGCATCCCACCATGGTGTGGGGCTTCTCCGCCAGCGGTCTGCGTACCGTCATTTCGTTGGAGGGCTATTATGACAAGGCGCTGGCCAACATTCTGACCATCGACCTGAACAGCATCGGCATCAATCTGGTGATCCCCACCGGCACGCTGCTGTTCTTCGTGCTGATGGCCGTGCTGATGTGGGCGTTCCTGCACACCAAGACCGGCACCGCCATGACCGCTGTGGGCTCCAACCCCGCCTTTGCCCGCGCAGCGGGCATCAACGTGGACAAGATGCGGCTTATCTCCGTGATCATGTCCACCTGGCTGGGTGCTGTGGGTATTCTGGTGTATGAGCAGGGCTTCGGCTTCATACAGCTGTACAACGGCCCCTTCTGGATGGCCATGCCCGCCGTGGCCGCCATCCTTATCGGCGGCGCGTCGGTGAATAAGGCATCCATCGGCAATGTGATTATCGGTACGATCCTGTATCAGGGCGTGGTGACCATGACCCCCACCGTGATGAGCGCCGCCTTCCAGATGGATATGAGCGAGGTCATCCGTATCGTGGTATCCAACGGCATGATCCTCTATGCCCTGACCAGAAAGACGGAAAGGGGGCGCTGACATGAAGGGTAAGAGATTCGACGTAAAGCAATTCCTGGGCAAAAACTCAGTGCCCGTCCTGTTTATCATCATCTGCGCCGTGCTCATTCCCGTGTCCGGCCTGCCGGTGAGCTACATACTTAACGAGGCTATGACCCGTCTGGGGCGCAACGCCTTTTTGATCCTGAGCCTGCTGATCCCCATTATGGCCGGTATGGGTCTGAACTTTGCCATGACGCTGGGCGCTATGGCCGGCGAGATCGCGCTGATCCTGGTGGCGGACTGGCAGATCTGGGGTATCCCCGGTCTGGTGCTGGCGGCCATCCTGTCCATCCCCCTGTCCATTCTGCTGGGTCTTATGTGCGGCAGCATCCTGAACCGCGCCAAGGGCCGCGAGATGGTCACCAGCTACTTTATCGCCTATTGCATGACCGGTGTGTACCAGCTGGTGGTGCTGTATATGATGGGGCCCATCATCCCCATCCTCCACAACACACTGAAGCTGCCCCGCGGCTTTGGTATCCGCAACACAGTCAGCCTTCTGCAGATGCGGCAGAGCGTGGATAACGCGCTGGCCGTCTACGTGGGCGGCGTGAAGATCCCTGTGCTGACGCTGATCATCATCGCATTGGCCTGCCTGTTCATCGTGTGGTTCCGCCGCACGAAGCTGGGACAGGACATGCGCGCGGTGGGACAGGACATGAATGTGGCGCGGGACGCCGGCATCAATGTGGACCGCACCCGCCTGATCTCCATCGTCATGTCCACCGTGTTCGCGGGCTTCGGCATGATCATCTATCTGCAAAACATGGGCAACTTCCCCACCTATACGGCGCATACCAACGTCGGCATGTTCTGCATCGCCGCGCTGCTGGTGGGCGGCGCCTCCGTGGAAAAGGCGTCCATCGGCAACGTGTTCCTGGGTGTGCTCCTGTTCCATACCATGTTCATCGTGGCGCCGGCCGCCGGAACCAAGATCACCGGCGACTCCATGATCGGCGAGTACTTCCGCGTGTTCGTGTCCTACGCCGTTATCACCGTGGCACTGGTCATGTACGAGGCCAAGAAGCGCAAGGAGAACCGCACGCTGGGTCAGCAGCTGGCCATTGAGCAGAAGGCCGAGGAGGAGGGGAGAACCGCATGAAAACGACGAAACGTTCGTGGATCATCCGTATCGCCTTCGTTCTGGTGCTGGTGCTCATCGCCGTGGTGATGCTGCGCATCGGCCGCGGCCACACCGTCTATTTCGACAACCGCGCAGTGGACAAGGGCGGCCAGTCTGTGGAGGCGCCCTATAAGATCACTGTGTATGTGAACGGCGAGCAGATCTCCAAGCTGTACGAAAAGGAGCGCTGCTTGACCACCGTCATCGGCGACAAGCTGGAGCTGACCGTGGAGGTCATGCAGCAGAAGGGCGGCAGCGAGACAACGGAAACGTACCAAATGACACTGCCCCATAACATCGACGGCATCATCATCAACCTGCCGGCGTATATGGCTGGTCTGCCGGAGGAGGCCTATCTGGAGGAATTCATCCCCGCGCCTCCCACCGAGGAGGACGACGAGGAAGCGCCCAACACCGAGGACGATATGGGCCTGGGCGACTTCTGATAATGTGTGCTGCATACACAGCCCATGCGAAAGCATGGGCTGTGGGCACATAGGGACTTGCTTGCGCTCGGCAGGCGGATATGCTATACTGAATGGGCGGCGCGGAGACCGCGGCCGCATGGGAAAGGAGTATCAAAATGGCTGTTTTGAAAGGCTTGAAGCCAGAAAAGGTGTTCGCATATTTTGAAAAGCTGTGCTCGGTGCCCCACGGCAGCGGCAACACGAAGATCATCAGCGATCTGTGCGTGGACTTTGCCAAGGAACTGGGACTGAAGTACCGGCAGGAGCCGTGCAACAACGTGGTGATCTGGAAGCCGGCATCCCCCGGCCATGAGAGCGCCGAGCCGATCATCCTGCAGGGACACATCGACATGGTGTGCGCCAAGACCGACGACTGCACCAAGGACATGACCCGCGAGGGACTTGACCTGATGACCGACGGTGAGTGGATCTGGGCGGACAAGACGTCGCTGGGCGGCGACAACTGCATTGCCGTGGCCATGATCCTGGCGATCCTGTCGGATGACACACTGGTACATCCGCTCATCGAGGCGGTGTTCACCGTGGACGAGGAGGTGGGCATGGACGGCGCCTTTGCGCTGGACTGCTCTGACCTGAAGGGCAAAAAGCTGCTGAATTTGGACTCCGAGCTGGAGGGCGTGTTCACCGTGTCCTGCGCGGGCGGCATGCGCTCCGATTGCCTGCTGCCCGCAGCGCTGACCGATGCGGCGGGCATGGAGGGCTTCGGCATCACCGTGGCCGGCTTGCGGGGCGGTCACTCCGGTGCGGACATCCATCTGGGCCGGGGCAGTGCCAACCGGCTCATGGGCCGCGTGCTCTGTGCCGCGCTGGAGAAGTTCCCCGGCCTGCGGCTGGCGGCCATCGACGGCGGTGAGTTCGACAACGTGATCTGCTCGCGCTGCGACGCGGTCATCGCCGTCCCCGCGGGGAAGGAGGCGGACCTTGAGCAGTTCATCCGCGGCTTTGACGCGACGCTCAAAAATGAGTACGCCGGCTGCGACGCGGGCGTGACGCTCGAATGTGCCAAGACCGAGGCGACGTCCGCCGTCAGCGCGGAGACCACCTCCGTCATGCTCCACACGCTCCTTGCGCTGCCGCAGGGCGTGGAGGAGATGAGCGCGGACTTCCCCGGTCTGGTGCAGACCTCCCTCAACCTCGGCGTGATGCATTTGACGGAGGACGGACTGCATTTCTCCTACTCCATCCGCTCCTGCATTGCCTCGCAGAAGGCGATGCTTGCTCAGCGCGTCCACGCCATCGTGGAGTTTGCGGGCGGCACGGTCTCCGAGCGCGGCAATTATCCCGGCTGGCAGTACGAACGCGATTCCAAGCTCCGCGAGCTGGTGCTTGGCGTCTACCGCGACCTCACCGGCACGGAGGCCAAGCTCGAGGCGACGCACGGCGGACTGGAGTGCGGGCTCTTCATTGAGAAGATTCCCGGTCTCGACGCCATCTCCCTCGGGCCCGAGCTGCACGACGTTCATTCCGTGCGCGAGCGGCTGAGCGTGCCCTCCACCGAGCGCGTCTACGAGCTGGTGTGCGAGGTCCTGCGCCGCAGCAGGTAAGCCGAAAACCCTGTGAGCATAAATAATCTCCACCACGAAAAACCTTGAAACCACAACGGTTTAAAGGTTTTTTGCATATTGTTTCCA
>ERZ779874.2695-NODE-2695-length-14365-cov-54.228861_pt1 | contig 14365 bp, 14 predicted proteins | sample MGYA00511031_ERZ779874 | MGnify/ENA primary metagenome ERZ779874 (study PRJEB29588, sample SAMEA2156850) | human gut metagenome | biome: human gut; feature: human-associated habitat; material: faeces | place: Denmark | collected 2008/2010 ...
TGAAAGTTGAGGCTTTTGCTTAACTTTTTTGAGGAGGTTTTGCAACACCCTCTGAGGGAGGGATCCAATCACTATGGCCCTGCAAGGGCCGGCGGTGCAAGCCGTGGGGCGCTGCAGTACCTCGGAACACCATCAGCCACATACCCTGTAGTGACGCACAGACCGTGCGTCACTACGCAGCGGAGGGCATTAATACGACAGAGGCGACCCACGCAAGGTAGGTCGCCTCTGCGATATTATGCTCTGCGATGATTTAAGCCTTCACGCGCTCAACATATGAGCCGTCGCGAGTGTCGATCTTAACCTTGTCGCCGGTGTTGCAGAAGAGGGGTACACGCACCTCTGCACCTGTTTCAAGAGTAGCGGGTTTAAGAGTGTTGGTAGCTGTATCACCCTTGATGCCGGGTTCGGTATAGGTGATTTCAAGCACTACGTTGACAGGCATCTCGCATGTGAGGATTTCCTCCGAAGCAGCCTCAACCATGGCCTCGCATATGTCGCCCTCCTTAAGGAACTGGACACCGTCGATGCTGTCGCCGTTGATGGCAATCTGCTCGAAAGTCTCGGTGTGCATGAAGTTGTAGCCCATCTCGTCCTTGTAGAGGAACTGGTAGGGACGACGCTCTATACGCACCTCGTTGACCTTCACTCCTGAGTTCCAGGTTTTGTCAATCACACGGCCTGTACGCACGTTTTTAAGCTTTGTGCGCACGAAAGCCGGACCCTTGCCGGGCTTAACATGGAGAAATTCGACAATGAAGAAATAGTTGCCGTCGATATCGAGGCACATGCCGTTTTTAAAATCTGCGGTCGTTGCCATAGGATGTTGGTTTGTAGTATATTATAATTTTAGTATATTATTTGACTTATGGTTTATTGCATCGATACTGCCCACGTAACGGACATGCAAAGTTACAAAAATTATTCCATACCGCCATCATCCCAGCCCCATGCGGACGCGTTGATTGTTAATTTTTGTTTAATCGCACATTTTATATGCCAATTTGTTGTGTCAACCCATAATTTTCTCTAAATTTGCCAGCAAATAATCCAATAGGGTTATAATCTACAAATGAAACGATTTAGCACATATTACTTTTACTCTTATTTTTATTTCGGCCAGAGATAAGAAAGGGATTTTATATGTGCCTACGACCAATCGACAATCACACAGCCTCAACCGATGAGGCGACAACGATATAAAATCCCGACCGCACAAGCGGCACGGGATTTTTTATTAACACACACGACACCACATGAAACTACCATCAGACGATACCTCAGCCCTCAGAGTGGGCATACAAGGTGTGCCGGGATGCTACCACGATGCAGCAGCCCATCTATATTTCGCCGACCGCGACATCACCCCCATAGCGTTCGACACGTTTGATGCCGAATTCGACCACCTGTCCAACGACGCATCCATGGTAGGAGCTGTGGCGATAGAAAACACCATCGCCGGTGCGCTGCTGCAAAACCACGAACTGCTCCGCAAGAGCAATCTCGTCATCGTAGGCGAACACAAGATGCGCATATCCCACACGCTATGTGCGCTGCCGGGGCAGACGATAGAGCAGCTGACCGAGGTCAACTCTCACCCTATGGCATTGATGCAGTGCGCCAATTACCTCAACATGCACCCCAATCTGCGCAAAGTAGAGAAATTCGACACCGCCGGAAGTGCCAAGGAGATAGCCGAAAACGGGCTTACAGGCCATGCGGCAGTCTGCGGCGAATATGCCGCACAGCTCTACGGATTGGAGATACTCGACCGGGGCATCGAGACCAACAAACGCAATTTCACCCGTTTCCTGTTTGTCTGCGACCCTCTCATGGCGCATGAGCTTGCACCTCGTCCGGAGGATACCGACAAGGCTTCAATCGTGTTTACCATCCCCCACGCCAAAGGGTCGCTCTGCCACATACTGACCATCCTGTCATTTTACGACATCAACATGAGCAAAATCCAGTCCATGCCTATCATCGGACGCGAATGGGAATACCGATTCTACGTGGATGTCACCTATGACAGTTATGTCCGCTACCGCCAGAGCATCGAAGCCGTGCGCCCTCTGCTCAACGACCTGCGTATACTTGGTGAATATAAAGAATGTAAAAACGAAATATGAAAGAAATCATACCCGCCGACCGCGTAAGCCAGGTCAAAGAATACTACTTCTCGCGCAAACTGCGTGAGATAGCCCGGATGAAAGCATCAGGGTTCGACATCATATCGCTCGGTGTAGGAGGGCCCGACCTTCCGCCGGCACAGCCGGTCATCGACACTCTGAGCTCGCAAGCCGCACGCCCCGACACCCACTCCTACCAGCCATACGTAGGCATCCCGGAGCTGCGGCAAGCATTTGCCGGCTGGTATGAGCGCCATTACGGTGTCACGCTCGACCCTGCCACGGAAATCCAGCCGCTGATAGGCTCAAAAGAGGGTATACTGCATGTGTCATTAGCTTTCCTCAATCCCGGCGACGGTGTGCTCGTACCCAATCCCGGCTACCCGACCTATACCAGCGTAAGCCGTCTCGTAGGGGCTGAAATATTCAGCTACGACCTGACCGAAGGCAACGGCTGGCTGCCCGACTTCGACGCGCTCGAGCAGATGCCTCTCGAACGCATCAAACTGATGTGGGTCAACTATCCCAACATGCCCACAGGAACTCCTGCTTCGGCAGAGCTGTTTGAAAAACTTGTCGCATTCGGCAAGAAGCACGGTATCGTCATTGTACATGACAACCCCTACAGCTTCATCCTCAACGACAAGCCGATGAGCATCCTCGCCGCCGACGGTGCCAAAGATGTCGCCATCGAGTTCAACTCGCTCTCCAAAAGCCACAACATGGCAGGATGGCGCATAGCCATGGTAGCGGCCAACCCTACGTTCATTTCATGGATTCTAAAGGTCAAGAGCAACATCGACTCCGGCCAGTTCCGCCCGATGATGCTCGCCGCCGTAGAGGCACTGAAACAGCCTGACAGTTGGTATGCCGAGGTCAACCGCGTATACCGCGAACGCCGCGATGTAGCCGAAAAGATAGCCGAAGCGGCAGGCTGCACCTTCGATCCGCGCCAACAGGGACTGTTTGTATGGGCGCGCATCCCCGACAGCTGCGAGTCGGCCGAAGCGATGTCCGACCGTCTGCTCTACGATGCCAATGTGTTCGTCACACCCGGCAGCATATTCGGAAGCAACGGCAACCGCTACATCCGCCTGTCGCTCTGCACCCCACGCGAGCGCATGGAAGAAGCCCTGGCCCGCGTACAGCGACTCAACAAGTAATCAATCACAACAAAACAACATTATATCTTATGAAAGATCTCAAACCAATCGTCGACGACATCAAACCGCTCATCATAGCCGGACCGTGCAGTGCCGAATCCGAAAAGCAGGTCATGGAGACCGCTTCGCAGCTCGCTGAAAACGGCATAAAGATATTCCGTGCCGGCATATGGAAACCGCGTACCAAGCCCGGCGGCTTCGAAGGTGTCGGTGCCGAAGGTCTCGCATGGATGCGCCGTGTCAAGGAGGAATTGGGTATGCTGACCGCTACCGAAGTGGCGACACGCCAGCATGTCAAGGAAGCCCTTGCCGCCGGCATAGACATCCTGTGGATCGGAGCCCGCACATCCGCCAACCCTTTCGCCATGCAGGAAATCGCCGACACCCTCGCCGAAGCCCAGATGCCAGAGCTGCCTGTGCTTGTCAAGAACCCCGTCAATCCCGACCTCGAATTGTGGATAGGCGCACTCCAGCGCATCTACAATGCCGGCATACGCCGCCTCGGAGCCATACACCGTGGTTTCTCGGTCTACGGCAAGCATCTCTACCGCAACATGCCCCAATGGCACATACCTATCGAGCTGCGCCGCCGTCTGCCACAGCTGCCTATAGTATGCGATCCGAGCCATATCGGCGGCAAGCGCGAACTCATCGCCCCACTCTCGCAGCAGAGCCTCAACATGGGCTTCGACGGCCTCATCATAGAGAGCCACTGCTCGCCTGACGAGGCATGGAGCGATGCCTCGCAGCAGGTGACACCCGAGACGCTCGACCTCATCCTCAACACCCTCGTTGCCCCGACATCATCCCAGTCCACCGAAAACCTTTCGGCACTCCGCCAGCAGATCGACCGCATCGACAACGAGCTTATCGAACTTCTCAACAAGCGTATGCGTGTGTCACGCGAAATCGGCCAGTTCAAGAAAGAGCACTCCATGCCCGTAGTGCAGGCCGGACGTTACGACGACATCATGCAGACACGCCGCAAGCTCGCCGAGCAGATGGGCATGAGCGGCGACTTCATGGCAGCCGTGCTCACCGCCATACATGAAGAGTCGGTGCGCCAGCAGCTTGAGATACTTAACAACAACCGAGGATAATATTGTCAAAAGTAGCCATCACCCTTGTGGTGGCTACTCACTAATATTGCGATAACTTAGAGTGTGTTTGGATTTAACATTGAAATTTTTACAAGTTATTTCGGAGGGGTTTGCTCCTTGCAGAGGAGCGAGTGTGGCGAGCCACATGACCGACTCAAAAGGAGCAAAGCACCCGAAAGAACGCAGCCCAGACATACTCCAAGGTTCATACGGCATCTTTTGGTTCTCTGCCACGTCCTCACTCGTTACATAGCCCGCTATGCGCCTCGTTCGTCCGTGACATATGACTCAAAACCTGCCTATAAAAATTATAATGTTAAATCCAAACACACTCTTATGAAAATACTCATAATGGGAGCCGGCAAAATGGGTTCATTTTTCGCCGACCTCCTTTCGCCGAGTCATGACGTGGCAGTCTATGACCCCAATCCCGACAAACTCCGCTTCACGTTCGGAGTGCGCCGGTTCGCATCGGTCGACGAGGTAGACCAGTTTGCGCCGGAGATGGTAATCAACGCATCTACCGTGCGATACACACTCGATGCCTTCGCCCAGATACTGCCACACATCCCTGACAACTGCATCATATCCGACATCGCATCTGTCAAAACCGGTCTGCCTGACTTTTACGCGACCTGCGGACACCCCTATGTCAGCACACACCCGATGTTCGGTCCGACATTCGCCTCGCTGTCAAATCTGAGCAACGAAAACGCCATCATCATCTCCGAAGGCGACCACCTCGGCAAGATATTCTTCCGCGACATCTACCAGCGGCTCAACCTCCATATCGAAGAATATACTTTCGCCCAGCATGACGAGACGATAGCCTACTCGCTGTCTATCCCTTTCGCATCCACTCTCGTATTCGGCAGCATCATGAAGCACCAGGATGCTCCGGGAACCACTTTCAAACGGCATCTGGCCATAGCCCACGGACTGATGAGCGAGGACGACTACCTGCTGAGCGAAATCCTCTTCAACCCCAACACCCCCGACCAGCTCAAACGCATCAGCGAACGTCTTGAAGAACTCCGTGTCATCGTAGAAAACCGCGACTCGGAGGCCATGCAGAAGTATCTCGACTCGGTACGCCAAAACCTGAAATAGCACCGATACCCCCTGTCATTTCTGTTAAGTCCATAAACCCGAATATCGTATACCTATAAGGCGTATCTCTCATGTGACCGATGCTGATATTTTCGCATGACAAGGGGGTCGGCGCAGCATAATTTTGTGACAAAACACAAAATTATGACAGCACCAGCCACCAAAACCGCCTCCCGGCGCAAAGCGAAATGGACCCGCCCCGTGTCACAGAAGTTCTACCAGTCGATCTGCCGCCAGGTCCACGAGGTCAGCCTCCTCAGCGAGGACATCACAGAGAGCAACGTGATGCAGTGCATCGACGACTATATCGACAAGGGGAGTGCCGATGTAGAGTTCACCGACGCTGAAACCGTAGTGTTTACCCTCCTGCAACCTCTCATCGACAAGGCTATGGCCCGGTCGATGCGGGCCCGCGCAGCCGCAGCACGCCGCCGCGAACTTGCCAAAACCGCCACATCCGCAACACCTGGTCCCACCGAAGCCATCCACCCCTCACCAGCCACAGCCGCCGAAGCATCCGCAGCCGCCGGACCGTCAACTGCCACGCCATCCGAAGAGCTCAGGCAATCCGCTACCGCCGGACTCCCCGATGAAAACAAACAAGCCGCAACTATCAGCCCAATCGAGCCAAGCGCAGCAACCGTACCAGCAGCGGCAGCTCTGCCACCGTCCCCACAAACCCCACGCGACGAGAAACGCGCCAAACGGCGCGAAGCCGCCCTCATCCGCCGCCTTGACAAACGGCGAAAACGCCTCGCCCGCCGCCACTCCCCTTCCACCGAAGCCACCACCGCGACATGCCATTGCTTCGCAACCAACACACCATAACGTAGGGTCGCCACCTGTGGCGACCGCAATGCGGGTCGGACAGCCGCCCGGGGTACAGCCATGCATTTTGGTTCATATTGTCGCTGTTATTGGATTGGCAAAGCCGGCATCGGAGTTTACCCCCATCGCGATAGCGATGCAGAGATATGTGCGAATTTGTTCGACCGATAAACCGGTCGGATTTCCGTAGGGGATCCTTTTTCCGTGGGTTGCACCCACGTCTACTATCTTACCACCGCTACGCGGTGAAGGGCTTGCGCCCCGCCCTACCCGCCCTCTCCGAGGGCTCCGCTACCACGCAATGCTTATAAGTCGGATAAGGTCTTATAAAATTTATAAAACGCATAAGAAATCGCTGGCATATCCACACATCAGTTAAAGAAGCTCCGCAGGAGCGTAAAAACAATAAGGCGGAGCGCAAGCTCCGTTGTAAATATATGTGCGGATTTGTTCGACCGATAAACCGGTCGGATTTCCGTAGGGGATCCTTTTTCCGTGGGTTGCACCCACGTCTACTATCTTACCACCGCTACGCGGTGAAGGGCTTGCGCCCCGCCCTACCCGCCCTCTCCGAGGGCTCCGCTACCACGCAATGCTTATAAGTCGGATAAGGTCTTATAAAATTTATAAAACGCATAAGAAATCGCTGGCATATCCACACATCAGTTAAAGAAGCTCCGCAGGAGCGTAAAAACAATAAGGCGGAGCGCAAGCTCCGTTGTAAATGTATCCCAGCAAACGCCAGCCCTGCAAGGTCTGGCGGCGCAAGCAACGGACTGATTGTAGGGACGAACGGTCAGTGCGTCCTCGGCCGCAAACCGCACATGTCCGACGGCCAGTAATCCAACCACGGTTAAATACAAGAAAAAGCCGTATCTCAAGACCCGACATGGGGTCTGCAATACGGCTCTTTTTATCAGCTGTTGCAATTTTTATTCTGCGACCATTTTCTCTATGAACCTTGAATCGGCCGTAGAAACGACCAGCAGCGCGTCAGAGAACATCTTTTTGAAATCAGCAATGGATGTGCAATACCAGCTATATGACGTGACTACCGATTTTTCAGATGTGGTCGTGTACTGTCTGGCAAATTTTATACTTCTGACTGCCTCGTCCATGGCCAGTCTGACCTTGGTCAGATTGCTGCCCTCTATACCTGTCAAGGTCATAACAGTCACATAGTAACCGTCCTCATATGCCTCCACCTGAACCCAATAGGAGTTACCTTCACGCTTGAAGGAGATGTCGCCATCCGAGTCTAATGTAGGCATATAGCCTTCCTCCCTAACAAATGACATGGCTGATGCCTTATATCTGTCGACATCAGCATCAGAAGGCTTCGCAGCGACACTGACACACGCTGCCGAAGCAATCAGCATAACCAACATGCACTTTAAAGCTCTCATAAGTCTATAGTTTTATGGTATTATTTAAGTAACTCACAAAAATCAGATGACCCTGAAATTAAGCCGCAATGTCAAAGTAGGGTAGACTTTAAGAGCATTTTGGATTTTCTGGAACGTGTTGTCGTCCTCTATCGCTGACAAATCCACTTCGCCATAATCCGACACCACTTTAGGTTTACCCTCAAACTGCACGCCTATCTCAGCTGAAAAGTTTACAATCTTGCCCGGAATCATGCGTCCCCAGCCAATACCGAGATACGGACGGAAACCGTTGACCTTAAGAGCTCCCGAAATGTCGCCATTTTCATTGGCCGGTATCTCGACATCGCCGATTGTGACAGCTCCGGCTTTGCGGAGTTCTTCGCTATGACCGGTAATTTTCAAGAGCTTGTTACCTCCGAAATATGCGCCAGCAGCCACATAGAAAGGCACTTTAGGTACTGGATAGACATTAAAAATCACCTGACCCTGCACTCGACCGAGGTCGCCATTGAGTTCTACAGTTCCCTCTCTATAGTCGGGAGCCCAGTAGTGGAAATCTGCATCGGCATTAAATGAGACACCCGGCATCCATGTCACACCGGCTCGCATCTGCACAAACGGAGTAATCGGGGTAGCAGCCTCAAATGACACACCACCTGTACCCACTCCTACTCCTACTCCGAGTTTGTTGAAAATATCCGGGCCGATAGCAGAAGCAGAAAGCGAGGCCAGCCCCAACATAGCGATAGTGAAAAACTTTTTCATGTTCAAATTAGATAAAATATGTAAAATTAGTGTTCGCTTGTGCAAATATAGTTAAAAACACCTTACTCACCACATCTGTAACACACTTTTTTACAACAAAAAATCAGACTTTCACCTCTAAGCCGATAGACCTTGGGCAAAAGCCTGAATTAGTTATTATTTTCCGCGTCAACGTACAGCAAAAGCCATGGGGCTGAGCTGGCTCACCGTCTGCTTGTAGGCAGTAAGACCGGCTTCATCAAGGCTGACCACCTGCGAGGTGCCGTCGATACCAGGAAGAGCTACGTGTGTATCGTCAACAAAGGTCATCAGAGGATATGTCTGCCCGTCGACAGTGACATCCCATTCGCGCATATCTTCGTTGAAGTCAAGGCGCACTACCTGCTTGTCGCTTTCAGAGGTGATAGTGTAACCCTTGCCGTCACATTCCACAAGATAATTGTCGTTCTCTCCCTTTATGACTTTCGTCCCGGATGCCACAGGGTTGCTTCCGCTCCAGAATTCGATACTGTTGATGACCAGAATATCGGCCAACGCAGAAACTTCATATACAGGAAGAATCCAGAACGCGAAGAATACGAGTTCGTTGACAAATTTACTACCAATGTTTTGGTTCCATGTCAGAAGTTTGTTAGTCAGCGCAAACCGGCCTATGCATGATGACATAGTGAGACTGGAGACCACGGCAAGCACTATACATGTGCGTGAAATACCTTTGTTCATAATAAATAATATTTAATGGGTGAGAAATGTCTGTCTGTAATGGTCATGCCTTACATAATCGCACAGCATCCCTTTTGAAACACGAAATTAAAGATTATAAAACCATTAAACAAGAAATTTAACAGTTTTATGACTTAGATCCGAGATATTGTGTCACAATGACAGAAAATCGGCTCATACACACAGAGCGAGAGCCGGCATACATGATGCCGACCCTCGTCGCATTAAGTGAATGTCAGGCGGAAGGTGCAAGAACAGGGTCTGCAGGCAAGAACACTACTTGCAGACTCCTCGTATCACGTCGTCGAAAGCCGACAGAGCCGCCTTAGCTCCCTCGCCCATCGCTATGACAATCTGCTTGTAAGGCACATTGCTGACATCGCCGGCAGCATAGACACCCTTGACAGCGGTACGGCATGACGCATCGACCACAATCTCGCCAATGCGTGTGGTGTCAAGCTGGCCGCTGAAAGGAGCGCTATTGGCACTCAGCCCTATCTGCACAAACACACCGTCGAGGGGGATGGTGCGCTGTTCGCCAGTCTGGCGGTTGCGCACAGTTATTCCGTCGACTTTCTTGCCGTTACCGTCTATACGGACCGTTTCAGTCGAAGTATATACATCGATATTAGGCGCAGTACGCAGTTTGTCCTGCAATACACCGTCAGCTTTAAGCGAGTCCAGAAACTCTATCACAGTGACATGGCTGCATATCGCCGACAAATCCAGAGCCGCCTCTACTCCCGAATTGCCTCCGCCGATGACAGCCACCGGCTTCCCTGCGTAGAACGGCCCGTCACAGTGAGGACAGAAGGCCACTCCGCACCCGGTGTATTCCTTTTCGCCGGGAACATTGAGATGCCGCCAACCTGCGCCAGTGGCAATAATCACCTGTGGTGCGCGAAAAGTCTCACCACCTTTGACTTTAACCTCCTTGACATCGCCTGTCAGGCTGACAGCATCTATATCGCGGTCCTCAAACACCTCCACAGGATAATCGCCGATATGCTCACGCAAATCATCGGCAAGTTTGGCACCTGTGGTCTGCGGCACCGAAATCAGGTTTTCGATGCCTACGGTTTCCTTGACTTGTCCGCCTATCCGCTTTGCTACCACTGCGGTGCGCCGCCCTTTGCGGGCACTATAGATAGCAGCCGCAGCTCCTGCCGGGCCGCCTCCCAAGACTATCACATCGTAGTCACGCTCAATAGCATCGCCCTCGGCCGGAGCCTCCATGCCGAATCTGTCTTCCAGCATACCGACCAGCTCACCGAGAGTGCTGCGGCCCACGTGGAGCATCTCGCCGTTGGCATATACCGTAGGCACGGCCTGGATATTGAGATTCTTTATCCTTTCGGGATAGTAACCGCCGTCAATCATGGCATTCACGATACCGGGATTGTATAAGGCAACAATGTTGAGAGCCTGCACGATGTCAGGACAGTTGGTGCATGTCAGACTGACATATGTATCGAGCTCCACGGGACCTTTTATCGCCGCTATACGATGTGCCAGGCTCTCATCCGGGAGATTCTTCCCTTTGCCGTCGGCGTTAAGTATAGCAAGCAGCATCGATGTGAACTCATGCCCATTGGGAATCCCCATGAACGCTATGCGTGTTTCCTTGCCATCTCTCAGCAAGTCGGTGCGCAACTCTGCTCCGGCAGCATCCACCGTCTCCACGCTGATATTGTCAGATGTAGAGGCAACATCGCCGAAAAATTCCTTCACGTCATCCAAATGGGCATCACCGGCATCGGACGTGATACGGAAAGTATATTTATGAGCAAGCGCGGCAAATATACCGCGCACCTGCTCTAATGTATTATGATCCAACATAATGTGTCAGGTCATTAAAGATTAAACAAATCATATTTTACCGACGAGGTCGATGTTGGGTTTCAGTGTTTCGGCTCCCTCTTTCCACTTGGCCGGACATACCATGTCGGGATGAGAAGCCACGAACAGGGCTGCTTCGACCTTGCGGAGGAGTTCGTCGGCATTACGCCCGATGTTGTTGTCCTGCACCTCGGCAATCTTCACCTTGCCTTCGGGGTTGACGACAAACGTGCCACGGTAAGCCATACCGTCCTCCTCAATCATCACGCCGAATGCCCGCGCCAACAGCCCGGTAGGATCGGCGAGCATCGGATAGTTGATTTTCTTGATGCTGTCAGATGCGTCATGCCAAGCCTTGTGGACGAAATGCGAATCGCAGCTGACCGAGTAAACCTCTACGCCACGCTTTTTAAACTCGTCATATTTTTCGGCAAGGTCCACCAGCTCTGTAGGGCATACGAAAGTGAAGTCGGCCGGATAGAAGAAAAACACAGCCCAGTGTCCCTTGATGTCCTTGTCGGTTACATCTATGAAATTACCGTTGTGATATGCTTTTACCTTAAATTCGGGGAGTTGAGAATTGATAATAGATTCCATAATCTTTATAGGTTTTAAATTTGTTTGTATTTATATTGAGGCAGTTTTCTCATTCACTGCCAATGTATAAACAATATTCAGACCCGTAATGTTTACGGACAACGCTTGATGTTATCTCATAAGTTCTGCGTATCTTTGTGGTTATGAAAACCGAGAAGACCAACGCCGCGCGCCTGCTTGACAAAGCCGGCATCGCCTACGAACTGATTCCCTACGCCGTCGACCCCGACAATCTTGCCGCCGGACATGTCGCCGAAGAGCTGGGCGAGGACATCAACAAGGTGTTCAAGACCTTAGTGCTCGAGGGAGAGAAGTCCGGGCACTTTGTCTGCGTCATTCCCGGCAATGCAGAGGTCGACCTCAAGAAGGCCGCCAAGGCCGCCGGAGCCAAGAAAGCCGACCTGATCCCGATGAAAGAACTGCTTCCGCTGACCGGCTATATGCGAGGCGGATGCACGGCTATAGGGATGAAGAAGCCATTCCCGGTGTTCATCCACCAGTCAGCCACAGACTACACGGACATCTACGTATCGGCCGGCAAACGCGGCCTACAGCTGCACCTCTCCCCTATGGACTTAATCCGTTACACCCAAGCCACCGTCACCGACCTCATCAAATGACAAACTTATGAACTCTTTCGGCCACATATTCAGACTCACATCCTTCGGCGAATCGCACGGAGCCGCCATAGGAGGCGTAATCGACGGGATGCCCGCCGGCATATCCATCGACCTTGACGAAGTGCAACGCCAGCTCGACCGTCGCCGTCCCGGGCAGTCACGTATCGTCACCGCCCGCGACGAGAAAGACCGCGTAGAAGTGCTGTCAGGCCTCATGGACGGCATCACCACAGGCACTCCCATAGGTTTCATAGTACGCAACGCCGACCAGCACAGCAACGACTATGACAACATGCGGCATATATTCCGTCCGAGCCATGCCGATTACACCTATCAGACCAAATACGGCATACGCGACCACCGTGGAGGAGGACGTAGCAGTGCCCGCGAGACCATCGCACGGGTCGTAGCCGGAGCGTTCGCCATGCAGGCCCTTTCGCAGGCTGGAATCAACGTGACGGCATATACCAGTGCAGTAGGCTCCCTGCATATCGATAGATCCTACAACCATCTCGACATGTCGGTCATCGAAAGCAATCCCGTCCGCTGCCCCGACCCGGAGATGGCAGCACGGATGGAAGAGCTCATCATGGAAGTAAGAAAAAGCGGCGACACCGTCGGAGGCGTGGTGACATGTATCATCTCCGGCGCACCGGCCGGATTGGGACAGCCGGTATTCGACAAGCTTAATGTCACCCTCGGAGCCGCCATGCTCAGTATCAATGCCGTCAAAGGCGTAGAGTTCGGCATGGGTTTTGAAGGCAGCACACATCGCGGCAGCGAGGTGCTCGACAACTGGCACTACAACCATACAGCCCGCCGCGCCTATACACTCACCAACCATTCCGGGGGCATACAGGGAGGCCTCAGCAACGGCATGGACATCACAATGCGCATAGCGTTCAAGCCCGTAGCCACCCTGCTCCGCGAAGTGGAGACCATCGACGACGAGGGCAACGCAGCCGTGCTTAAAGCCCGGGGGCGGCATGACCCTTGCGTAGTGCCTCGAGCCGTGCCGGTAGTCGAAGCTATGGCAGCAATGGCAATGCTTGACGCATATCTGCTCAACAAGACCACGCGCCTATAAATAATGCCTCCAACCTCCAAGCCATATCGCGACTATGCCGACCTGCTCAGTGAACTTTTTCCATGGAAGATGCAGAAGCTGTCGGTCAACGCAGGTTTCACCTGTCCCAACCGTGACGGTTCGATAGGCACTGGGGGATGCACATACTGCAACAATGCATCCTTCTCCCCCTCCTACTGCGACCCCTCCGATCCTGTAACCACACAGTTGGAAAAAGGCAAGGCGTTTTTCGGCAAGAAATACGCCGATATGCGATATCTCGCATATTTCCAGACTTATACAAACACCCTTGCCGGCAACGAACGGCTGCTACAGCTATACACCGAAGCCCTGACGGTCGACAAAGTAGAGGGCATCATCATCGGCACACGCCCTGACTGCATACCCCCTAAGCTGATTGAAGCTCTCTCATTACTAAGCAACGGGCAGCACGGACGCGTCATGATAGAATTAGGGGCAGAGTCAAGCCATCAACGCACATTGACACGCATAAACCGCTGCCACACATGGGCTGACACCGTACAGGCAGTCCATGCGGTCCACACCGCCGGCATACCAGTCGGAGTACACCTGATAATGGGGCTGCCCGGCGAAACACGCGACGACATGCTTGCCACCATCGACACCGTCAACACACTCCCGATAGATATGGTGAAAATCCACCAGCTGCAGATACTCCGAGGCACACGCATGGCACGTGAATACGCCTGTCCCGACACCGACATACGTCTCTTCGATGTGGATTCCTACCTTGACCTATGCTGTGACATCGTGCGCCGTCTGCGTCGCGACATAGCCATCGACCGCTTTATCAGCCAGTCGCCGGCCGATATGCTGATAGCACCGCGTTGGGGGTTGAAAAACTATCAGTTCGTCCACCTGCTCCACCGCCGTCTTGCGCAAACCGCCACGGAAAATGCATCCACATGACCGTTTGCGGGTCAGGCGTCTGCACCAAGGTTGAAGTGACCCCAAAAAGTTGGACAGGTTAAACACTATCCATTTAATGAAAGAGT
>ERZ779874.2722-NODE-2722-length-14266-cov-2.478925_pt1 | contig 14266 bp, 10 predicted proteins | sample MGYA00511031_ERZ779874 | MGnify/ENA primary metagenome ERZ779874 (study PRJEB29588, sample SAMEA2156850) | human gut metagenome | biome: human gut; feature: human-associated habitat; material: faeces | place: Denmark | collected 2008/2010 ...
CATCTTTTACTTGAATGACAGCTCCCGTGATCTCACCAAGACGGCTGTCAGGCAGTCCAATGACTGCGACATCCTGCACCTTCTCATAGGCACTTAAGAAATTCTCAATCTGAACTGGATAGATATTCTCACCACCGCTGACGATGACATCTTTCTTTCGGTCAACGAGGAAGTAGAAGCCATCCTCGTCCTGCATTGCCATATCTCCAGTGTAGAGCCAACCGTTTTTGAGTGTCTCAGCTGTCGCTTTCGGATCGTTATAGTAGCAAGTCATCACACCAGGACCCTTGACACAAAGCTCACCAACCTCGCCCTGCTTGACCTCGTTGCCATTTTCATCGACAATTTTACAGGACCAGCGATAGCCTGGAATACCGATGGAACCAACTTTATCAATGTTATCAAGTCCAAGATGCACACAGCCAGGACCGGTGGACTCAGACAAGCCATAATTGGTATCATACTTGTGGTGTGGAAAATACTGCTTCCAGCGGCGAATTAATGACGGTGGAACCGGCTGGGCACCAATGTGCATCAGTCTCCACTGATCCAGCTTATAATCTTCTAGCTTGATATCTCCTCTGTCAAGAGCGGCTAAAATATCCTGAGCCCACGGAACCAAAAGCCAGACAATTGTGCACTGCTCTTTTGAGACCGCATCGAGAATAATCTCTGGTGTGGTTCCTTTCAAAAGGACGGCCTTACTTCCTGCATATAAGCTGCCCATCCAGTGAAATTTTGCTCCGGTATGGTACAGAGGCGGAATGCACAAAAAGACATCATCACGGCTGGTCAAATGGTGCTTTTGCTCCATCTGTGCCGCCTGAGACAAGCTCTCGTGATTATGTAAAATGGCCTTTGGAAATCCGGTCGTACCAGATGAAAAATAGATTGCCGCATCGTCCTCTTCCTCAAGTCGAACAAGAGGCGCCTGGCTTGAGCAGTCTGCAACCAGCTCCCTATAGCTCTCTGCAAAGGTTGGGCAACCATCTCCAACATAAATTAGCAGACGACCCTTTTGCAGCTCATCAGCAATCGACTCAATTCGACCAATAAATTCAGAGCCAAAGAACAGAATATGAACCTGAGCCAAATCGGCACAGTATTGAATCTCGTCTGCTGAGAAACGGAAGTTAAACGGAACCGCAATTGCGCCCGTCTTTAAAATTCCAAAATAAATCGGAAGCCATTCCAGACAGTTGAACATCAAAATCGCAACACGATCTCCTTTTTTGATGCCACGGCTTAAAAGCATGTTGGCAACACGGTTCGCCTTCTCATCAAAAACGCTCCATGTAATCTCTCTTCGATAGGCAACTGGGGAGGTCTGCTGAACCAGATCATACTCCTTCCAAGTTGTCTTTCTTGTATCCTTCATCAGCGGATTTAGCTCCACCAAAGCGACCTCATCTCCGTACAATTTATGATTTCGCTCCAGCAAATCAGTTACAGGCATTTTCTTTTTCCCCTTTGTTTAGTTTTCGCCATCCAGCTTTGTATTTCGTCCCAGAAGGAAGGCTTTCTGGTTGATCTCAAGAAACTTCTTTGGCACACATGCCTCAATCGCAGCCTGCCAATGTTCAAGTGGAATGTCATAGTGTCTTGATAGGCGACCAAGAAGGACCAAATTGACAGCCTTCTCAGAGCCTGCCTCTCTTGCAAGTGTCAGACAATCCATCGCATCCACATTTGCACCAGCTGCTTTCATCTTCTCGATTAAGTCCTGCGGATAGACAGTTGCCCCTGTCACAACCGGCATCGGATCAATCTGCTGTGTGTTGACAACCACTGTGCCATCTGGCTTTAAATAATCCAGATAGCGGGCTGCCTCAAGCTTTTCAAAGGAGACAATCAAATCTGCCTCGCCCTTATCTATAATCGGTGAATACACCTTCTCACCAAATCTCACATAGGTGACAACACTTCCGCCTCTCTGGCTCATACCGTGCACTTCAGAAACCTTTACATCATAGCCTTCATTTAGTAAAAGCCATCCCAAAAGCTTACTTGCCAGTAACGATCCCTGTCCGCCGACACCGACGATCATAATATTCTTTGTCATTTTGTTACCTCCCCTAATGCACCCGGACGGCACAGCTTACTGCAGACACCACAGCCAACACACTGTGTTGCATCAATCATTGCCTTTTTGCCTCGAATGCTGATTGCCGGACAGCCTAGCTTCATGCAGGCGCGACAGCCAACACATTTGTCCTGATCGACAACAAGAGCAGGCTTATGCTTTACATATTTTAACAGTGCACACGGACGACGACTGATGATAACAGACGGCTCTGTGGCTGCAAGCTCTTCCTTTACAGCGCGGTCACACGCATCCAAATCGTATGGATCGACAACAGTGACACGGCGAATGCCCATCGCACGGCACAGACTTTCCAAATCAATCTTTCCGGCCGGATCACCCTTGATATTATAGCCTGTCGTCGGGTTTTGCTGATGTCCAGTCATTCCAGTAATTGAGTTGTCCAAAATGATAACGGTAGAGTTACTCTGATTGTATGCGATATTCGCAAGTCCAGTCATTCCAGAATGCATAAATGTGGAATCACCGATTACTGCAACTGTTCTCTTCTCGCTCTCTTTTCCGAGCGCCTTGTTAAAACCATGGATTGCGCTGACAGATGCACCCATGCAAAGTGTCATATCAATGGAAGATAACGGCGCAGCTGCACCAAGTGTATAGCAGCCGATATCGCCAAGCACGGTACATTTATTCTTTGACAATGTATAGAATAATCCACGGTGTGGGCATCCAGCGCACATCACCGGCGGACGACCTGGAATCTCTTCATCAAGTTTTCTGCCTGACGGAATTGTTCCTATTAGTTCAGCAAGCTTTGGAAATGCTTTACTTAGCTTTTCTGCAAGCAGATTTTGTGAAAACTCACCTGTCATCGGAAGTACATCTTTTCCGTGAACCGAAAGACCTAAGCTCTTGCAGTAGGTTTCAATCACTGGATCAAGCTCTTCCACAACCAGCAACAGCTCTTTTCCCTTGGCAAAGTCTAATAGTAACTTTTCTGGAAGCGGATTGACCATTCCCAGCTTTAAAATGCTGACGTGATCGCAAAAAATCTCCTTCACATACTGGTAGGAGGTTGAAGAAGTGATGATTCCGATTGGCTCACTTCCCTTTTCCACGCGATTTAGCGAGCTGGTATTGGCAAACTCAGCCAGACGTGCCATTCTCTCCTCAACAAACGGGTGACGCGCAATCGCATTGGCCGGTGTCATGACATACTTTCTGACATTTTTTTCGTATGGCTTTGTCGGCGGACAGACACGCTCTTTCGTATCAACAATGCTCTGTGAATGCGCAATTCTTGTGCACATGCGAATGATAACTGGTGTGTCAAACTCCTCTGAAATTTCATAAGCTGCCTTTGCAAACTCACAGGTTTCTGCAGAATCTGCTGGCTCTAGCATCGGCACCTTTGCTGCGATTGCATAGTGTCTGGAATCCTGCTCATTTTGAGATGAATGCATCGCTGGATCATCTGCCACACAGATAATCAGTCCACCGTTTACTCCAGTATAGGAGCAAGTAAAAAGCGGATCTGCTGCAACATTTAAACCTACATGTTTCATACCACAGAAGCTTCTTTTTCCTGCTAGCGATGCGCCGAACGCTGTCTCTAGCGCAACCTTTTCATTTGGTGCCCACTCGCAGTAAATTTCCTCAAACTTGACCGCTTCCTCTGTCACCTCTGTGCTCGGAGTTCCCGGATAGCTTGATACAATACTGCAGCCGCCCTCATACAGACCTCTTGCGAGTGCCTTGTTTCCTAACATTAGCTGTCTCATTTATCTATTTTTCCTTTCATTGCCGCGTTGGCGCGGTAAACTATTGCACTTTAAATCAGTAAATGCCGTTAGATACAATAATACCACTTTTCGCAGCTTGCGTAAAGTGGTATTGAAATTTTTACCTAGATTTGCAAGATTCCCTCTCGATTAGCTCTGGCTCTATGACGATCTGACGGTCGGCGAGGGAGAGTGTTTTTTCCTGCATCAGATCTAACAAAAGCTTTGCTGCGATTTCCCCTAACTTTTCGTGCGGATGAGCGATGGTTGTCAGGCCAACTTGATAATTTTCGGCTAGAAAGGAATTGTCGTATCCGGTTACGGAGATGTCTTCTGGTACGCGAAGTCCAAGCTGAGACAATGTCTGAATTGTCTTGATTGCAATCTGGTCGTTGTAGCAGACAACGCTGTCAAACTTTATTCCTGACGCTGCCATTGCACGCAGTCTTGCAAATGGTTTAACAGCACGATCTTCTGTGTGAAACCAAATGATCCTGTCGGGATCGTAGAAAACTCCGTACTCTTGAAGCGCTTTTGCATACCCGCGATGCCTTTCTATTCCCTGCCTGTCATCTGCCTTAAACATACCAAGTATTTTCCGATGTCCCAAGGAGAGCAAATATTTTGTGATTAAATATCCACCTTTAAAATCGTCCATCATCACATATGGGCGGTCACTTAATTGTTCCATTGTTCCCTGAATAAACACATATGGGATATGGAATTCGTCTAATTTTTTGTACAGAGCAATATGACGACAGTAAATCTCACTCTTACTTGGTTCAATAATCAGACCTTCGATATCCTTTGAAAGAAGCTCCTCCAGGCATTTTCCTTCTGCGCTGGAGGAATTTTTTGTATTCTTTAAGATAATACTGTAGCCATTCTCTGTCATAACTTGATCAATTCCCTGAATAACAGACGGAAAAATATAATCTGACAGGTATGTCGTCACAACAGCAATATTGCGAGATGTCTTTGTATGACGTCCCATCTCCGAACAAAATGTTCCTTTGCCGTGAACAGCATAAATATAGCCTTCATGCTCCAAAATTGCGAGTGCCTTTCTAACTGTATGACGGCTCACCTGATAAAAAGCAGCCAGTTCATTCTCCGACGACATTTTATCACCTGCCTGATAAGTACCATCTATTATTTTTTGTTTCAGTTCATTCATTAACTTCCAGTATTTAGATTCTTGGCTGTCTGGGTTTGCCATCTTATTTTCTCCTTCAAACAATCACTTTTTTTCCTAGCTTATCATTTGTCCTTTCTTTTTGCAACAAAAAACACCAAAGACAAACTAAAACCTTACGATTTTGCCTGTCCTTGGCGCTTCTTTTATTAATTCTTATATCTTATTCTTTTTCCTTTTTAACATGTGCTGTTTATTTTTCCAGCCAACGCTTTCTGATTGCAAATGCTGCTGCCTTTGGCTGACGCTGTCTGGTGAAAATTCCCTTCTTATTTCCATCAATACGGCGAAGACCAAAACTTGTCATAAAGTCTGCAAATGCCCAAATATGCTCACCTGCTACGAAATCACAGGAATCCATTGCTCTATTATTTTCCTCGAGATATGTTACCTGATATTCCTCTGAGAAAATAACCTCTGGAAGCTTATGCATTCCGGCAATCGTATCTGCTCCGTACTCAGTAACAATTACTGGCTTATGATATTTTGCATGCCAATCTTCAAGATCCTTCTTCATCATCGGATAGATTGTCTCAATTCTTCCTGTACATATGTACCAAGAGAAGTAACGGTTGATGCAAATCACATCAAACAGCTGAGAGATCTTGTCTTCCTGTACATCCACGCACATAACGCCTGTAACTGGACGTGTATCATCAAGTGAGCGGATCTGCTTTACAACTTCTGTGAAATAAGGCAGTGCGTTTTCCTCGTTGGAATTTGGTTCGTTTGTCACACTCCACATAACAACACAAGGATGGTTCTTGTCACGCTGATAGAGTTCCTTTAGTACTGTCTTATGATGCTCTAGTGTCTTTTCATTAACACGCTCTTTTGTAAAGATATCAGGTGCACCCGGCATAAACATGTTCATACCAACTGCTGGAACTTCATCAATAATGACAAAGCCCTGACGGTCTGCTAGCTGCATCATTTCTTCTGAGTACGGATAATGAGATGTACGGAAGGAGTTTGCACCCATCCACTTTAACAGCTCAGCATCTCTTACGTTAAGCGCCTGATCCAGACCCTTTCCGCGAATATCGCTGTCCTCATGCTTACCAAAGCCCTTGAAGTAGAAGCGCTTTCCATTGATCTTAAACTCTTTTTCAGTAACTTCAATTGTTCTCACACCAAATGGCAGTGTGTAATGATCTGTATTTTCAGCAGAATTTTCCCCATATGTAATATCAAACTGATACAGATATGCTGCACCTGGTTCCCACAGATGAGCATCGTTAATAATAATTTTTCCCTTTTGACCCTCACCGTGCGCAACTACTTCCCCTTGTTCGTCGCGAATCACAACATGTACTGGCTGCTCACTAGAAGCTCCAGCTGTTTCGATTTCATATGATACAATTCCGTCAGTACCCTCGATTGTTGTCTTTACGGTAACGTCTGATACGTATGACAGAGGCGTTGTGTAGAGACGAACAGGACGATGGATACCAGAATAGTTAAAGAAATCGAAGAAATATTCCTGCTCCCAATGTCCCTCTGGATAAAGCCAGTTTTTAACAAATTTGTACTCACCGCTTGGAATGCAGCTCCAGTCAAGAAGATTGCTGACAGCTACTGTCAAACGATTTTTTCCCTCATGCACCTTATCGGTGATATCTGCTTCAAACGGAAGGAAGCCGCCCTTATGACGTGCAATTTCCTCACCATTTAAATAGACAACTGCATGCTGAGTTACACTGCCAAAACGAATTACAATTCGCTGATCCCTCGTCCACGCACGAGGAATCACGGCATCGGTCTCATACCACACCCAACCAACATGATCACGCAACTCTTTATCAGTTGTGATGTCATTGTAGCTTGCTGGAACTGGCATATCGATAAAATTCGAAAGTGGCTTTTCATACCACTTTTCCTCAAAACCTTCTTCCATGCGATTTTCTTTTTTGAATCGCCAGATGCCGTCTAAGCTTTTTACCTGACGGATCTCATTATCAACTGGATATAGCATTCCTTCTTCTCCTTTTATTGTTTCATATTTTAATACGTCTTTCTAATTATTCCTTCACGGCTCCGATCATAACACCCTTTGTAAAATACTTCTGAATAAACGGATAGACACACAAAATCGGAACTGTTGCTACAATTGTTGTTGCATAACGAATTGTTACACCAATTGCTTCTGTATCACTGCTTCCTGCACCTGTCTGCATAGACTGAGTTGATGAAAGCAAAATTTCTCTCAAAATAACCTGCAATGGCAACTTTCCACGATCACGAATCAATGCAGATGCCCAAAACCATCCATTCCACTTTTCTACTCCGTAATACAAAACCATAACAGCGATGGTTGCTTTTGACAATGGAAGCACAATGCTTCTTAAAATTCTCCAGTGTGTTGCTCCATCAATCTGCGCAGCTTCAATTAAGCTATCTGGTATGGACTCAAATGCAGTTCTCATGATGATCATGTTAAACGTATTAATCAACCATGGAATAATCAATCCCCAAAGAGTATTGTTCAAATGCAAATCTTTTAAGTTCAAATAAGTCGGAATTAATCCACCGCTAAAGAACATCGTAATCATAATGAAGATCATTAACGGCTTTTTCCACATTACGTTCTTTCTGGACAATACATATGCCGCTAAGGATGTCATAATTAAGTTTAGAAATACACCGACAACCAAAATAAACAATGTATTTTTATAGCCAGATATAATATTCGGATTTAAGAAAACCTTCTTATATGCCTCTACAGAAAATCCAAGAGGAGTTAGTAGTGGTCCCATATGTGCCATCATTTTACCTGGCTCACTAAAAGATGCCATCAGACAATACCACATCGGATATAGACACATCAAAACCAGCACTGTCAGAAAACAATAATTAAATACTTGAAATACATAAACCGAAGCCGGTTGCTTGATTTTTTTTCTGCTTGCCATTTCGCATTCTCCTTTCTTACCACAAACTAGTCTCTGCAACCCGCTTGCTTATCTTATTTGTAATCACCAAAAGAATACAGTTGATGATAGAGTTTAACAAACCGATTGCCGTTGAATAGCTCCAGCTTTGCTCCTGAAGACCAACTCGGTAAATATAGGAGGAAATGATATCTGCAGTTTCATATGTAGCACTACTGTAAAGAAGAATGGTCTTCTCATAACCCATGCTCATCAAATTTCCAACTCTCAAGATAAACATTGTAATGATTGTTGGAGTAATGCCAGGAATTGTGACATGAAGTGTCTGCTGCCATTTTCCTGCTCCATCAATCTCTGCTGCCTCGTATAACTGCTGATCAATTCCTGCCAATGCTGCTAAATAAATGATTGATCCCCAACCAACTTCCTGCCAAATATCAGAAACAATATAAATTGTTCGATATAGCTCTGGTCTTTGAAGAAGTGCAGAGCGTGATCCGCCAAACAATACAATGATATCATTTAAAAGTCCGTCAGACATACAGAACTCTTTAATAATTCCTGCAGTAACGACCATAGAAACGAAGTGCGGCAGATAGCTAAGTGTCTGCGCAACAGATTTATATTTTTTACAATGTACTTCATTTAAAAGAAGTGCAAGAATAATCGGTGTTGTAAAACAAAATAAAATACTATATAGACTAAGAAGCAGGGTATTTCTTCAGCAGATACTCCAAGATGGGAAACTGTTCAAAATGTTTAAAGCCAACCCACTTACTACCCCAAATGCCTTTTGCTGGTGCATAATCCATAAATGCAATAATCACACCATACATCGGCTTATACATAAATAATAGATAGAATATCACAACTGGGAGAATCATAATATATAGTGATTTATTTCTTTTCCAGTCCCTTTTTACCCTTACCCCAAAGGAGCCGTGAATATTTTGTTTCATTCTTTTTCCTCACTTTCCTTTTGAAAAACAAATGGGAAGAAGTCTGCCCTCTTCCCATTCACTTTTACAATCCTGTAACGACAGTTATCTTGCGTTATAGCGGGCAAGTGCATCGTTCATAATCTCAGTTGCACGATCCAGACCAAACTGATTTAATGTCTCAAGGTAAGAATCAAATCCACTCTCAATATCCTCAGTACCCATAATGAACTTTGTTGTCATCTCTTCTACATAGGTGCTCATCTCATTAATAATTGTTGCATACTCATAACTCTCATCCTCAGTAGGTGTTACTGTCGGAAGCGTTGTTTCCTTTGAATTACAATCATTCCATGTATACATAGCATTCTTTGCTTCTGGATCCTTGAAATACTGAATCTGATAATCACCTGACTGGATAAACGGACCATTGTAGCATGCCATTGCATACTTTGCGATTGCCTGGCTTACTGGCCATCCATCTGGATTGTTCAAAATTTCATCTGTATAAACAGGCTTGCCATCCTCGATTGTGTAGCTAACACCTTCCTCTCCAAAGTTAAACATCAAATATCCCTCTTCGCTATATCCATAGTCAAGAAGCTTTGCTGCTGTTACAGGATCTTCACAGGTTCCACCAATTGCAATACCACCATCAAAGAACTTTGTATTGCGGAAACCATATTCAGGTGTGTCACCCTTGTTAACAACTGGCCACTTTGCTGCTGTCAAATCAAAGTCTGGATTCTCTCCCTGTGCCAATGTATTTACAGTCTGAAGTGTGCCACCTGCCCAAGCAATTGTTGCACCAATCTTGCCTGATGCTAACTTTGTGTTGGTCTGATCCTCACCACTTGAGAACATATCAGGATCTAGTAAGCCTTCCTCATACCACTGATGCATCGTTGTCAGATAATCCTTATACTCCTGCTTAGACGGACCATATACACATACACCGTCATCTACAACAAAGGCTTCCGGTGTACCATATGCATAGCCAAAAGTTCTTCCCTTATCAGAATAGTTCCAGGAAAGTGGAACCTCTACACCATCTTCCTTGAATGCAGTCAGTACATCATGCCACTCATCAATTGTCTCTGGAACTTCCAGTCCTAATTTATCCAAAAGATCCTTTCTGAGCATTGGTCCCATACAGGTACAACCTTCATCAATTTCCTTTACACTTGGGAATACATAATATTTACCGGAATCCGTCTTTACCTGACGATCTACATCTGGGTTTGCTTCCAGATATGCCTTTAAATTCGGGCAATATTCATTAATCAAATCCGTCAGATCCAAGATAACACCATCTGCCATTGCTTTCTCTGGTCCACCTGGATAAGTGCTGCTGCTTGACCAATTTCGATGCCACAGATCCGGATAATCACCATCTGCAATAATCAAGTTAAACTGCTCTGTTGCCTGTCCTGCTGTTGGATGCTGGAATTCGATTGTAACACCAGTGTTCTTCTGCCAATCTTTTCCAATTTCCGTATCACCTAGGCTGTTAAAGTTTGCAGATACACTTCCATTAATCTCGCCCCAGTATACAAACTTTGCATCCGTATCCATTGGATAGGTGGTGGTCTCCTCTGCCATTGCCGCAGTTCCCATTCCCATTGTCATTGCGGATGCCATAGCAAAGCTCAATACTTTTCGTCCAGTCATTTTTTTCATAGAAATCCTCCATTTTCCCGTCTGAAATTTTCTCTATTTTTCCATTTTTTCAGACTGTTTATTATTGTATGTTTTTATCATTTTTAGTTCGCTTGCAAGTTTAATTGTGTATATTTCACAGTACAAACTCACTTCTTCGAAACGTTTTGTATAATTTTATTATATCAACTCTTTTTCATAAAACTTTGCATTTTAAATGTAAAATATGTCCTTTTGTGCTCTTGCAAATGGAGAATTCCATTGTTTTTGACAACTGTAATTATTGCTTTTTCAATTTATTAGAGATTCAATCTCACCATATAGGCATTCGAATCTTCTTTTCCGTATTGTTTTGGTGAACTACCAAACGTCTTTGTAAAGCTTTTTATAAAATGTGCATAATCGTGAAATCCACTCTCATAACATGCTTCTGTCACAGAAGCACCACCAAAAATCAGTTTTTGCGCATAGACCAGTCTCTTTGTTATTACATAATTCCACAATCCATATCCAGTGCTCTTTTTAAATTCATGGCTTAGATAAGATCGGCTAATATTTAACGCATTTGCAATATCTTGTACTGAAATATCTTCTGTCATATGTATATTGACATATTCTAGTGTTGCTCCAATCAATCCATCTGCATCACTCCATTCCTCGGCTCCCTCTGCTTCGCACATTTTCTGTGATACTTGAGTCAAAAGGATCTGAAACCATGCAGCACATAAAACATCTGCACCAAATTTTTTCTTATTCCACAAATCTCTCATCTGCATTTGATGATGCATAAATACTTCCATCTCTTCCTCTGAAAAGTGTAGAATATGAGCCTTGTTTTTATGGAAGACTTTTAAAAAATTAGTTTGCGCGGTTGACATATCCTTTAACATACTATCTGATACATGGATGATAATTCTTTCATATTCTGAATTATCCAGAAGAAAAATCCTATGAATCTCACGTGGATTGACAAGCACTATATCACCGTATTCAAGTTTCTTTCGTCTTCCTTCAATCCAAAAATCTACATTTCCGCGAATAAATACCAATACCTCATAGTGAGTAGAATGGATATGTAGTCCCCACTCTTGCTCAGTTGTAACCGGACGATTTATCTCAAAATTATGTTGAAAATCTGTCACTTCGTATGTTTGACATCTTTTTTCATTTTCAAATTTTTCCATAAAAAAACCCCTTTCCTCGAAAATTTGCACTTTGCCATTGCTATGGTCATTATACAAATTTTCAAAGAAAAAGGCAAATTAACTATAATATCTGCTCGTCTACCTCAATCGCCTCGATTCGGCAGGCACTTCCATTCTCCATCTTTGGCCACTCCTGAAGATAAATATGAGCGCCCTCATGCAGAGGATGAACCACAGCTGTGATCTTTGTTGGAAAATCAAAGTATCCAAGACTAAGCAGTGCCTTCTGACCAGTGTAGAAATAGTCATTGACCTTTCGGCCGTCTACATACAACTCCATGCTCTCACATGCATAGTCAAAACTAAGAATACAGTCATATCCATCTGCGCGATCTTTCTTCGTCAGTGTTTTTCCAGCATTTGCATACTGCACACTGATTTCGTAGATTTTCTCATCGCCGTTTAATGCCTGTGACTTTCCACAGCTGTTGACAAGCTTTCCAGAAAGAGACTCTGGTGTCTGTGCGGACTCGCTAAAGGTTACGGTTACACGCTGTGTATTTGAACCACTCTGAGTGAGATCTCTTGTATAGATGGTAAGATCACCTTCTACTCCTGACTCTACAAATCCTTCTGGAATCACATTCTCTTCTAACTTTGGAAAGGTACGAATTTCCGTTTTTTCACCGCCAACCACGGTCAGTTTGCCATCTTCTTCCCAGACAAAGTTATCAGAGAACACCAGATATTCCTGTGTTGCTTGATTCTCACTGCTCTTTAACGAAACTCTTGCAGCCGATAATGCCTGCTTTCTTGTGAGCATCAATACCTTTGCCGGTGTTGTACCCCAAGTAAACTGAGGATCTTTATCGCCATAAAATACATAGACATTCTCACCGTCGACAGTCAGTTTACACAGAGGGGTTGCAAGAGCACTTACAAGAAGATGCTCGCCAAGCTTCATATTATATGGATAAAATGCATACTCACCAGACTCGATATCGGTTGCAGGGAAAACAACAGGTGCTCCAGCAGTCTTTCCTTCTAACACAACACCCTTATGAGCATCCATTGTGAGACGTCTCTGATAGTTGTTTACAAAGATATAGCCATGGCTATCGTCGTGACGAATGGACATGCGAAGCGTATGGGTGTCACCCGGCTTTACAAATTCCGGATCAATATCTGCCATTGCATGGCTTGCAAGTTCCTGTGCATCAAAAGAGTTCAGGTATCTTGCCGGAATGATTACGTCTGTATCTACGTTATCGCCGTATTTAAAAACATGTCCTAAAGCTTTCATTATTTGTCACCTACTTTCTCTGGGTTAGCGATATATCCTGCGATTGCACTTGCTGCTGCTACTTCCGGTGATGCCAGATAAATCAGGGAATCTACATGCCCCATTCTTCCTACGAAATTACGGTTTGTTGTAGATACACATTTTTCTCCTGCTGCCATAACACCCATATGTCCACCCATACAAGGTCCACAGCTTGGTGTGTTGACTGCACATCCTGCGTCTACGAAGATTTCCAGAAGGCCTTCTCTGATACACTGTTTGTAGATTTTCTGTGTTGCCGGAACGACCATAACACGTACATCCGGATGAACAGTATGTCCCTGAAGAATGGCAGCTGCTTTTCTCATATCTTCCATTCTTCCGTTTGTACAGGATCCGATCACGACCTGATCGATCTTGATTGGTTCCATTGCTTCGATCTCGTCAATCGTCTTCGCATTGCCCGGAAGATGCGGAAATGCTACTGTTGGACGGACTTCGGAAAGATCGATCTCTACAACACTTTCATATTCTGCGTCCTCATCTGCTTCGTACACTTTATATTCTTTCTTTGTATGTTCTTTTAAGTATTCTTCTGTCTTTTCATCTACCGGGAATATTCCGTTCTTGGCTCCGGCTTCGATTGCCATGTTTGCCATTGTGAATCTGTCTGCCATAGAAAGATTCTTAATTCCGTCTCCGGTAAATTCCATGGATTTGTAAAGAGCTCCGTCCACACCGATCTTACCGATGATATGGATGATGATATCTTTACCACTTACATATTTGCCAGGCTTTCCTGTCAGTACGAACTTGATCGCACTCGGAACTTTGAACCACAGTTCTCCCATTGCCATACCTGTTGCAATATCGGTTGTTCCGACACCTGTTGAGAATGCACCCAGCGCACCATATGTACAGGTATGGGAATCTGCGCCAATGATACATTCCCCTGCTGCAACAACTCCGGCCTCCGGAAGGATTGCATGTTCTACTCCTGATTTTCCCTGTTCAAAATACCAGCTAAGTCCCTGATTCTTTGCAAATTCACGGATCGATTTTGAGTTCTCTGCTGATTTGATATCTTTATTCGGTGTAAAGTGGTCTGGTACCAGTACCACCTTGTCTTTGTCAAATACTTTGTCTGCCATCTGTCTGAAGATTGGCAGAGCCATAGGACCTGTGATGTCATTTGCCATGACTACATCTAACTTTGCTTCTATTAACTGACCGGCTGTCACGCTGTCAAGACCTGCATGAGCTGCCAGTATCTTCTGTGTCATCGTCATTCCCATAACGAACCTGTACCTCCTTGATCTCTCATAGTTTTA
>ERZ779874.2725-NODE-2725-length-14253-cov-3.156008_pt1 | contig 14253 bp, 13 predicted proteins | sample MGYA00511031_ERZ779874 | MGnify/ENA primary metagenome ERZ779874 (study PRJEB29588, sample SAMEA2156850) | human gut metagenome | biome: human gut; feature: human-associated habitat; material: faeces | place: Denmark | collected 2008/2010 ...
CGCTGAGCATCTGTCTGGCTTCAGCCGTGCGGCTCTGCCCCGCCGCCACGCGGGCAAGGCAGCGCAGGGCCAGCGAGCCCTCGTCGCGCGCGCTCCCCTGCTTCCTGTTCTCAGCACGGGCCGCCTTTTCGTAATAGGTCAGAGCTCCGTCCATACAGCCCCGCTTTTCGCAGAGCTGCCCGAGGCGGACCAGCGCATAAACGTGATCCGGCACGTCTGCAAGGCAATCCCTGAAATGGGTTTCAGCGCCCTCCGTATCGCCGAGCTGATAGCAGACGGTCCCCAGATTATACTGGGCCTGGGCTTTTTCCCCGATATCACGGGTGTGCTCCAGGGATTTCTCGAAATAACGCCTGGCTTCTTCCTGGCGCCCGAGAGCGGCCATGCATACACCAAGGGAATTCCAGGCGAGTGCGTTGCCCGCATCAGCCAGCAGAGCCAGTTTGTATTCCTCGACCGCTCCGAAAACGTCACCCTGGCTGTAGCGGCGATCAGCGCTGATAGTGATGGCCTGGGAATTGAAGGCCCCAACCCGGGGCTCGGAAAGAAGCCTCGCGTATTCCAGAGCCTTCAGAACGCATTCCATCATTTCCCCGCGCCCGAAATGCAGGAACGGCCAGAAGGCCAGTCCGACCGCGGCGTGCACACCTTCGCCGGCGAGAGCGCTGTCAAAAGTCCTGTATGTTTCCAGCAGTTCCTCCCCGCCCCCGGGATGGCAGAAAACCAGGCCGTTCATGCCGTAATATCCGGCAAAAGCGCCCTCTCCGCCCACGCGCTGATTCCAGAGGAAGGCCGCGCGGTTCAGGACATCAGAGAAGGAATCGGGCCCCTGTCCCACTTTCACATCCCCATCGGGCCGCAGAAGGGCAAGGGCGAAGCGTTTGGCCCCGCCGGACACCCGGCGCAGCCGGGCCATAAATTCGCCGTGCCCGTAGCAGTAAAATCCGCCGCCTTCAGCTCCGCTTCCGGCTTCTTCGCCTGCCCCGGCCGCTTCCTCCGCCTTTCCGGCAGGCTGCCCCGGTTCAGCGCTTTCCTCACCACCCTTTTCGGTTCCCGCTCCATAGGTCTGGCCACGGTCCTCAAGGGACAGGATGTCGCCCGCCGCGGGCAGAACGGAAGGATCCGCGAGATGGATGATCTCGGCCGTGGATTCCTGACTGCCGGCCTGCAGCAGGACGAGCTCTCCTTTGAAGGAACCATCCGCACCGCTGTAGAATGCAAAACTCAGCCCCTCACGGGCACCCGTGCGCCGCCCGAGGTTGATGACCACGCGCCCGGAGGAAAGCGTCTTCAGAATAACGCCGCCGTCCAGGAGAATGCGCACGAAGGGCATAATGGCGCCATTTCTGCGCTGGGCTGCCATGGAGGCAGCCAGCCTGGCCTTCTCAAGAAGTTCACGGGCCTGATCCGACGGGCTGAAACGAAGCTCGGCGGCCTGCATGTCCTGTGGGAACAGAGCATGTCCCGCAGCCAGCACGGGCACAGCTTTTCCTGGCACCTGCTCCTCGTCAAGGGAAACGGAGCTCATGCGGGAGAGAGCTTCTTCGGCCGCGCGCTGACAGGCGCCGCGCCCCGTCACGCTGCTCAGAAGCAGGGCGAAATCGGCGCGGCCGGCCCTGGCCGGCAGGATGTCTCCGGGAAGGCCATCAGCAAGCGCCGCGGCAAGTTTCGCCACACAGCGTTCCAGGTAGGAATATCCTCCCATTTCCGCGAGCGCCTGCGCGTTCACGAGACGGATGACCACGATGCCCACGCAGAAGAGGTGCAGCGGGGAAGGAACGGTGGGCTCCACTGCGGCAGGCGCCCGGGAAAGAAGCTCGCGCACCCGCTCAGCCCCGTCAGCCACCCGCGCATAGAGCTCCTGCTCGGTAAAGAGGCCGGTGGAGGAATCCACTGAACAGGCACGGGTGCGGGCCACAACTTCCAGAATAAGCGCCGCGATGCTTCTCATCCTGGGCATGACCTGACGCGCCTCCTTGGCTCCCACACCGAGCAGGCGCACGGCGCCTATTCCCCGGCCCTGCCAGAGGAGGGGAACGATGAGAGTCCTTTCACCGGCTATGTACTCGGCTTCCTTCCTGGACCAGGACGGAGGGAAATACAGGTCTCCGCCCTGAAAATGGACAAACTGGGCAAACTGCTCAAGAAGAAAGCCGGAGAGATCGCTGAGATCGCGGCCCGAGAGAGGGAGAGACTGAAGACAGGTGTTCACAGACAAAAATCCTTCTGAAAAACATATTCCGGGAAAGCGTTCCGGCAGCCCGCCGTATTGCACGGTCTTTCATTTAATGGCAACTTTGAGCCGCCTGCAAGGGGATCTCCCCCTGAGGCCGCTTTTTTCTTCTTCCGGCCTGCGCCCGGCGCGGAGCCGGACTCTCAGTCCGCAATCGAGGAGTTCCTTCATGCGTGTCACAAGCTTCCCTCTCGGCCCCATTGAGACCAACAGTTATATACTGGATGACGGCAAAAACGCCCTGTCCATCGACGTGGGCGGCGACCCGGCACCCATTCTGGATTTTCTTTCCAGGGAAAACCTCACCCTGCTCGCGACCATCATCACGCACCAGCATTTCGATCATCTCTACGGCGTGCACGCCCTGCAGGAAAAACTCGGTACGCCCTGCTACTGCCCGAAAGGCGACGCTCCCATCGAAAACACGGAATCAACAAAAGGCGGACTCTGGGGGCTGCCCAGGGTTCCCGAATTCAGGAAAGAGTATCTCCCTGACGGGGAAGATACCATCGGTCCTTTCCATTTTAAAATTCTTCCCACTCCCGGTCATACGCCAGGCGGCGTCTCCTTCTACTTTCCTGACGCAAAAAGCGTCTTCACGGGCGACAGCCTCTTCTACCGCTCTATGGGCAGAACGGATTTCCCCTTCGGCGATCACGAAAAACTCATCAAAGGTATCAGGGATAATCTGTTCACGCTGCCCCCGGATACCACCGTCTATCCCGGACACGGCCCTCAGTCCAATATCGGAGAGGAAAGCCTTGAGAATCCCTTCATCGGGGAAGGCAGCGCCAGGTAGCCTCCCAGAAACACTCCACTGAAAATGAAAATCCCCCGTCCTCCGGCTTTTTTCCGGAGAAAGGGGGATTTTTTTCCCCAGCCGCCATTCAGATCATGTTCACGAAACGCCTGTGGAGACGACGGTCCGGATCAAGCTCGGGATGGAAGGCCATGGCCATCTGCCGGCCGTATTCCACCGCGACGGCAGCACCGTCAACCCTCGCCATGACGCGTACTCCTGGCGCAGAAGAGACGATGCCCGGCGCACGGATAAAAGTCATGGGAACGGTTCCCACGTCCTCATATCCGCCCTCCGTATGAAAGCTGCCGAGCTGCCTGCCGTAAGCGTTGCGGCGCACGGTGACGGGCAGTGTGCCCAACCACACGGTGCTGTCGCTTTCAAGACGCTCAGCGAGCAGGATAAGTCCCGCGCAGGTTGCGAGCACGGGCATGCCTTCCTCTATGCGCTCCTTCAGGGAAGAAAAAAGGCCGAGATCCTTCAGAAGCTTGCCCTGGACCGTACTCTCTCCCCCGGGCAGCACAAGGCCGTCAAAATCCCGCTTCAGATCGCCGGCCTCACGAATCTCGAAACTCTCCACGCCGACATCAGAAAGCGCGTGCTCGTGCTCGATAAACGCGCCCTGAAGGGCCAGAACAGCAACCTGCATTAGATGCCCCTCTGCGCCATGAGAACCTTGATTTCCTCTTCGTTGATGCCTACCATGGCGGGGCCGAGATTTTCGGAGAGTCTGGCGATGAGGGCGGCGTCGGTATAATTCGTCGTGGCCTGGACAATGGCCCTGGCGCGCTTTGCCGGATCCCCGGATTTGAATATGCCAGATCCCACGAAGACACCTTCGGCGCCGAGCTGCATCATGAGCGCAGCATCGGCGGGGGTGGCGATGCCGCCGGCCGCGAAATTCACGACGGGAAGACGGTGATTCTTCCAGACCGACCGCACGAGATCGAGCGGCGCGCCAAGAGCTTTGGCTTCCTCACCGAGCTCATCCTCGCGCAGGGAACAAATATGCGAAATCCCCTGATTCATTTTCCGCATATGGTGCACGGCCTGAATGATGTCGCCGGTACCCGGTTCGCCCTTGGTTCTGATCATGGAGGCTCCCTCTGCTATGCGGCGCAAAGCCTCTCCGATATCCCTGGCACCGCAGACGAACGGCACCCTGAATTTGGTCTTGTCGATATGATACACGTCGTCCGCGGGTGAAAGCACTTCGCTTTCATCGATATAGTCAATCTCAATGGCCTCGAGGAGCTGCGCCTCGACGAAGTGTCCGATGCGGCACTTGGCCATGACAGGAATAGAGACAGCTTTCTGGATGCCGCGGATCATGGCGGGATCCGACATACGCGAGACACCGCCCGCGGCGCGGATATCCGCGGGAATTCTTTCCAGCGCCATGACGGCACAGGCTCCGGCCTCCTCAGCAATCTTCGCCTGCTCGGGGGTTGTAACGTCCATGATAACGCCGCCCTTGAACATCTGGGCAAGCTCGCGGTTCAGTGCCGAGCGGTCTTCCTTTTTTTCTGCCATATGTCTGTCCTCCCAGTGGATTTCTTTTTGCGGAGGACACTCCACATCATTCTGACCATAAAAAAAAGTTTCAGATTGGATATATTCAGAAAGGTCAGATTCGGATAAAAACAGGGCCATGCTCACGTACACACTGGAAAAAACAAGGTCAGAACCGCTTTATTCCTACCTCTCCCGCCGCATCAGGGACGACATTCTCGCCGGAAATATCAGGAGCGGCGAGCGTCTGCCCTCAAAACGCCCTTTCGCGAAGAATCTGGGTATAAGCGTGATAACGGTGGAAAACGCCTACGCGCGTCTTCTCGACGAAGGCTACATCATTTCCCTGCCCAAACGGGGGTACTACGCGAGTGATCTGAAGGCTCTCGCCGCGCTCAGAAGCAACAATCTCCCGAAACCGGAGATGGGGAAAAAGCCTGCTGAGAAGAAACTGCTGGCCGATCTCACCTCCAGCCAGAATGAGCTCTCTGGATTCCCGTTCTCGGTATGGTCCGGCATCATGCGCAGGGAACTGAGATGCGACCAGCAGGCTTTGCTCACCAATCCGCCCACCGGAGGCGTACCGGAGCTCAGGGAAGCCATAGCGGACCACCTCAGGGCCTTCCACGGCATGGAGGTGCATCCTTCGCAGATTGTGGTCGGCCCCGGCACAGAATATCTCATCGCCCTTCTGGTCAGGCTCCTCGGAAGAAATCTCGTGTATGCCATGGAAGACCCTGGCTACCCGAGAACGGGACAGGTCTACAGAAGCCTCGGCGTGCCGACAGCCTGCGCAGCCCTCGACAGCAGCGGGGTCACGGTGGAATCTCTTGAGAATACCGGCGCCAGCGTGGCTCACGTCAGCCCCTCGCATAATTTTCCGACAGGCGTGGTCATGCCGCCGTCGCGGCGCTACGAACTCCTCGGCTGGGCAGCGAAGCGCAGTGACAGGTACATCATCGAGGACGACTACGACAGTGAATTCAGACTGTCCGGCAAACCGCTCTCAACACTGAAAAGCGTCGATGCGCTGGGCCGTGTCATCTACATGAACACCTTTACAAAGACTCTCGCCTCCACTGTGCGCATAAGCTACATGGTGCTGCCTCCCGAGCTTTCCGTCCGCTTCACCAGGGAAAATTCCTATCTGAGCTGCGCTGTATCCAACTTCGAGCAGTATACACTGGCGCGGTTCATGGAACTCGGGTCCTTCGAGACGCATCTGAACCGCATGCGCAGGCTCTGCCTCAGGAAACGCGACGCGTTCATGGCGCTCATCGCGAAAGGCCCTCTCGGAAAGCACGCTTCCGTCTCCGGACAGAACGCGGGGCTGCATTTTCTCCTGACGCTCAGGACCTCCGAAAACGATGAAACCATCGCAGAGCGGGCTCTCTCCCTCGGAGTCAGAATCGCCCCGCTCTCCCGCTTCTTCCACGATAAAAAAAGGGCTCTGCCCCACGTATTTGTCATCAGCTACTCGTCAGTTCCCCTCGATGCCCTTGCCGGAACAGTCAGGGCGCTCGAGCAGGCCATGTGCCCTGGCGACAGACCGGAGAAATAACGGAGCCTGCGCGGCCTGAAGCCCTCCCCCGCGAATTTCTCTGACAAAGGGCTCCCTACCTTGACGGTTCCCCATTATTTGCTTATTTGGCTTAAAAGACAAATATAACAGGAGGCGCACATGCCCCGGTACAGGGAACGCATCGCCGCCCAGGCGAGAATTTTCAAGGCGCTCGGCCATCCGAGCCGGCTTCTCATAGCCGACGCGCTCAGGAGCGGAGAGAAGTGCGTCGGTGATCTGCAGGCTCTGGTAGGCGGCGATATATCCACAGTCTCAAGGCATCTTTCCGTTCTCCGGGAAGCGGGCATCGTCACTTCCGAAAAACGGAGAACCAGCATCTACTACAGCCTGGCCATCCGCTGTCTGGATTCCTTCCTGGCGTGCACGGGCGACATGCTGACAAAGCGCTCTCTCCTGACAGCCATGCCCGGAAAGAATCCGTCCTCATCCGGGGAATGAACCAGGAGGCGTGGAAAAGTATGGGCATAAACCAGGCTGAATCCGGGAAAAAACACTCCGCTGCGGCTCACGGACTGAACCGGCAGGGAACGTTTTTTCGTCTGACACCAGGAGCCGCCGGAAGCATCAGGTATTTCGTCACCGCCATTCTGGCTCTTCTCCTCTGGTTCGCACTGTATTCCGTTATTGAACCGACCGCGCAGAAAATCACCTTTGATCTCCTCTCTCTGAAAAAAGGCTCTCCCGCAGGAGACGCCGTCGAATTCTTCCTGTACGACACGGCCAAAATTCTCCTGCTGCTCGTCCTCATGATCTATGTCATCAGCTGGTTCCGGGCCGGACTGCGCGTGGAGCGGGTCAGAGACTATCTCTCACGCAGGGGACGGGTACTCGGCTATTTCCTGGGCGCCGGTTTCGGGGCGATTACCCCGTTCTGTTCCTGCTCGAGCATTCCCCTTTTCCTCGGCTTTACCATGGCGCGCATCCCCGTGGGCATCACCATGGCCTTTCTCATCACATCGCCGCTGATCAATGAGGTCGCCGTGGTGCTTCTCTGGGGACTGCTCGGATGGAAATTCCTGACAGCCTACGTGGCTGTCGGACTCTTCGCTGGCGTAGCGGGCGGCATGTTCATGGACGCCATCCACGCAGAGCGCTGGCTGCAGCCATTTGTCACGGACGCTCTGAGGGACATTTCTCCCTGCGGCACGGCCATTCAGACGGAAAGCGGTTCCAGAATCGGGCTGAAGGAACGGCACTCGTTCGCGTACGCCGAAACAAGAACCATTTTCAGACGGGTCTGGAAATGGCTTATCCTCGGTGTCGCTGTGGGCGCCCTGCTTCACGGCTTTGTTCCCCAGGAATGGTTCACAGAGCATCTCGGAGCAGGCCAGTGGTGGTCAGTTCCCTGCTCCGTCGCCATCGGTATCCCCCTCTACACGAATGTCACAGGCATTATCCCTGTCATGGAGAGTCTGCTGCTCAAGGGACTCCCAGTGGGCACGACTCTGGCTTTCTGCATGAGCACGGTTGCGGCCAGCCTGCCTGAAATGATCATGCTCAGACAGGTCATGCAATGGAAGCTTCTGGCTGTCTTCCTCGCCATGCTGCTCGTTCTGTTCACGCTAGTAGGATGGTTCTTCAACATCCTTCAGGCCAGTTTTTTCTAAAAAGGAGATTTGCCATGGAAATCAAGGTCCTCGGTCCCGGCTGCGCGAGATGCAGGGAAACAGAACAACTCGTTTCCTCTGCCGTTCAGGAGGCTGGGATTACAGCCAGTGTGGAAAAGGTGACTGATTTCAGAGAGATGATGTCCCTTGGCGTTATGGCCACTCCTGCCGTTGTTATTGACGGCAGAGTGATGTGCACGGGGCGCGTACCATCGAAGGACGAAATCCTGCACTGGATTTCCTGATAACCGCACAGGCAGAAACACCGGAGGAGATTCCCCTGCTCCGGTATTTCTGTCTGCGACACTGTTTTCCCCGCAGCCAGCCGGGGTCTGTGCCGTCCACCTGCAGGATAAACGGGCCTGCGCAATCACGTTCCCGGAAATATTCGTGACGCTATTCTATTTTTCTTGCGGGAGTGGTAATGGAAAAGAATTAAAGCCTGCGGCATTCCGCCTGGATCTGCCTATGACGAAACATCTTTCCTCCTCTAACCTCTCAGCCCTGGACACCTTCTGGCAGCGGTGGCCGGCTGAAGCGGGCACTCCCAAACAGAGACGCATCAGACTGCGCCTCTACATGGTCTATCTTCTCATCCGCCATGGAGGACTGCGCCTCAGCGAAGCCCTGAACGTCAACGACAACCGTGACCTTGTCTTTTCCACGTCTACTATTCACGTGGCCAGGGACAGGGACGTGCAGGTGGAAGAGCAGGCCATGAACAGGATGCTTTCCATTGTCGAGGATTCCGCACTCACGGAATACCACGGAACCATCACGCATATTGACCCCGGTTACGTCCGCAAGAATTTTTATCAGGCGTCCGAGGCCTGCGGCCTCGAAAAAGAACTGGGGGGCCCGAGAGTTCTCCGCCACACACGGGGCATCGAACTTCTGGAAAGAGGCATCCCCGTCTCCCTCGTTCAGAAATACCTTGGCCTGGCCAGCCCCCTTCAGGCCATACGCCTGAAGGAACTCGGAGAAAGCGAAGCCAGGGAAATTATGCACGCCCATCTGCGGCGCGAGGCTCTGAGGCACTCTTCCACACGTAACGCCTTTGCCGGTGAAATCACCGACATCACAGAAAGCAAAAACATGTCCAGCATTACGCTGACCTCTGTTTCGGGCCTGCAGATCACGGCTCTCATCTCCGAAGAGAGCATGCGCAGCCTCAACCTGCACCTCGGTCAGACGGTCACGGCTACAGTCAAGGCTCCCTGGGTCGTTCTCTCTCCCGAAAATACCCTGACCAGCTGCCCGAACAATCTCCAGGCGACTGTCCTTTTCATCAAAAAAGGCGTTCTGGAATGCAGTGTCCGTCTCAGACTCACGGACGGCACGGGTATGGCTGCGCTCATGACTATGGACTCCATGCAGAAGCTGGGTCTCGGGGAGGGCACAAAATGCACGGCCAGCTTCTCGGCCATGTCGGTCGTCATCTCTCCAGGGTAGACGCGGCCGGGTCAGAACAAACTACAGCGCAAAAAAAGCCTCCGGAAGAATATCTTCCGGAGGCTCTGTCGTTCATAAAGGGCTGACCTATTTTGCCCCCCTGCGGGGATCCTGCAGGTCAACCTCAACCGTTCCGTAGACGGGATCGGCGCAGAAGACACGGTTCGCGGCGAAAGCCTCGGTCATGCTCATTTCCTTTTCCCTGATCACGCCCTTCTCCACAAGAAGGTTTCTGAGGACACCGTGGACGCCGCCCATAGTCAGAGGGGGTGTCACGAGTTCTCCATTCACCTCGAAGATCAGATCGCTGTGCGCTCCGCAGCAGGCTGCGCCAAAGCGGTTCACGAAGAAAACATCAAAGCACTCCCCGCCAGCCACACGCTGCAGGGCATCATCGAACCAGGGATGATAATTCGAGGAGAGCGCCATGAAATCATTGCGGTCGTCGAGCGCCTTCCGGGAAAGACCCAGAAGCGGTTTGCTGCCTGCAGCCGGATCAGCGGCCCGGGTGGCCGAAAGTTCCAAAGCGCCGCTGCCTTTCAGAGACAGCCTGAGCTCGGAGACGCCTCCGGCCTCAACCATACCGCTCCATTCGGCGGGCAGTTTGCTCCAAGATGATTTCAGGACTTCCGGAGCAAAACGATCCTGCATTCCTGGCACAGGCAGGACGCCGGCGTCCTCAAGGCCGTCGATGAGTTTCTGAAGGGATTCAACGGGAATCCCGTGGCTTTCGCCCAGCTTTTTCAGATGCGTCAGATGCCTCTCGAGCAGAAAAACACTGCCATCCTCGAGACGCATGCGTTCTTCAAGAGCGAAATCAGACGGGAGAGTCAGCTCCTTGACTTCAGCAAGCATGCCTTCGTAGGCGGCCTGAGCGGAAACACCTTTATTGATGCGGGCGCCGAGAGCCAGCCTGTACTGACTGTCGTCGGGACGCTTCTCGAACGTTCTACAGCCGGAATAAAGAACCACGCTGTGCAGGCTGAGCACACCAATGGCGCCGCCGAAAATGCCCCGGCGGCGGAGCTCAAGACCGAAGAGATCATCCGGCGTGCCGGTACGGCCCAGGGCACCGGGTCCGGGGAAGAAGGCGTCCAGCATGTCTTTCACGACAGCCCCTTTGCGGAACGTTAGGGTGACAGTACACCCCCTGCGCTCCACAGAGCCTTTCTCGGCACAGGTTTCGGCACGTGAGGCAATGCAGGCCGCGTCCTCTTCGGAAGCCGCCTGCAGAGTGATGTACTCGGGCTCGCCAAAATCTTTTTTCTCCGTCTCCAGAAGCTTTCTGTCGGAAAGACAGATGAGCTCCTCAAAATCATCCTTGAAGTAGATGTGGGGAGCCGCTGGATTCAGACGCACGAAATGGTCATACACGGCGCGTCCAGGACAGGCCGTGGAAAAAACAGCCTCCTGCGAAACCTCGACATCAGCGTCAGCGTTGGAAGACAGCACGGCGCCGCGCATGGTCTCCATCGTCCTCAGGCTGACATGCTTCGAGAAGGAGGGGCAGAAGGCAGGGCCTGCAGGCTTCAGCTCGGGAAGCTTCCTGCGATGCCTGAACAGCACGAAATGCACATAGGGAGCCGGTTCGAAATGCGGATCCGGCTGCATTTCCTCGTCAGGTACGGGGGAGACGGCATCATATCGGATATAGCCGACAAGGAAACCCGTGCGCCTGAGCTTTTCCATCTGCTCCAGGGCCTCGGGGATCTCTGCCTTCTTCAAGGCTTTGATCACAAAAATAGGAGTTTCATAAATATAGTCGCCAAAAATGAATGTTGTCATAACAGGGATCCCCTCTGTGCGCAGAAATAAGGCGGATCCCGCCGCCGGACGGCATCCGCGGCCCTTCAGTGTGCCGTTACTGAAAACTATAAAATACTGTCACTCCATCCTGGAAAGTCAGCTTTACGTTCCATTTCTCGTTCTTTCCCATTGAGGGACTTTCGCATCCGCTTTTACCGTCCCACAGGACAGGCTACTCACGTTTGTCCCGACTAACGAAATCGGTACATATATGCATTGACTTCGTCATGCCAGCCTGTGGATAATATCATTGTTAGCTGCGGGTGAAAAGAGCCAGGTCCGGACAGATAAAAACGGCCAATGGGAATCAACAGCTGCGGATGTCAGCAGCCGGATATCCAGCCATGCGTGTCCGCAGGGATGCTAAAAAAGTCCCCGGGCCAGGGCATCGTCTCTCCCTGGAAAAACGTCTTCGGGCGGGATAAAAAAATAAAAAACGATAGAACAGACAATTATCTGATATTTTTCCAGCCCGCACAGACGGGCATCCGGCCCGGATCCGCCAGTGGACAGGCGGAAATCTTTTTGCATGAATGCCTCAGAAGGCCTTCGCGATGCAGGTAATTCCGCCAATGATAACAATCAGCACCACGAGCCGCTGCATGAGGTTTCTGCTTATGCGGTTTGCAACGGGATAGGCCAGAAGGAGTCCGGCGATGCAGGCGGGAAGGCCGATCAGGGAATAATGTATGACCTCCGGCGTGTACAGGCCGGCCCTATACTGCAGAATGCAGGTGAAGAATTCGCGGATGGAAAAGAAGACACTCAGGGTACCAAGCATCTGCCTGGGCTCCCATTTTGCATACACGGCATAGATTCCGGCCGGCGGACCGTCCAGGGAGATGGATCCTCCGAACACGCCGGCGAAGAAGCCGGCTGTCGCTGCCATGCCGGTACTTTCCCGCCGGGCCCTGACGCGGCCAAAGGCCGTCCACAGGGAGAACACGATAAGGAGGGTGCCGACCAGGATACGCAGCCAGAATTCCGGAAGCACCCTGAAGATGTAGATTCCCGCCACGGACCCCGGCAGTGCTGTCGCCAGCATGGGCAGAAGAGATTTCCAGAGGCAGGAGCGCAGATGCATCAGGGCCACGCCGGCATCGATAAAGAAGTTCAGGATGCAGCTGACCAGGATGACCTCGCGCAGGGGCAGGAAAAACGGTGCCGCGGAGACAGCGAAGATGGCCCCGCCAAGGCTGCAGACTCCAGAGATGAATCCGGAAATACACCAGATGACGAGCAGTGCCGCTTCCGCAATGCCCATGGAACCTCCTCCGGCCCCGGGGATCCGAAGGCCGCTTCCAAAACAAGCTAATTAATATATCTTATTCCACCAGGTCCGTAAACACAGTAATAAAGTGACTTTTCACGCTTTTCCTGCTATTTTCCTTTAAACACAACATTGCCCGCTCCTTCTACCCTGAGCCGACCATGCCGAAATTTCAATTTTACGCACCACTTCTGTTTTCCCTCTTCCTCATCCTGCCAGGCACTCCCCTGACAGGACACGCGCAGACAACGCTGCTCATTCCGAGCCAGACCAGCATAGAGGAGAAACAGGTTTCCGTCCCTGCAGCCGGCAGGAACGCAAAGGCACAGACTGTGGAAAAGAAGGACAGCCAGTCCCAGCAGAAGAAAGCCCCTGAGGCAGCGCCCGCGGGGAACGGGAATCAGGCTGCAAAAGCCGGATCTGTCAGGGATGGAGCGCAGCAAAAGCCCTCAGAGGCCGGACAGGACGCAAAGGGGGAGACCGCCGAAAAGAAAGACGGTCAGCCCCAGCAGAAGACATCTTCTGAAAAAGCCTCTGCCGGAAACGGAACCAGACCGGCTCCTGAATCCGCGCCCGGACCGGCCGCGCCGGCTGCAGTTCAGGGGCAGCCCCCCCCGCCGGCAGCCCCTCTTCCCGAAAAAACCGCTTCCAACATGTCCGACACCGTAGCTGCCGTCAATGCAAGCATACTGGCCTGTGCTTCCCCTGAAGTCATCAACCAGGAAGTGGACATGCTCATCGCGGGGATGGATCTTTTCAGACATGAGGGGCTGGACATGGATATGCCCCGCATCTTCACTGTCTACCGGTTCGATCACGAGGCCAGGCTCAGGGAAAAACCCGTGGCCCGCGATGACCTCCTCGGCGACATCGAGGAAATCAGCTATCTCGGGAAAAAAGCCTGGGGAACGAACGTTGGTCTCAGCCGCCGCGGCCTCTATCAGTTTTCCATTGAAACGCGCCCCTGGTGGGAACAGGCCCGGCAGGGGTATGAGCAGCAGATCGTCAAAACCATGCTACCCGTCTATGGAGAGGACTGGGGATGGCATCTGCCCGTGGGGCTGAGCTTTGAGATTGTCCCTCTGGTCTGCCCCTTCGGACTCACGGCGCCCGCCTATTTCTCTGCCACAGTGCTCGTGGACGGCAAGCCCGAAAAGGACCTGCACGTCGAAATCCAGCGTATCAACACGGATAACACCAAGGCCCTCATGCGCTGGCAGGAGTCTATCACGGAGCGCACCAACACGGCCGGGGAATTCGGGGCTGTCCTGAACCGCCCGGGCTGGTGGAGCTGCAGAGCCTACCGCGCGGGTGCTCCCCTTAAAGGCCCGAATGGCAAGCCCGCTCCTCTCAGGACAAGCACCGTCTTCTGGCTGTATGTTGATAGTCTGAACGGAGAGTAGCGCCCCCTATCAGGGCTGACACACCGGAAAATCTGCAGGGGACATTCTTCCCGGCCATGTTCCTGATCTCCTTATTCTGCCTCCCACCACAGGAAACAGCAGTGTGTCCGGGGACGCAGCAAGGGCACGGACGGAAAAGAGTCCCCCGGATTCTGCAACGCTCCTCCCGCCGGCCATGAAAATACCCCGCAGAACCGGAGAAAGTCCGGGCTCCCGGGTTACCCGGATGAAAATAACGACTATGGCGTCCATACGCTCACGATGCCGCTGTTCTGCTTTGGGTTGCCACAGCGGCGGGCCTGATGCGTCAGACCTGTCCTCCTTGTCTTAACCCCTTTCTGCACTTATAATAGTATTTTGATGGTTCGGGCCAGCCCCCGGACGTTTTCTCTCCTTCGTACGGTCCGCCTCTGATCGGGCCAGGTCATCTCAGCACCGCCGGTTTCCCGGCAGGAGTCATCCCACATGAAATTACGCGTTCTTTTCGCTCTTCTCTTCCTGACCTTTACGGCCGCAGTGACCACCATACCCTGCGATGCCGACGCGGCCCGCATGGGCGGGGGCAGATCCTTCGGCAGCCAGCCTGCCA
>ERZ779874.2731-NODE-2731-length-14220-cov-13.751430_pt1 | contig 14220 bp, 7 predicted proteins | sample MGYA00511031_ERZ779874 | MGnify/ENA primary metagenome ERZ779874 (study PRJEB29588, sample SAMEA2156850) | human gut metagenome | biome: human gut; feature: human-associated habitat; material: faeces | place: Denmark | collected 2008/2010 ...
GCAGCCGCCGGAGCGGTGCTTAAGCCGTCAGGCGGGAATTGTGCGGTATTGCCTTAGGTTTGCGGCAAGGAACCACCCCTCAGGCCGCTTCGCGTCCAGCTCCCCTCCAGGGGAGCCACCACAATCATGGGGTCCCCCGCCCTACTGGCCTGGCAAATATTTCACCAAACCTATGCCCACAAATACAAAAATGCCGCAGCAGACTGTTACATCTGCTACGGCATTTTTATTTAGAGGTTAATGGGCTGGTTACAGCTCATTGTTCGGCTGTGGGATTACTGCAGAACGCCGGTGTTCTTATCAAAGTGATAAGTGCGGCCGTCGATGACTGCATCGCCCTTAGCCATGGTGCCATAGATCGGGTCGAAATAGTAACGCTTGTCCGCGCTCCAGCCCTTGATCATGTGGCCCTGTGCATCGTAACGGACCCACTTGCCGGTACCATCGGCGCGGTCAGCCCACTGGCCAGCTTCGGATTCCTGATAGACATCCTTGCTGGTGGCTTTCTTGCCCTGATCAACAGAGTCCAGCCAGTACCAAGCATCGGAAGCCGGGTCATAGATTTCCTTGCCGCGGCCATCCAGGCCCTGGCGAACGCCCTTTTCGTACCAGAAGTCAGCGCCTTTGATGGTCAGCCACTGGCCGTCCAGAGCGATACCGGTGTACTCGTCAAATGCGCAAGGTACACCGTCAATATCGCCTGCGCCCTTAGCCATAGCGCCGGTGATCAGGTCAAAGTAGTAGGTGCCCTTATCGGTCGTCTGCCAGCCCTTGACCATGTGGCCGTTCTCATCGTAACGGACCCACTTGCCGGTGCCATCGGGCTTATCAGCCCACTGGCCGGCGGCGGATTCCTGGTAAACGTCCTTGCTGACGGTCATTGCGCCGCCCTGGACAGCATCCAGCCAGTACCAGGCGTCGGAATCGGGATCATAGATCTCTTTGCCGCGGCCGGTGGTACCCTGCTTCACGCCCTTTTCGTACCAGTACTTCTTGCCGTTTTCTTCAACCCAGCCGTTCTTCTCGCCGAACTTGGCGGTGTAGTCCTTGCCGTTGAAGGTGACAGTAGCGGTGGTAACGCCGCTGGTCTGCTTTACAGTTGCATCCACGAACTGTGCGCTTGCGCAGTTCTTATCGGTGCAGGTAAAGACAGCCATTGCGGTAATGGTGGTCTTTTCAGCGGCACCATGGACGGTGCGTTCCTCGGCCTCAGTAGACGGTCCCTTTTCAAAGGTTGCTTCAAACTTCACATGGTTTGCAGGCATAGTGAAGGTATACTCGCAACCGTTCTTCAACTCACTCGTAACCTCTTTGTTCTCACTGCCATCATCATACATCACCTTGGTCAATTCGTAGGTGGTACCATTCGGCGTGATGGTAGCTGTAACATTTGTACCTGCCGCGAAGCGGGTCTTACCATCAGTAAATGTGATAGTGCCTTCGCCTTCGCCCAGCATCTTAACTTCAATGCCATACTCAACGGTCGTAAACTTTTCGCTGACATTTACATCGCCGTCCGGCATTTTGAAAGTATAGGTATTTTCATCTACCTTTGTGGTGGAGACATCAACTTTGCCAGATGTAACCGTTACGCCTGCCAGCTCAGTCAGCAAAGTATCTGTATCTATCGGGTTGATCTTCAGTGTAACAGTATCACCAGACTTTAGACCCTCAAGCTTTTCAGTTTCCTGTTCATTGACCGTAACTTTGCCGTCGCCGTCCTTGGTAACAGTTACTGTGTAAGTCTCGGTCGCAATTTCCTCAAACGCAGCGCTAACGGTAACATCAGCGGCAGGCATCTCGAAGGTGTAGGTGTTTTCCTTACCGTCTACTGCCTTAAAGTCGTTAATTTCTTTCTTCGTTCCGCCATCCGTATAAGTAGCTTTCAGGCTGCCGTCCGTGTACTTAAAGTTGGTATTCGGGGTAACGGTAACAGTAACAACATCCTTCGCAGCTGCGGTTTTCGGCTCTACGCCCACAGTGCCGTTTTCAACAGTACCCGCCATAGTAACGTTATACTTCTTAACCTCTTCAAACGCTGCGCTGACAGTTGCATCGCCAGCGGGCATTGCAAAGGTGTAGGTGTTGGCTTTTTCGGTATCAGCCTTCACTTCAACGGGCTTCTCGGTGTTGTCAGCGTCTTTGTAGGTAACCTTCACGCTGCCAGCCTTCAGGGCATAGCCGGTTGCGGGCTTAGCAGTCAGGGTTACGGTTTCCTTCTCAGCTGCTTCTTTAGCGGAAGCAGTGATCTCACCATTGGTCAGGGGAGCAACATTGACCGCATAGGTCTTGGCGTTTTTGGTAACGCTGATGGTCACATCGCCGTCCGGCATGGTGAAGGTGTAAACCGTCTTAGCCTTTTCGGTGGTAGCCTGGGCTGCGGCTTCGTCCTGCGCTGCTTCCTGAACTTCAGTCAGAGCAACATCGGTATTGCCGTTCTTTGCGGTAACGGTAACGATATCGGTGCCTTCCTTTTCTACGGTCAGGGTAACGGTATCGTCCTTGATGTAGGTGTTGCTGGTGGTGCCCAGGGTCAGGGTAACGCCTGCAACTGCATCGGGCAGGGTAACGGTGTGGGGGGTGCTTTCGGTTGCGGTATGGCAATCAGAGCACAGGTACACATTGTTGCCAACGGACTTGGTTTCCAGCTCGTCCAGAGCCCAGGTATGGCCCTTGGGCAGTGCGCCGTCAGCGTACTTCTTTTCACCCTTGGTCAGGCCGTACTTGTTGGTGCGGGCCTGGGTGTAAGCGGGGGTATCACACCATGCTTCAACGGAAACATCGGTGGTTGCGCCGCTGCTCAGGTCGCTGACCATGTCGGACATCGGCATGGTTTCAACCAGGTTAGCGCACCACATGAACTCTTCGTTCTTGTTCTTCTCGTCAGAGCTGCCCATGTTCTGGTTGTAACTCGGGTTGTAGTTCCAGGACTCGGTCTTGTAGCTCTTACGGTTTGCATAAGAAGTGCCGGAGGCATCGGTCTTGACTTCTGCCTTGCCGTCCACCAGTTCCTTATAGGTGTTGGACAGGTTGGTGCCGACAGAAACGACCAGCTGATCCTTGGTGGTGTTGATGCCGGTGATCACAGTCTGGCCCTGCTGGGTGGTGGTAGCAAAGCTGTAGCTGTCACGCAGGGTCAGGCCCGCCAGAGGATGGTTCTTGAAGGTGTTCAGATACTTCACACTGCTGGTATCCTGGGCGCTATCCATGATAACCATGCTCATGCCGGGAAAGTGGGTATCGGGAACCATGTTGCCGTCCTTATCCTTGGTCAGCTTAATGCCGCCATAGACGGTGTTGTATTCCTTCACTTCTTCCACTGCGCCGGTGGTCGGGTCCATACGGTAGATGGCGTTGTTGACGTTGAAGTACAGCTTGCCATCATACAGTGCGGTAGAGTGTACCAGTGCGGGGTAGATCCGCTTTGCAGCAGCGTCTGCCAGGCACTCGGTGTTCAGGTTGTTTTCAACCTTGGTATGCTTATCTTTTGCACTGGTATCGATCTTATAGATGGTGCCAGCTTCGGCCAGAACCTTGGCATTGCTGTCGTCATCATTGAAGTTGCTGCTGGTTTCCTTCAGATCGTTGTAGTACATCAGGATGATATCAAACGGGTCATCCGTCTTGGTAAAGCTGCTCATGCTGAAGTTCATGCCGCCGGAGCTGCTGGAATCCTCTTTGCGGATATAGTAGTTCGCAGTACGCGGACGTGCTTCCAGAGTATCGGGGCCCTGGTTCTGCATCTTCTTCATGAACTGCTGCATCTGGGAGTTGTTACCAGAGCTGCCGGAACCAGAGTTGCCGTTGTTGCCGTTCTCGGACTGCTGGCGGCGCATGTTGTTGTACAGGTTCTGGTTGGTCGTGGTATCAACGTAATAGAAGTAATTATTGTCGAAGTAGATGGGGCTGCAGATAGAGGTGAACCAGGTATCCTCGTAGCAGGTATCGGTGTAACGGGTCTCGTTCTTGTTCTCCGCCTTGGTGTAAGAGTAATGCGGCTTGCCGTTGTTCAACACAACATTGCCGGCATCATCCTTATCGGGTTCCTTGTTTTTGGTGTAGGTGTAGCCATCGTACAGCGAGTCAATGTAATCATAGTACTTGCTGTAACGGCCTTCCAGACCGGAGGGAGAAACCAGGAAGTTGACATGGCGCATGTCGCCTGCGTTCTCAACGCGGGTCTGGGCCATGCACTCGGTGTTCACGTCGTCATAGCAGACGTCAACATAGTACCAGTTCTTGTTGGCTTCGCCGGTGGTCATCGTAGCAGAGTTGCTGTCGCCCTGCAGCTTGTTGACCTTGACTGCGTTGAAGTAGTGGACGTTGTTGAACATGCCGCCGCCGAACGCATTACCGGCAATACTGGTATCAGCAGTATCGCAGTAATACAGGATCTGGGCAAAGTCAACAACAGCGTTATCGCCTACTTCATCGGGGGTCTTCCAGGTGCCGTCTTCATTCTTATAGATGCTCTTGTTGTCAGGCAAATTCTGGACCATGTAGTTAAATGCAGATGCATAGCCCAGGCAGATGCAGCCATACTCAACGCCGGAAGCGCCGATCCCGCCGCCCAGCAGGGCACCGAAAGCAGTCATCTGGATGGGGTCGTTGTTACCGCCGCCGGTGATATCGCCCATGGAGCCCATATCGAATTCTGCAACCTGGGAGATCCAGTCGTGCAGGACCAGCAGCTTGGTGACATAGTCAGCGCTGTCACCCAGCTTGGCAACCTGTGCCAGGCCTGCATCACGGATGGCTTTCAGAGCTTCGCCATAGGTCATAACGTAAGACATAAAGCCCTGCGGAAGGAACTGCAGCATAAATGCCATGGTGGTCGGCGGGACATCATCGTTCGGATCAATGCTGCACAATACCTTGATTGCGCCCATGGTGCCGGTGATGCTGCCATCCTCGCCCTGCTTCTGAACGCCCTTGGAGGTCCAGAACGGAGCAGCCACGCCGAAGTACTCTGCTTCGTCCTGGTTGAACTGCGACAGCTGGAAGTAGTAGTAGTTCATCTGCGCAGTCGAGACATCGTAAGTATTGGTGACCTGGTTGCCCTGGTCGTCCACATACACGGCAGTCTTCTGGCTGTCGTACAGCAGCAGGCTGGGCTTGCCCTTGTTGTCGCCGCTCTGATAGGTGAAGTTCACCTTGCTTGCGTCAACCGGGTTGTTCTGCATATCGTACCAGTTGCCGTCCTTCATTGCGGACACCAGGGTAACGCCGGTGCCGCCGGAGGTGGTATCCAGGGTCGGGGTGCCGCCCACGTTGATGTAGACGGAATTGTTATTCTGGTCTACCACAACGCTGACCGGCATGGTCATTACCGGCTGGGTTTTGATTTCTTCGCCGCAGACAGCGCACTTGAAGGTGACGCTGGTGCATTCCCAGTCAATGGTAACGGGAGCGCCGGCAGAAATTTTGCCGGTTTCGCTGTCATAGAACAGCTGGGCGTTGCTGTAGTCAGCGGCCAGCTCGCCCTCGACCTTCTTCATTTCCCAGTTGAAGGTAGCAACAAAGTTGCCATCTGCATCCTTGGACACAACATGGCTCTGGCAGGGCAGGGCGGCAATGTCGTCGGTGCGGGTGGTGGGTTCCTTGTATTCCTTCTTAACCGGGCTCTTGTCAGCGGGCACGCTGGCAGAGTAAACGGTCTTGCCGGCAACGCCGGGCTTTGCCTCGGTGGTATCCTTGGTTACGGTGCCTTCTACCTTCTGGTAGGCATCGCCCTTTTCACAGGTATACACAGCGGTGTAAGCCCAGCCGTCATCGGTCTTGGTCCAGTAACCATCGGGGGTTTCCTTCCAGGTATGGGTGTGGCCATCCTCCGGGTTGGTGTCATTCCAGTACCATTTCGGCTCGCCATAGGTATGGCCGTCCGCAGCGGCGCTGGCCGCAAAGGTATCGGAGTTTTCAGCAACGTAAGCCTGTGCGTAGCTGTCAGCCTGCTGCGCAATCACTTCATCATCGCTGTTGGTCATGGACTCCATCGCAGAGGTCATGCCGGAGCTGCCGGTAAAGGTAACGGCGGTCACAACGCCTGCGGCGTTCGTCTCATAGCCCAGGTCGGTAACGGCGCTGGACAGATGATACGTTTTGATGGTGGCAGCCATCACCGATGCCATCTCGTCCTTGTTCAGGCCATAGGCTTCGGTGTTGATCTTGCCGGCTGCGGCGTTGGCGTACATGGCATCGGCCAATGCATTTTCCAACGCTGCAAGGCTCATGCCCGCCTTGCTCTGTGCAGTCGCTTCCAGCTTGGCATCGTCCTGCTCCAGTTCATGCACTTCGCCCTGGGCAGCCAGCGTTTGGGCTGTCTGCTTGATCAGGTCTGCGGTGCTGGTGAACTTGGGCAGGGACTGCACAGCGCTGGCCGCGCTTGCTGCGCTAGCTGCAACAGACTGCGTTACCGAAGAATCAATCTTGGTAGTTTCGGCTGCTGCGGGAAGCGCCACGCTTTGGGCAACCATGGCTGCTGCCAACACGGATGCACCAAAACGCTGAAGGTTTTTCTTCATAGTTTTATCCTCCCTTAAGTGTTACTACTTTCCCCTTTTGTGTGAAAAGTGGTACGGCAGATGTGCGGCACTTTGCAGGTGTTGATTGCAAAACGCCTGGTTGTGCTCCCCTCGGTCTGGCGATCCCTTGCCGGGCTGCGGCCTGCTTTTGGGGCTTTTGGCCCCGGCACAGCGGCTGACAAAACGTTGTACCGGCTGCATGCCTTGATCCCGCAAATGATAACCATTCCGACACATCTAGGTATATACATTATATCACAGTTGCCAGAATTTGCATAGTTAATTAGAGCGGTTTCTATCTAAATTTTTGTCCTTGAATCAACTGAAACCTGTTTTTCGCACATTATTTGCGCTGCGGTGCGGTGACCCTTTGGCGGTATTCATTAACATTTTTGAATGGTTTATTCCTGATTTTATCAAATGATTAAACATTTACCCCGATAATGTTCTTTGCAATCTCTTAATCCAATCACCCGGTATTGTGATCGCGCATTTTTTGCCATTTCGGTTTGGCTTGTTGTTGAGAGATTTGGCAGAGATTGGAGGAAACTTGAAGGGAAAATTGGAGGTTGAGAATTGCCCATTATAAATTGTACTGTAGAGAGCGTTCCTGACCGTTCCGAAAACTTAGGGATAGATCAACCCTTGCCCCTTAACCGTGACCTGAAATACACCTTCCCAAGGTAGGGCGGTGTGAGTGCCCCCTTCTGCTCCACTTTTTCAAAGTTCCGAATGGTGTCCTCTCCCCTATCTACAATTCCTGATGTTTTCATGATGCCTTCCTTGGTCTTCCACACCCGGCCTTTGCCCCCTCCCCGTCCCATAAGTCGTACACAACAAAAAGGCCCCTGCCTTAACAGCAGGAGCCTTGAAAGCTATATCACAAGCCGAAAATTACTTCTCGATCTTGGAAACAACGCCGGAACCAACAGTGTGGCCGCCTTCGCGGATAGCGAAACGCATGCCTTCTTCCATGGCAACCGGAGTGATCAGCTCAACGTGCATATCAACGTTGTCGCCGGGCATGCACATCTCAGTGCCTTCGGGCAGGGTGATGATGCCGGTAACGTCGGTGGTACGGAAGTAGAACTGAGGACGATAGTTGTTGAAGAACGGGGTATGACGGCCGCCTTCTTCCTTCTTCAGGACGTAAACATGGCCATCGAAAGTGGTGTGGGGATGAACAGAGCCGGGAACAGCCAGAACCTGGCCACGCTCGATCTGGTCACGGTCAATACCACGCAGCAGAGCGCCGATGTTGTCGCCAGCCTGAGCGAACTCGAGGCTCTTGCGGAACATTTCCAGACCAGTGATGGTGGTGGTCAGCTTCTCTTCCTTCAGACCAACGATTTCCATCTGATCGCCGACATGAGCAGTACCACGCTCAACACGACCGGTAGCAACGGTGCCACGGCCGGAGATGGTCATAACGTCCTCAACGGGCATCAGGAACGGCTTATCAGCAGCACGGTCCGGGGTCGGGATGTAGCTGTCAACAGCGTCCATCAGCTCCCAAATGCACTTGTATTCCGGAGCATCGGGATCCTTGGAAGTGCTCTCCAGAGCCTTCAGAGCGGAACCACGGATGATCGGGGTGTTGTCGCCGTCGAAATCCTGGCTGTCCAGCAGTTCGCGAACTTCCATTTCGACCAGGTCGAGCAGCTCTTCGTCGTCAACCATATCGCACTTGTTCAGGAACACAACGATCTTGGGCACGCCAACCTGACGAGCCAGCAGGATGTGCTCACGGGTCTGCGGCATCGGGCCATCGGTTGCAGCAACAACCAGGATAGCGCCGTCCATCTGAGCAGCACCGGTGATCATGTTCTTGATGTAGTCAGCATGGCCCGGGCAGTCAACGTGGGCATAGTGACGCTTCGCGGTGTGGTACTCAACGTGAGCGGTGTTGATCGTGATACCACGAGCCTTCTCTTCAGGAGCCTTATCGATGCTGGAGTAATCCATGAAATCGGCGTCGCCCTTCAGAGCCAGAACCTTGGTGATAGCGGCAGTCAGAGTGGTCTTGCCGTGGTCAACGTGACCGATGGTACCGATGTTGACATGCTCCAAAGAGCGGTCAAATTTTTCCTTTTCAGCCATTGGAAGTATCCTCCTTTAATTCAAACAGATAAAATAGCCTGTTGTAAGGCTATCATACTAGATTTTTCAAGAAAAATCAAGTATTTTGCGCGAATTTGTGCAGAATCAGCCCTTATTGCGCTCGGTCATGATCTTATCTGCAACACTCTTGGGAACCTGCTGGTAATCAGCCGGCTCCATGGAGTACTGGCCACGGCCCTGGGTCTTGGAACGCAGGTCAGTAGCGTAACCGAACATCTCGGACAGAGGAACCATAGCGGTGACACGGGCAGTGCCATCGGTGGATTCCTGGTTCTGGATCGCGCCGCGGCGGCTGTTCAAGTCGCCAATGACGTTGCCCATATACTCGTCAGGAACAACAACGTCAACCTTCATGATGGGCTCCATAATGACGGGATCAGCCTTCTTCATAGCATCCTTGAATGCCATGGAACCGGCGATGGAGAACGCCATTTCAGAGGAGTCAACTTCATGATAGGAGCCGTCCCACAGAGTGACCTTGACATCCACGACGGGATAGCCAGCCAGAATGCCGGACTTCATCGCGCCCTGGATACCGTTGTCAACAGCGGGGATGTATTCCTTCGGGATAGCGCCGCCAACAATACCGTTGACAAACTCATAACCCTTACCCGGGTTGGGCTCAATCTTGATCTTAACGTGACCATACTGGCCCTTACCACCGGACTGACGTGCGTACTTGGTTTCCTGGTTAGCATCCTTGCGGATGGTTTCACGGTAGGCAACCTGAGGTGCGCCAACGTTAGCTTCGACCTTAAACTCGCGGAGCAGACGGTCCACGATGATTTCCAGGTGGAGCTCGCCCATGCCGGCGATGATGGTCTGACCGGTTTCTTCATCGGTCCAGGTACGGAAAGTCGGGTCCTCTTCAGCCAGCTTAGACAGGGCAATACCCATCTTCTCGCTGCCAGCCTTGGTCTTGGGCTCAATGGCAACGCGGATAACCGGCTCGGGGAAGTTCATGGACTCGAGGATGATGGGATGCTTCTCATCGCACAGGGTATCACCAGTGGTGGTGTTCTTCAGACCAACAGCAGCGGCGATATCGCCAGCGTAGCAGATGTCGATATCCTTACGGTTGTTTGCATGCATCTGCAGGATACGGCCGATACGCTCGTCCTGATCCTTAACAGAGTTGTAAACAGTGGTGCCAGCCTCAACGGTACCAGAGTACACGCGGAAGAAGCACAGCTTACCGACATACGGGTCAGTCATAATCTTGAATGCCAGTGCAGAGAACGGCTGATCATCGGAAGAAGTGCGATCTTCTTCCTCGCCAGTCTCCGGGTTGGTGCCCTTGATGGCCGCAACGTCGGTCGGAGCGGGCATATAATCAACGATTGCATCCAACAGTTTCTGAACGCCACGGTTCTTGTAAGAAGAGCCGCAGACAACAGGAACGATCTCGTTGGAAATAGTAGCCTTACGCAGAGCAGCCTTGATTTCTCCCTTGGTCAGCTCTTCGCCGTCCAGGTACTTCATCATCAGCTCTTCGTCGGTCTCAGCAACAGCTTCGATCAGCTTGTCATGATATTCCTGAGCCTGTTCTTTCAGGTCTTCAGGAATTTCCTCAACGCGCACATCATTGCCCATATCATCATAGTAGATATCGGCTTTCATGTCGATCAGATCGATGATGCCGCGGAAAGTGTCTTCCTGGCCGACAGGCAGCTGGATAGGCACACCGTTGGCATGCAGACGATCATGCATCATCTGTACGCAGCGGAAGAAGTCAGCACCCATGGTATCCATCTTGTTGACGTAAACCATGCGGGGAACCTTGTACTCGTCAGCCTGGCGCCAAACGGTTTCAGACTGAGGCTCAACGCCACCCTTTGCGGCCAGAACGGTAACAGAACCGTCCAGAACACGCAGAGAACGCTGAACTTCAACAGTAAAGTCAACGTGGCCCGGGGTGTCGATGATGTTGATACGATGACGGTTCTTTTTGAACAGAGCCGGATCGTGCTGGGTCTCGGTGTGGCTCCAGTAGCAGGTGGTTGCAGCGGAAGTGATGGTAATACCACGTTCCTGTTCCTGCTCCATCCAGTCCATCGTAGCAGCGCCGTCATGAACTTCACCGATCTTATGGTTAATACCGGTGTAGTACAGAATGCGCTCGGTGGTGGTGGTCTTGCCTGCGTCGATGTGGGCCATGATACCGATATTTCGGGTCATTTGCAGGGATACGTCTCTCGGCGTTGCCATGGCTTAAACCTCCTCAGTAAGCAGATCAATAACGGTAATGCGCGAAAGCCTTGTTGGCTTCTGCCATCTTGTGGGTATCTTCGCGCTTCTTGACGGCGCCGCCAACGTTGTTGGTAGCGTCGATGATCTCGGCGGCCAGGCGAGCGGACATGGTCTTTTCACCACGGCTGCGGCTGTACAGAGTCAGCCAGCGCAGGCCGAGGGTCTCGCGGCGGGCGGGGCTGACCTCCAGGGGGACCTGGTAGGTGGAGCCGCCGACACGGCGGGCCTTAACTTCGAGGCTGGGCATGATGTTTTCCATGGCCTTCTCGAACATTTCGAGAGGATCGTTGCCGGTCTTCTCTTTGACAGTCTCAAAAGCTTCGTAAACGATCTTCTGAGCGACGCCCTTCTTGCCATCCAGCATGATGCTGTTGACCAGACGGGTGACGAGCTTGGAATTGTAAATAGGATCAGCCAGAACTTCGCGCTTTGCGATTTTACCTCTTCTGGGCATCTTTCTTCCCTCCTTCACATTAATGATATCATCGGTACTCGAAAGTTAAAGAAAACTCCCGTTATGCCACAAAAGGGTCAGCTGACCATTTTATGGCGAAAAGATGTTTCCTTACTTCTTGGCACCGGCCTTGGGACGCTTTGCGCCGTATTTGCTGCGAGCCTGGTTACGGTTTGCAACACCCTGAGTATCCAGAGTACCACGGATGATGTGGTAACGGACACCGGGCAGGTCCTTAACACGACCGCCACGGATCAGGACAACGCTGTGCTCCTGCAGGTTATGGCCGATACCAGGAATGTAGGAGGTGACCTCGATACCATTCGTCAGGCGGACACGGGCAACTTTACGCAGAGCAGAGTTAGGCTTTTTGGGGGTCATGGTACGAACAGCGGTGCAAACACCACGCTTCTGGGGGCTGTTCATGGTGGTGTACTGCTTCTTCTGGGAGTTGTAGCTCTTCTGAAGGGCAGGAGCAGTGCTCTTGGTTACCAGGACCTCACGGCCTTTGCGTACGAGCTGGTTAAAAGTAGGCATTTCTTTTCTCCTTTCTTGATTATTCCGCGCAGTTTTTTGCGGGGGTTGTGCTTCCATTTTGGCCGCACTTGACCCCCTAACTCACGCATTTATAATAATAGCGGATAAACCACGCTCTGTCAAGAGTATTCACAAAAAATATTTCAAATAATCGTGCAAGATGCTGATTTTCTGCACTGGGGGTTCTAATTGTGCGCTTAAGATGTATCTGAAAACAAAGAATCAGATACCCCCTCGGACTTTCCCCTGCTTATTTTGCAGCTTCCAGCTGTGCCACGCAGGCTTCGGCTTCGTCCAGAATGCGGCCGAACTTATCCAGGGCAGCATCCACCGGGGCGGGGGTGGTCAGGTCCACGCCGGCATGGCGCAGCTCATCCAGCGGGTAAGCGCTGCCGCCCATGTGCAGGAACTCCAGGTACTTCTTAACAGCCGGTTCGCCGTTCTTCAGGATGCCCTCGGACAATGCCACGGCAGTGGAATAGCCGGTTGCATACTTATAAACATAGAACGGGCGGTAGAAGTGCGGGATGCGTGCCCACTCGTACTGTACTTCGTCATCCACAACCAGCTCCGGTCCAAAGTAGTCCACAATGAGCTTCTTGTACAGATTGTTCAGGGCGGCGGGGTTCAGGGCTTCGCCGTGCTCGGCCATGGCGTGGGCATCGCGCTCAAACTCGGCAAACATCGTCTGGCGGTAGACGGTTCCCTTGAAATTTTCGAGGTACTGATTCAGCAGGGCCAGGCGGGTTGCGGGATCCTGGTTCTTTTCTGCCAGCAGGTGCTCAATGAGCAGGTTCTCGTTGACGGTGGAAGCGACCTCTGCGACAAACAGGGTATAGTCGGCATACTGGGCAGGCTGGGTATGGCGGCTGAACCAGCTGTGCATGCTGTGGCCCATCTCATGCGCAATGGTGGAAACGCTGTCCAGCGTACCGGTAAAGTTGCACATGATATAGGGGTTGGAATCATAGCTGCCGCCGGAGTAAGCGCCGCCGCTCTTGCCCTTGTTGGGGAACACATCGATCCAGCGCTCGGCAAAGCCCTTGCGAACGATGGTGCCGTACTCTTCGCCCAGCGGTGCAACGGCATCCAGAACCATCTGCTTGGCCTGGTCATAGGTGTAATGGGCGCTGACGCCCTTGGTCAGCGGGGCGTACACATCATAGTAGTGCAGCTCGTCCACACCCAGGATACGCTTGCGCAGAGCAACATAGCGGTACATATCCGGCAGGTGCTTGCGCACAGTAGCCACCAGGTTATCATAGACCTGGCCGGGCACGTTCTCCCCTGCCATGGACATGGCGCGGGAAGATTCATAATGACGGACGGAGGCTTCGGCGGTAGCGGTCTTGACAGCGCCGGAGTAAGAGGCAGCCAGCGTGTTGATGTGCTGGCGGAAGCTCTTGTAGTAGCTTTCAAAGGCATTCTTGCGCAGCACGCGGTCATTGGAGGTTTGCAGCAGGATGTAGTTGGAAGCGGTCAGCTCCACATCGTTGCCCTCGCCATCCTTGACGGAATCGAACACCATGTCGGCGTCTTCCAGGTTATCGGCAACATTTTTCGGGGTGCCGAATGCCTCACCGAAAGCAGCCAGCAGCTTTTCTTCCGGGGCGGTCAGGGTGTGAGGCTTTGCACGCAGCAGGTCTTCCAGAGCAAAACGATAGGGGGCAACCTGCTCGTCAGCCATGATGGTATCCAGGGTTTCCTGCGGCAGTGCCAGGATTTCCGGCTGAGCATAGGCGATGGTACCGACAGCCTTTACATATTTGGCGGTAGCGCGGGCATCCATGCTCTGGGCGTCATCAGCACGGGTATCCTCGCTCAGACGCAGGCTGGTGTAGACAGCCAGGTTTTCCAGTTCACGGAACACGCCGATTTCTGCATCATAAAATTCACGAATGCTGGCAGCGTTGTTCAGCTTGCCCTCCCAGGCAGCCAAAGCTTCAATTTTGGGGTCAATGGCGGCAAAAGCCTTTTCCCATTCCGCATCGCTGGCGTACATTTTGGTCAGGTCCCACTGGTACTGCGGGTCCATCTCTTTGCGTTCTTTCAATGCTTCCGACATGGCGGATTCTCCTTTTCTATATGATATGATGTCTTTCTGAGCCAGTCAGGGAAGCGTTCTCCCCTGCCCTCCATGCAGGCACCATTCATCCTGCACAGACAAACCCAGTATAAAAGTATTATACACCAAATGTTAGAAAAAACAAATCCGTTTTTATTTAACAAAAAGCCTGCGCAGAAACAGTGTTTATGCACGGTTCCTGCACAGGCTCATTTCTCTAAGGCAACACCGCACAATTCCCGCCTTGCGGCTTAAGCACCGCTCCGGCAGCT
>ERZ779874.2736-NODE-2736-length-14213-cov-4.234214_pt1 | contig 14213 bp, 18 predicted proteins | sample MGYA00511031_ERZ779874 | MGnify/ENA primary metagenome ERZ779874 (study PRJEB29588, sample SAMEA2156850) | human gut metagenome | biome: human gut; feature: human-associated habitat; material: faeces | place: Denmark | collected 2008/2010 ...
GGTTTTACACACGGTATCGGCTGGTGTGCACCCCAGCAGGGTACATGTAAGCTGTCTTTAAATGTTAAGGATGGTGTAATTCAGGAGGCACTCGTTGAAACTATCGGTTGCTCAGGTATGACACATTCTGCAGCTATGGCGGCTGAAATTCTTCCCGGCAGAACAATTCTCGAGGCACTTAATACTGACCTCGTTTGTGACGCTATAAACACAGCAATGAGAGAACTCTTCCTCCAGATCGTTTACGGCAGAAGCCAGAGTGCTTTCTCAGAAGACGGTCTTGCAATCGGTGCAGGTCTTGAGGATCTCGGTAAGGGTCTTCGTTCACAGGTAGGTACAATGTACGGTACTCTCAAGAAGGGTCCTCGTTACCTCGAAATGACAGACGGTTATGTTACAGGTCTTGCACTCAATGAAGATGATGAGATCATCGGCTACAAGTTCGTTAACTTCGGCAAGATGATGGAATTCATCAAGAACGGTGACGATGCTAACACAGCATTCGAAAAGGCACAGGGTCAGTACGGCCGTGTTAACGATGCTGTAAAGATCATCGACCCCAGAAAGCAGTAAGGAGGAAATAACAATGGCTTTATTTGAATCATATGACAGACGTGAACCCCAGATTCTCGCTGTTTTAAAGAACTATGGTATAGGCTCTGTTGAAGAGTGTGCAGAAATCTGCAAGGCTAAGGGTCTTGACATCTACAAGCTCGTTGAAGGCATTCAGCCTATCTGCTTCGAAAACGCTAAGTGGGCTTACACAGTAGGCTGTGCTATCGCTATCAAGAAGGGCTGCAAGAGAGCCGCTGACGCTGCCGCTGCTATAGGCGAAGGCTTACAGGCATTCTGCATCCCCGGTTCAGTTGCTGATCAGCGTAAGGTTGGTCTTGGCCACGGTAACTTAGGCAAGATGCTTCTTGAAGAAGATACAAAGTGCTTCTGCTTCCTCGCAGGTCACGAATCATTCGCAGCTGCAGAAGGTGCTATCGGTATCGCTGAAAAGGCAAACAAGGTTCGTAAGGAACCCCTGCGTGTTATCCTTAACGGTTTAGGTAAGGATGCCGCTCAGATCATCGCTCGTATCAACGGCTTCACATACGTTGAAACAGAGATGGATTACTACACAGGTGAGGTTAAGGAAGTATTCCGCAAGTCTTACTCTGACGGTCTTCGTGCTAAGGTTAACTGCTACGGCGCTAACGACGTAACAGAAGGCGTTGCAATCATGTGGAAGGAAGGCGTTGACGTTTCTATCACAGGTAACTCAACTAACCCGACTCGTTTCCAGCACCCCGTTGCAGGCACATACAAGAAGGAATGTGTTGAAAAGGGCAAGAAGTACTTCTCAGTTGCATCAGGCGGCGGTACAGGTCGTACACTCCACCCCGATAACATGGCTGCAGGCCCTGCTTCATACGGTATGACAGATACAATGGGTCGTATGCACTCTGACGCTCAGTTCGCAGGTTCTTCTTCAGTTCCCGCACACGTTGAGATGATGGGTCTTATCGGTATGGGTAACAACCCCATGGTTGGTGCTACAGTTGCTTGCGCAGTTGCTGTTGAGGAAGCACTGAAGTAATTGATTTGGCTTAGTAATGCGCTGTTAAGTGCTGAATAAGTCTGAAAAATACCGAAAAATCATACAGTGTATGACACAAGTATGACACAAATTTAAGGCGGTCGCTGTTTGGTGACCGCCATTTTGTATTTGTATTTCACAATTTTAGTTTGCTGTCACCGGTAGTCTGATCAATGCTTTTTTCATCGTAATAGGACACGGAAAAGAGGTTATATCAGAACCTTGCCATTAAGCTCGGCTATCTCCTGCTTGTTTTCCTCCTGAGAGTTGTCGTTTTCGCCGGGGGATTCTGCGCCGCCTGATTTTCCGCCGTCAGCCTTTCCTGTTTCTGAATTTCCGGAAGGTTCGGCTTTCTGCTTAGCCTGCGGTTCGGACTGCGTAACAGCTTCCGTGGCAGTGCCGTCCTGTGCGTCGCTCTGAGCTGTGGCAGCTGCCTGTTCCGCCTGAGCTGTGCTTTCGGCATTCTCAGTCGCCGATGTTGTGATTTTTTCATCCATAATGATTTTCCTTTCTGTAAAATGGGTAATATAAAAACAGCACCGTGAAAGTGCTGTTTTAATCGTTTAAAAAGGGAATAGGCTACAACTAACACCAAGTCGATAAATAGTATCCATAATCTGTTTACTAAGTTCGGCCACATCTCTTTCAATAGCACTTTCAAGTACTTTGAGATGTTTTGCATAGTGTTCACTTATTTCTTTCTCTGTAATGACGTTTCCTCCTTTAAGCATAATAAAAACACCCCCGAAAGGGTGTTTAATTTCTTTATGTTTCTTCATCCTCAAAGTAAAAGTATGGTTTTACATTATGTTCCGACAAGTGTTCGTTGATAATCTTAGCTTTATCAACTATTTCTTTGGGTGTATCAGAACAAAACGTTCGGATTTTGCCTCTTACCATATAATTTCTCCATTCATAAGGATAATCAACCAGCATAAAATTATCAACTTCTTCCTAATAAAATGTCAACTATTTTTTTCGCCGTTTGTCTAGGCTTACCGTTCAGCCACTCTGCAATACCTTCGGAAATAAACTCATCTATTTCATCAAATTCGTTTATACCGTAAGTTGAAAGCAGCCTTGTTTTTTCTTTGATTGTATCACTCTCGGATATTTTTGTCAAGTCGTTAAAAACACTATGCCTTAGCTCAGTTATTATTTTAAGCTTCTTGCCATAATCTGTATCGTTTGCAGATAGATGTTCTTGAATGACTTGACCCAATTCGTGGCGATAAGCGTGTAGCGGAGAATCGGTAGACCATTCGCCTTTTTTCTTCATATCCTTTGCCACCTTAGTCATAAATGCCTTACCATCCTTACCTCCAACTCCAAACATCGTTATAACGCCACTGTTATGAGTGTAAAGACCATATATACCATCATTTTTGTAAGGAACCACTTCTACAGCCTTTATATTATCCTGCTTCTCAAGTCCAAACAGCTTAGATGCTTTATCATCATCTCTGCAATCGCTGGATCATAGTGAGAGAAAAACAGGCTTTCTTTTTCATCCAATGCCCGGATAGCGTTCATATCACTTGCGTCCAGAGCAAAATCAAAGACATTGATATTTTCTTCCATACGCTCCTTGTGGGTGGATTTCGGGATTACCACGACATCGCTTTGCAAAAGGAAACGCAGAGCGACCTGTGCTGCACTTTTGCCGTGCTTTTTGCCGATTTCATTCAGCACGGGATTGGTAAAGAAATCGTTTCTTCCCTCGGCAAACGGACCCCAAGATTCGTGCTGTACGCCGTATTTTTCCATATATTCGTGGGCGGTTTTCTGCTGCTGGAAAATATGCGTTTCTACTTGATTGATTGCAGGTTTGACCTCTACGAAACTACACAAATCAATCAGTCTGTCGGGATAGAAATTTGAAACGCCGATTGCACGAATCCAACCCTCTTTATAGGCTTCTTCCATTGCACGGTAAGTGCCGTAGTAATCGTTAAAGGGCTGATGAATCAAAACGAGGTCAATATACTCGGTTTGCAGTTTTCTCAAAGATTCCTCAAGTGATTCCTTTGCTTTCTCATAACCGCCGTTTGTAATCCACACCTTTGTTGTAATAAAAAGCTCCTCACGGGGAACCCGCATTTGTTAATAGCGTTTCCGACCGCTTCCTCATTGCCGTATGACTGCGCTGTATCAATCGAGCGATACCATACGCTGATTGCGTCCAGTACGCAGCGTTCACATTCTTCGTTTGACACCTGATATACGCCGTAGCCCAGCTTCGGCATTTTGATTCCATTGTTCAAAGTTACATATTCCATTATTTTCACTCTTTTCGCTGTTATTGTAACAGTCATTGCATTACAAATCTTCTTTCAGTTCCAGTTTGCTGTATGCCTCTATCAGTTCCGGCGTAGCCGTATAATAGCGTGTATTCTTATCCAGCTTTTGAATCTCCGACAATTCCTCATCTGTCAAAGAAAAATCGAAAATATTAAAGTTCTCACGAATATGCTCCGGGTTTTTAGAACCCGGAATTACAATGTTGCCGCATTGTGTATGCCAGCGCAGGATAATCTGTGCGTTGGTTTTCCCGTATTTTTCCCCAAGCTGCGAGAACAGCGGCTCTTCAATCAAATTTTTATCGCCGTGTCCCAACGGATACCACGCCATAAGAGCCATATCTGTTTGTGAAAGAATCTCTTTTAATTTTGTCTGCGGATAATACGGGTGCGCCTCTACCTGTACTACCTGCGGCTTGATTTCCATAGTATCAATAGCCTCTTGCAAAAGCTCATCGGGGAAATTTGAAAGTCCGATTGCTTTCACTTTCCCTTCCTTATAAGCCTTCTCAATGGCTTTATATCCTTCACGCCAGTTATCGGTAGGCTGATGAAGAAAAAGCAGATCAATGTAGTCTGTATCAAGGCGCTTCAGGCTCTCGTCAATCGCCGTTTCTTTTTCATATACAGTCGGCCACAGTTTTGTTACGAGAAAAATATCCTTTCTCGCAACACCGCTGCTTTTGATTCCCCGGCCTGTTCCGCTTTCATTCATATAGCCGTTTGCCGTATCAATCAGCCGAACACCGCTTTTGAGAGCATTTTCAACCGCACTTTGTGCCTCTGCTGGTGACATCATAAAAACTCCGATTCCTGCCATTGGCATTTTGATTCCGTTATTCAAAGTTACATATTCCATAATTTATTTCTCCTTATTTTATATTTGCATAATCTTCGTTGCTGACAGGCTCGCACCATTCGGTATGGGTATTATCTCCCGGTACTTCCACCGCAAGATGAGAGAACCAGCTATCCGGAGCTGCACCGTGCCAATGTTTCACGCCTGCCGGGATATTGATAACATCACCCGCTGTCATACAGATTGGTGTCTTGCCCCATTCCTGATAAAAACCTCTGCCGGCAACGCAGACCAAAATCTGACCGCCGCCTTTCTCGGCGCGGTGGATATGCCAGTTATTCCGACACCCCGGTTCAAAGGTCACATTGAAAATGCCCACCTGCTCTTTTGAAATAGGGGCAAGATAACTTTGTCCCGCAAAATACTGTGAAAAGGTATCGTTTGGCTGTCCAATCGGAAAGAGCATAGATTTTTCATAAGCGGTCTTTTCGTCCGCTTCATTTGCGTCCTCTTTCCAAATATCTTTTGCCAAACGGAAAGCCGCCCACGCTTTGGGCCAGCCTGCATAAAAGGCTGCGTGTGTGATAATCTCGGCAATTTCGCTTTTGGTAATGCCGTTCGCCTTTGCCGATTCCAGATGATGAACAAATGAGGTATCGGTAAGCCCTTGTGAAAGAAGCGCTACCACGGTAATCAAAGAGCGTTCTTTCAAGGAGAGTTTGTCCTCTCTGCTCCATATCTGACCGAAAAGTACATCGTCATTGAGTTCTGCAAATTTCGGTGCAAATTCTCCGAGGGCGGTTCTTCCCGCCGTTTGCTTTACTGCCATATTGCTATCCTCCTAAAATGTGATATTAGAGCTTCTTTGATAATTTAGCCGCTTCGGAACGGTTGGTTGCCATACCGGCATATTTCATTCCGTAAAGTCCGGCAAAGCGTTTCATCGTATATTCTCCGGCTTCCAGCATCCATTTTTCCGGCGCAGCACCCTGAAAGAGGAAATAAAGTGTTCTGCCCGACAATGAGCCGTTTTGCACCAAACCGTAGAAGCGATCCAGCATATTTCGCACTGAGCCGCAGATGTTGTGCCAATACAGCGGAGAGCCGATAACAATTACCTCTGCCTGTTCCATTTTCGCAATGACCTGACCCAGCCCGTCGCCCTCCAATTTCTGTCCGTAACTTCCGATTTTATAATCGGTTAGATTCAGCGTTTCGTATTCTTTTCCTTGCAGAAGCTCTTTCGCAAGGGCAGCAGTATTTCCATTCCGGTTCGGGCTTCCGTTGATAAATAAAATATTCATTGTTTTTCTCCTGTTGTATGCACTAAACATTTTTGCCCATTTCATAGGCTTCAGTCATAGCCGGGGTATTCAGCACTTTACCTTTTTCATAAACGCCTGTGCCGTAAATCACACCCATTTCCTTTGCGCCGTTTACGCAGTCTGCATAGCCACGGAAGCAGGCAAGGGTGGTTTCCATAGACGATTTATCTTCATCGGCGGCGGTCATAATGTAGTAAAACTCTTTATCCTTAACCTCCAGCCAGCGTGCAACTGTTCGGTCGATCACCGCCTTTAACTGTGCGTCAATGGAATAGAAATAAACGGGACTTGCCAGCACAAGCACATCAGCGTCGATCATCGCTTGCAGGATTTCAGCCATATCGTCTTTATAGGCACATTCGCCGCCGTGTTCACGGCAGAAATAACAGGCGTGACAAGGGGCAATCTTTTTGCTTGCCACATTGATTTTGGTTACATTGTTTCCCGCTTCCTTTGCACCACGCATAAATTCATCGCAGAGCAAATCGGAATTGCCGCCTTTGCGGGGGCTGCCGGATAAGATAAGTACATTTTTCATTGTTCAAATTCTCCTTGTTTAGTTTTTGTAACCGAGCTTGGTCAGCCATTCGTCAACATCGCTTTCAGCGTTCGCTACATTGTTGCCCGAATAAGTAAAGTAGTCATCGGTCAGTACGGTGGAATCCGGGCAAAGCTCAGCTACGGTAGAAATGCTGCTTGCACCTGACGAACTGCCGTTATGGGTAAAGAATGGAATAATTGTCTTGCCGGACAGGTCGTATTCTTCAAGGAAAGACCAAACAGGCATTGGCAGGTCATACCACCAAATTGGGAAACCCAAAAAGATAACATCATATTCAGCCATAGTTTCGCTGTCTATATGAGAGGAAAGGGGCGGGCGAGTACCATTGTTTAGTTCGTCCTGCGCCCGGTCAAATACATTGTCCTCTGTGTAGTCCACTTCGGGAGTAATTCTGAACAGTTCGCCGCCTGTTTTATCGGAAATCCAGTTTGCAACCTGCTGTGTGTTGCCCGACCACGAGAAATAGGCTACCAAGATATTTGAATCTCCGGCTGTGCTTTCTTCGGGGGTGCTGTCGGCGGAATCATCTGTATTGTCGTCTGTGACGGTATTATTGCTTACGGCTGTATCGGTGCTATCCGTAGTGATGTCGTTCTGTTGACCGCAGGCGGCCAGAGCAAATACACAACCGATACATAAAACCAGTGAAAGAATAGATTTCAATAATTTATTCATAGTGCCTCCTTGAATTTTCATTTTTATTTTTCTTCATTTGCAGGAGTTTTCTTCCATAATAAGCGATAAAAGCAAAGGGAAAGGACATTGCGACCGTTTCAAAAAAGTATAAGACTGCCGATTTATCGGTATCAAAAAACTTAAACTCGGTAAGGTAAAACAGTTCCTCATAAAAGGCTCTGCCGATAAACACATAAACGCCGTATGCCGCCAGTAAAACGGCAAGGATTTGGCCTGCCCGCAGGAGTTTCTTATTCTTTTTCAGTTTGTTTATCAAAGGTGTCAAATGAAGTCCCATATGCAGGCTCATCAAGACAAATGTCCACGCAGTCGATACGAGGTGAAGCGTCCTTCCTATCCTTGCACCGCCCAAATTCAGAAAAGCAAAAACCTTTCCTGAAACCAGCACCGAACTTACCATACAACACAGCATAGCGGCAAGAAGCGCAATATTGATAATCGCTGATGTTGTCCTTGCCGGAGTGTATTTCCCTTTGAAAAGGGATTGATACCAACGGAAATTAAAGATGGTATGGGCGATAAACAAGGCAAACAGCGTGGTACCGAGCCATTCGTGTAATCCGTCCGACCATAAATATTCCTGCATAAGAGCGACAAAAATCAGATACATCGCAATATCAATGATGATTTTAACTGTTCGCCTGCACCTCATTTTCATCACCTCCATATCCAGCGCAATCCATTGTAAAAGTAGAGCATAGCGTAATATCCCGAATGATCGCCGTCAGATTCAAGATAATAGAGATTGCCCTCTGCTTCATTATCGGCAAAACGGAAAAGTCCGCTGTCGCTTTCTCTCATAGCGTCAATTCCATTCTTAAATCCCGAATAGGCGAAATCATTCGTACCCGAAGCGGCAAAGATAAAGAAATCGTCCCATTCGTGTCCCGAATCTTTTATTACGCTCTCATAGGTTTCGGTGCTTGCCGCCGGGCCGCCGCTTGACGGCATAAAATAGCGGAAGTAGTCAAGGGAATGTTCAAAGGTGCGCCAAGTTGCCATAGAACCCATTGAAAAGCCGCAGAAAGCCCGGTAATCACGAGAAGCGGCAATCGCTTCGGGAGTGGTGTCCTCGGCATAGGTGCTGTATTTGCCTTCCACCGCTGGGATAAGGTCGTTTATCAGCTCATTGTGATAATTGTCGGTCAGCCTCAAAGCAAGGCTGTAATCTCCGCTGTCCTCTGGGCTTGTGTTGTTGTATGTAGGACAAACAACAATCATCGGCTGAATTTCGCCGTTCGCAATCCCGTGGTCGAGAATATGCTTCATTCCATGCGGCTCATCGGGGCTGCCGAGATAGGTATATTCGTTGCTCCAACCACCGTGCATAAGGTAGAACACAGGATATTGCTTGCTTTCGTCATAGCCATAGGGCAGATATACGACAGCGTGCTTTTGGAGCCTTTGGCTCTTTTCATTGTAGGAAAAGGATTCGTAAGTATCGTAATAAAAGTCTTGCAAAGTGCCCTGTTGTTCCGCCTCAGTCAAATAACTGTCGGGAATCGGGGTGAGCGAAGCAGGAAAGCGGTTTGTATCTTTCTCTGTATCAGACGGCACACCGTTGTTTTCAGCTTCTAATCTGTTTTCTGTTCCCAATACCTCGCTGCTTGCCGAGGTGTCGGGGGTCTGTGAATCACACGCCGAAAGAATGAGCGACGAGGCTATCAGCGTAGTCAAAATTAGAATACCTTTTTTCATAGCGTTATCTTTCAAGGCTTTCTACCCAAGCCGTCACATCGCTTTCGCTGATGCTGGAACGGAAACGCTGGCCTTCCTGCCAATCACCCGTACCTGCCATTTCTGCAAGCAGTTCGCCGCTTTCGCCAAGTCCCGAACTGGAAGAAGTGCAGAAAGGAATGACTGTTTTCCCTGTAAAATCGTTTGCCTCAATAAAGCCATTAACCGGCCAAGCGGCAATGCCCCACCAAATGGGATAGCCGATAAAAATCGTGTCGTATTCGTCCCAATTTTCTACGGTGCTTTTTACAAGGGCAATATCACGCTCATCTGGGTTATCGTGTTCACGCACAACACGGCTGTTATCGTCCGTCCAGTTAAGGTCAGCGTCGCTGTACGGCTCGGTAGGTTCTAACTTAAACAAATCGCCGTTTGTTGCGGCAGCAATATAGTTCGCCACATTCTCGGTATTGCCGGTTGCGGAGTAGTAGACAACCAATGTTTTTCCTGCTTCATCGGTAGACTGCTGTGCTTCGGCAGAAGAATCGGGCTGTTCTTCGGCTTGTTTCAGATCAAGAGAATTTACCCAATCAACGATTTCCTGTTCTGCGTCCTGAATGTCATTGCGGGAAATAGATTTGCCGTCCAATACCTCGGCGTTTGGCTCAAGTTCTTTGATTGTGGAAATTGTACCAGAAAAGCTGCTGCCGCCGTGGGTGTTAAAGGGAATAATCGTCTTGCCGGAAAAATCGTACTCGTCAAAGAAAGAGTAGAGAATCATCGGCATATCGCCCCACCAGTTGGGATAACCGACAAAAATGTTTTCGTAGGTATCAAAGTTTTCAATCGTATCTTTGATTGCCGGTCTTGCATTATTGCTTTGTTCTTCACTCGCAAGGTCAACCAGTTCGTCGTGGTCGGTGGGATAGGGCGTTTCCGGCTCAATACGGAAAATGTCAGCACCGACGGTTTCCTGAATCACATACGCCATATACTGCGTATTGCCCAGAGTTTCACCGTCGATTACAACCGTACTGTCATCAACATTATCGGGCATCGAGAAGTACACCGCAAGATTTTTCCCGTTTGTGTTACTCGGCGTAGGGGTGCTCTCGTTTGTCTGCGAACTGCTTTCTTCGCGTGTTGATTCGCCGGGGGATTGATTTGTTGAGCAGGCCGCCAGCGACAGCACCATAGCAAGTGCCATAAAAAGCGAAATAATCTTTTTCATCGTTTTTTCCTTTCTGTTTTTAATAACATTCCTTGAAGATTTCAAGGATTTCTTCGTGGGTCATTTTTTTATAACTGCCGGGCATAAGAGCGCAGGAATCTGCAATGACTTTCAAGTCGGTATTTTCATTCACGCCCAAGTCCTGCAAAGACACGGGCAGTCCGATTTCTACAATGAAATCTTTCAAAGCTTCAATACCTGCAAGGGCGATTTCTTCGTCCGTTTTGCCCTCTGTTGAAACTCCCATAACCTCGGTTGCAAACCGTTTGAATTTCGGCAAGCCGTATTTGTAAATATGGCGATAGTAGACTGGGTGCAGAACTGCAAGCCCCTCGCCGTGGTTGCAGTTTGTGTATGCACCGAGCTGGTGTTCCATTTGGTGGCACTCAAAATCCATTCGCTTGCCCAGTTTGATAATGCGGTTTTCCGCCATTGTCGCCGCCCACATCAAATTGCTTCGTGCAGTGTAGTCCTGCGGATTCTGAATAGCAGCACGCAGGTTGTGGATTACACTTCGCATAAGCGCCTCTGAAATATCGTCCGATACATTGTCCTCATTCGGCTCGCTGAAATAAATCTCCATAATGTGCGACAGAATATCAAAGCCGCCGGAAACCATTTGCTTTTTTGGAACGCTGTAAGTATAGGTGGGGTCAAGCAGGGCAAATTTAGGGTTGCATTGCGGATAATCTCTGCCCGTCTTGATTTTCAATTCCTCATTGGTAATAACTGCTCCCCCGTTGCACTCGCTGCCCGTACCTGCCACAGTAACGATCACGCCGAGAGGTAACGGCTCGAAGTCAAAAACACCCGGTCTTTTCCAGAAATCTTCCCATACATCGCCGTCATAACGGGCGGCAATCGAAATCGCCTTGCAGCAGTCCATAACCGAACCGCCGCCGATTCCCAAAAGCAGACTGACATCATTTTTCTTTGCCAGCTTCGTACCCTCCAATACCTTCGCATAGGTGGGATTCGCCATAATACCGCTAAACTCCACAACGGTTTTTCCTGCGGCTTCCAAGATGTTTGTTACCTCGTCATAGATACCGTTTTTCTTGATTGAGCCGCCGCCATAACATAGCATAACGGTATCGCCGTAGGCTTTCGTCAGGCAGCAAAGGTATTCCTTTACACAGCCTTTTCCGAAAAACACCTTTGTAGAATTTTCAAAAATAAAGTTATTCATTGTCATAGTCCTTTCTCTGATTTATTGATAATTTGAGCTAATCATTGCATTTGATTTTCCCAAAAATTCACAGCGTCGTTTATCCAACCCTCTGCAACCGTTCCCGTTCCGAGACCGAAGCCGTGGCTTATTCAGCAGACATTACATTCGCCTGAATCCAATTTTCAATGTGTTCCGCGATCACATCGTTGTTCATGTCCTGGAACATGAAGTGGTCGTTTCCAGTGATGCCCTCGTCAGGAAGATGGACAACAGTGCTGATGCCGCCTGCCGCTGTATAGCTTGTTGTAAAGGTATCGGCGGTGGAGGCCATAAAGCCCCACATGGCTGCTGCCGGGACATCGGTAAATTCCTCACCGATGTAGTCGCCGTAATAGAAGGTGACAGGAATTTTCTTTTCCAGCAGTGCCTTGTAGTCATCGCTGTCCACCTGGGGAGCCATACCGGGCTCAATCGCTACGATGGCTGCGATGTGATCGGTATACCTGGCGGTCTCCCAACCAGGCATACCGCCCTGAGAATGGGTCACCAGAATGGAATCTTTTCCTGTACGTGCATAGACCTCGTCGATGGTTGCTGCGACGGCCTGGGCCACCACGGTGTTGTCGATGTTCTGGTCGCCGCCAGCATTGTCCATGCCGGTATCCGGCGTCATCTGGCGGAAGAATTGGTCAAGTGCTTCTTCTCCGGCAGGAAACTGGGAGCCTTCGTTGTAGGTAAATTCGTCATTCAGGTAAGTACCAATGCGGAACTGGGTGTACCAGGTCTGGTCGGAGGGTTCGGTGTTGATGGTACCGGCTACGGAGGTCTGCCCGGCTTCGCCCCGGCGGGGCTGGTCGATCAGGAATACACTATGTCCCATTTTCAGGAACATATCGGACCAGCCTTCCCGGCCATCCGGAGTGGTCATCCAACCCATACGGGACTGACCGTAGCCATGAAGAAATACCATGGGCAGGCCAGTCTCCTCTGCGGGAATTTGGTAAAGCACATTGGCATGATCCACATGGGCAGTGGAACCTTCTCTGGACGTATAGTAGTTGGAAACATCAAAGGTTCCATCTGATCGGTACGATCCAGGGCTTTTTGCAGAGCATCCACGCCAAAGAAAGCTGTGCTAGCGTGGCGTTTTTCTCCCTTGCCATATCTTGCGGCAGTGCCAGCAGTTTCTGATTCTGATCGGTGCAGGCGCAGGCGCAGCCGTAGGGCAGTTTGGCATCACAGCCGCCTACAAGTATGCCCCGGCCAGAGAAATCTCCATCTATGATTATACATTGGTCATTTTCGCAGCCATCTGGAGTTTCATCTTCTTCGGCGAATAACGGTTTTGAATTGCCATGACACCTGCCACTTCCTCTATGGGGACGTTCGGATCGGTTCGGGCTGTGTAGTCCTGGGGATTCTTGATCGACGCGCGCAGATCGCGGATCACGCCCCGCATCAGAGCCTCTGAAATATCATCGGATACGTTTTCCTCATTGTGAAACGGTTCTGATTTATCATCTACATTATAAAAAAATCGAGACTCCAACAGAAGTCTCGATTACTTATGCAGTATAAACCCAAAAGTTAATACTAAATATTTCGTTATAATTCCATGACAGCAGGAATCGCCTGTAAGAATCGCTGCACAGTTTTTGATGGTTCGGGGGCGTGCAGAATTCCAAAGGGAATTGTATAATTCCAATCTACAGGCAGAATTTTCAGCAACGGATGTACTGTTTTCCAGTTTTCTATGGCAATCAAAATGTCGTTGCTGTTTTCACACCGGTTGAATATTTCCAGACTATAAAAATCAAAGTCAACAATATGAATGTTGTAGTGATTGGTCCAAAGGTCATCCCTTAAAAGGTCAATGTAATGGCTCCAGCCACGGTGCATCAACAATAAGTTTTCCCCATACAAATCCTGTATCGTCAAACGCTTTTTCTTCGCTAACCGATGGTTGACCGATACAGCGCAGCACAGCGGCACCCTGCAAAGCTCAGTTCCGGAACACTGCCGGTAATTCAGCATGCTCTCGTCAAAGATACCAGCGATCACATCAATATTTTTTCCGAGATTTTTGAGAATCTCACGGGCATTTTCCGGTGTATTTTCAAACGGAATCATCTGAAACTTTATATCTGGACAATACTCCTGAAACTTTGGCCATAAGTCCACCATGTTTTGGACTGGGGTCATTGGGGAGGTGCCGATGCGGATCACATTTTCTTCCTTTTGCATCGCCGCTCTGGCACGTTCAACAGATTCCCTGCAATACCCAATGACATATTTCGCATCCTGATAGAGTGATTTTCCTGCTTCCGTCAATTTCAGGCCACGGTGGGTCCGAACAAATAAAGTCAAACCTAACTGTGCTTCTAACAGATTGATCTGCTTAATAACAGCGGGTGGGGAAATGAATAATTCTTCTGCCGCTTTATTAAAACTCCCTGCGTCCGCAACACGGATAAAAGTTTCAAGCTGGGGGTTGTACATGAGAATCACCGCCCTTTCTGCGTAAATCATTTGGTTTTGTTGCCGTTTTCGGAATCATCCACGAACGGCCAAACCGCTGCACACCTTCAATCCGGCCTTCTTCACATAACTTTTGCACCCAGCGCTCAGACAAATTCCACCGCTTCGCAGCTTCTTTTACTGACATTATATCCATCTTCCAACCTCCGTGAAGTTAATGCGTTTATCCGAAGTGTACAATCATATTATATTCATGCGCTTATAACGCATCAAGATATTTTTTCCGAAATTTTTGTGAACAGCTTTAGAAAAAGCAGGAAATATTTGTGGAGAGACAAATTGGCAAGCAGTGTAAACCTGTACAGGTTCACTCATTTTCTCGATTTTCC
>ERZ779874.2745-NODE-2745-length-14192-cov-3.122728_pt1 | contig 14192 bp, 8 predicted proteins | sample MGYA00511031_ERZ779874 | MGnify/ENA primary metagenome ERZ779874 (study PRJEB29588, sample SAMEA2156850) | human gut metagenome | biome: human gut; feature: human-associated habitat; material: faeces | place: Denmark | collected 2008/2010 ...
AGCGGCCCCGTAACGCGCAGGAAAATATCATAGCGTCTGAAGCGCGTAGTAGCATCAAGGTTTACCGTCGGCAGCACATCGCCGGGCACCGGCCATGCCACCGAAGCATTGTGAATTTCAAACGGCGTGCGCAGATAGGTTATGGTTCCCTTATCCACCTTAATGTTGCCGTCTATATTAGTATACACTGTACTGCCGGTAACATGCAATCCTCCGGAAAGCCACAAATCGTACAAATATTTGTTGTAAAGGTGAATATCAGGCCCAAGTGTTACCTTAACATCCAGCCCATAGTTGCTGCTGCCTTCTGAAAGTTCCGGTATCGTAGGCATATTGACCAACACATCATCCAGACGGATATCTGCCTGAATATGCGGGCGGTAACCAATGCCGCCGCGGCGGATGCCTTCCTTCGTATCGGTACGGATAAAATAGCGCTGCGGAATGATGCCCGCCGTGCCGTTAATACGCCCCGAGAAAATTTCTGAAGCGATTTCCGCATCTTTAAAGACGGCGTTGATGATATAGGTTTTATCTTCCTGTGCGCGCAGGGCGTAGTTGCCGGAAGCAGTTACCGTGCCTTTGCCCATCTGCACCGAAAATTCATTCAGCTGAATATCGTTGCCGGTAAAGTCAACGTCAAGATTAATATTGTCAAATACCGTATACGCATCCTTCAGTTTCATTGAACCGCCGTGAAGGGTAACTTCGCCGTAAACAAGCGGTTCTTCCAGCGTACCGGCCAAAGTTACCTGCCCAAGGGTTTCGCCAACGCCCCACTCAACCATCGGGGTTAAAAGGTGCAGCAGCCCAAGGCGTGCATTATCAAGGTTAACCTTAATATTCATGGACGCCGCCGGATTGCGGCGCTGCTCTTTGCTGCGCAGCAAATCAAGCGGTATATCGCCGCTGGCACTTAATTTGTAAATATCTTTGTTCAGCTGGGCGTTTTCCAGGCGCAGCGTATCGTTGGCAAGGCTCAGTTTTGCCGTCAAAGCATCAAAGCCGATGCCTTCAACATCGCCGTCAACAAGGTCTATATCCGCATTGCCCTGCGGATTTTCCAAACTGCCGTTCAAAGCAAGCGACATATCAACTTTGCCGTTTAATTTTACCGGTGCATCCATCAAAGCTGTAATTATAGCCGGGTTTGCATGCTGCGCCGAAGCGCTGATGTTAAGCTCATGCGTATGCAGGTTTACCCAGCCGCCGGCATTTACGGAACCCGGCGATTCCTCTGTTGCCGCTTTGCCGTTTGCTTCCGGAGCGCTTTCGGTAAGTTTCAGTTCGTCAAAACTTAAAATACCGTTTTGCAGGCGTCCTTTAAAGCGCATGGAATCATAGCTCAAATCTTTAACTTTTATCTCGTAAACGCGCATGTCGGCAAAAATGCCGCTGCCCCTGCCGCGCGGATTAATCTTCAGGTGACCGTCTGCCAGCCCGTCAATATCAAGTTCCACGCGTGCCATTTTTAAAATAGAGCGCAAATTGCCGTAAATAAAATCGACATTACCTGTTAATGTGCGTTCAACGGCATCCAGAGAAAGTTCAGCTGCAAACCTGCCGTCTGGCGACTGTTCAAACGACGCCTCCACGCGGTTATTATGCCTGCCGTCCGCAGTAAGCGTACCAAGAATGTTTTTAAGTTCTTCGCCGTTAATAAACACCGCGTCACTGCTGATGCTGCCGTTAAATTCCGGATGCGTAAGCGTGCCGGTAAGGCTACCCTGGGCGTTGACAAAGCCGTCAAGCGCCACGGTATCGTCGCTGATGGGCAAAGCGCCCAAATCCATATCTGTTATATCAAGGGTAAAATTAAGGTTCTGTGCCGCATCCATGGTACCGCTCAGCGAAGCCTCGGTTGAAAGCGCTTTAATATAGCCTTCGGTAAGGCGCAGGCTGCCGTCAGGCGCATAATAATAGCGTCCGCTGATTTTGTCTATCAAAAAACCTTCGGCACTGCCGTCAGTCAAAAGCAGGCTGCCTTCAATTTCCGGCGAAGATATCGGGCCCATAACGCTTACTTCGTTATCAATATTGCCCGTAAGTTTAACACCAAGCGCCGCAGCTGCTACTAATGGCTCAGCGCGGATGCCTTTGGTGCTTACGGTTACGCTTACCACAGGTTCGGCGCCGCCGATATCCACCATGCCGTTAATAAGGTTATACCCCTGTTCCATGGCAACACGGTAATCTGTTAAGTGCAGCACACTGCCGGACATGTCAATTTTGCCGTGTGCTTCGGGGAATACCAGCCCTGCAATATGCACGTTTTTAACCTGCGTATTGGCGTAAAAATTAATGCCGTTCAAATCGCCGCCAAACTTAAAACCGGCGGTTGCCGTACCGCTGCCGTTTTGCCCAACGGCCGTAAAGAAGCTGTCCAGCGGGAAATTAACCATTTTGCCGCTGCCGCTGAAAGAACCGTCAAACATAACGCTGCCTGTCAGGTTCAGCGCGCCTCCGTCACCCGCAAAAGCCGCAAACTTTTCAATTTCGCAGCTTTCACTGCCAACCAGCGCTTCAAAATCGACATCGCTCATCTGCAAATCACGCCAGCCAAGGCGTTCCATATTACCGGCAACGGTCAGATTTGTTTCGCCTTTTACGCCGGTCTGCCCGTTAATGGCAAGCAAACCGTCCAAATCAACAGTATCTTCTTTAAACCCTTCCAAAGCAAAATCCGTAATGCCGGAAGCGTTTAAAACGGCAAAAACTTCGCCATCTTTAATATTGTATTCGCCGTCAAGGCGCAGATGGCCCTGAGCCACGTCCACACCGGCTTCATCAAGCATTATGCGGCTGTCCACAATGGTAAAGGGCAAATTCAGATTGGTAAATTCTTCGCCCTGCAAGGCAAGTTTTGCCGCTTTAATTTCACCATTGCCCTGAATTCTTTCAAGGTTGTTAAAATCTACATCGCAGTTTATCTGCGCCGTATTTCCGTCAACGGTAAGCGCTAAATCTTCAAGCTTTACCTCACGCCCGTCAGCCTCAATGCTGCCTGCCAGTTCAACAGGCAGCGGTTCTCCGCCAAACAGTGCTTCCGCCGCAAGCTGAATGCTGCCCTTGCCGCTTAAGCTTGTATTTTCGCCGTCGTTTTCCCAGATGAGGTTCAAGCCGTCAACTTCACCGGCAAGTTTCTGCACAGGTGCGTAAGCGGCAGCAAAACCACCAAAGTCAGTTAACGTAAATTTTTCCGTTTTTAAAGCCAGCCGCCCATGAGCATTGCTGTCTACCACACCAGCAATTTTTAATTCTTCGCCGCCGTAAGCCACAGTGCCGTCAACGGCGAAGTTCGGGTTGCCGCTGCCGTCAAGCGAAGCGTTAACGCCAAAATTCCAGTTTCCGTGCGGAGTTTCTACCGATACGGTACCGTCTTCAATGGCAAGATAGCCGTAAAAAGGCGTTTCCGAAGAATCGGAAGGCTTTAAAAAGTTACGCAGGTTCCACTCATCTTTGGCGTTCATTTTTAAATACAGCTGCGGACGCACCAGTTCTATGTCCGACAGCGCGCGTGCAGGCGCAGCAAGAGCCTGCAAAGGCGAAACGGAAAATCTCGCCTCCGGCACCTGCGCAATGCGCTCTCCGTCCGTGCCGCTTACCTGTAAACCGTAAGCTGTAAATTGCAGGCGGCCGTTCCAGTCAAAACGTTCTACCGTAACGGTACCGTTTATATAATTTTGCGACATGGTTTTTACAAGCTCCGGCACCTGCGCCAGATACTGCGGCGCAATAAATTTAACTGCCGCCGCATAAAGCGCTGCCGTCACTGCCAAAACCAGCAGGAATATTTTCAAAAATCTGTTCATATCTGCCTCCGCAGAAAAAATTATAATTTGACAGTTTATGTATTCTACGTTAAAAATAATCTTCCTGCTGTTTCAAAACAGAAAAAGCATTACACCTTAAATTTTACAAGATGTAATGCTTTTCAATACAAATTAGTTTAATTTTATTCTGCTGTCTGTTCAGCAGCTGCCGTATTTCCGTTTTCGGCAGCGGTGCTTGTGCTTGCAGCATTTTCAGCGGCAGGCTGTTCTGCGTCAGCAGTGTTTGCCGGTGCCTGCGCACTGCCATCAGCTGCGTTTTCAGTTTGTGCTGCTGCGTCAGTACCTGCACTCTGCGCATCAGCGGCTTGTGCAGCAGTATCTTCAACCGGTTCGGGGAAGGTTCTCGGTTCCGGTACGGGAACACCTACGCCCATGGAAGTATTGAGGGCTGCTTTAGAAGTGTTGTAGTTATAGAGAGCCTGGTAATAGTTGGTTTTGGCCTGCGTCAGGGCTTCCTGCGCATCCATAACGTCGATATTGGTACCAACGCCCGCCTGATAACGTACAACTGCAATATGGTAATCTTCTTCCGCACTTGCTACGGCAACCTGCGTAGTAGTAATGCGTTTTTCAGCCTCGCGCAGGTTAAGGTAATCAGTACGTACTTCAAGTTCTACATTGTCTTTTATCTGGCGCTGAGATTCCTTTGCTTTGGCAAGGTTTTCCTGCGCTGCATGAATCTTAGACCACGTTACGCCGCTGTCAAACACGTTCATGCTTGCAGTTACGCCAACGCTCCAGTTTTCATCATCATCGCCCGGCCAGTCGCTGCCGTTGCCGCCCCAGTTATTGCTGGCATTAGCGTATACCTTAGGCATATGCCCGCTGCGCGCTACAACCAGTGCCGCTTCTGCCGAATCAATGGCGTATTCAGCCTGTTTCAGTTCAGGGCGGTGCTGTTCGCTGTAAGCCAGGCAGTAAGCCATATCGTTTTCGTAAGGCTCATACTGCAGCCTGTCCTTCAGCAAAAGGGTAGTGCCAAGCGGTGTGCCGATAATGTTATTTAAAGTTGCTTCAGCAACATCATATTCGTTGGAAGCGGTAATATAGTTCTGCTGTGCGTTGGCAAGCTCAACTTCACTGCGCAGTACGTCTGCACGCGCTACAATGCCTACATTGTACTGGGCAATAACATTATCCAGATGTGCCTGCAAACGGTCAACCGATTCCTGGCGCAGAGCTTTCATGTTGGTTGCGTTAAGCATATTAAAATAACCGGTGGTTGCGGTTTCCTTCATTTCATTATAAGCCTGTTCTTCAGCAGAAAGCATGCTGCGGTAATTAGCCTTGGCCTGGCCAATCTGCCCCTGCAGTTCGCCGCCCGTAAAAATAGGCAGGCTGGCAGTAATGGAGTTGCTGTGGCTGTTACCGATACCTTTAGTCCATATCTCTGTTCCTCCATTAATACTGCGTTTTGCATAATCGGCATAACCACCGCGCCCGGAATCATGGCTCAGGCTGATGCTGATGCCGCGCGCCCCTTTAGCAGCACTGTAATCAGCTTTAGCAGCTTTTCTGTTGTATTCTGCAATTTTTACACTCGGATTGGTAAGCAGCGCCCTCTGGATGGTTTCTTCCAAATCCAGCTCCAAAGTAGCGGCAAAGACGGACTGGGAGCACAGCATGCTTAATGCAGCCGTCAGTGCCAGCACGTTTTTTGCTTTTTTATAACTGAACATTTCTTTTTACCTCCAATCATTGACTGGTTAGTCAGTGCTTAAATTTTATATTTTTTAACCCTAAAAGTCAACTGTTTTTTCAAAAGTTAACAAACTTTTAAAAATAGGTGCGCACACCAACATAGGTATTACTTTTGCTGCCGTGGCGCAAATCGGTCTGCTCGCCCAAAAGCGATAAATTATCGTTAATTTTAAGCTCGCCGCCAAGTTTTACTTTGGTATCGTCAAAATCATATACCTGCGTATAAAGGCGGAAACGGTCGGCTATATTATAGCCAAGCCCCACGCCGAACTCGCCCTGCATGCTGCCCATGCTTACATCGGCGGCGTCAAACTGCTTGCCAAACTGTAAATCCAGCTTATTGCTGTCGCCAAGGTCATAGCCTCCCAGGTAAAAAAAAGTGTCGTCCTGCGGGCGGAAGGTTACGCCCAGATTGCTGCGCCAGTCGCCGCCTTCCGCGCTGTGCGTAACGTCGGCGCTTATTTCTGCCGTTTCCAGAACGCCCAGCATACGGTTGGCTTTTTCGCTTGCCTCGCGTGCATTATGCAAAGTGGCTTTTAAATCGTCTTCGGTCTGCGGGTCGCTGGCAACCTTTTCCAAAAGTTTGCTGGCTTCCTCAATTCTGGCACTTGTTTTGGCCATGTTCTCTACAATTACGGCAAAATTCTGCCCGGTATGCCCGGCATTAACCTCGCCGATAATATTCTGCATGCTGTCTGCCGTTGCGTTCATGCGCGCCGACATTTCGCTCAGCTGCTTAACCATGCTGTTAATCTGCTGCTGGTTGTCAACCGCCACATCAGCCATTACTTTGGTAAAAGTATTCATGTTGGCGCTGATGTCTTTCATATTGATGAAACCCTCACGCAGCGACTGCTGCACTTCCGGGTCGCCAAACACATTGTCAAGAGCATCGGCAATGTTTTCCAGTTTTTCAAGCGCATCGCCGGACGCGCTCATAAAAGTGTCAAACCCGCCGCCGGGAACGCCTTTAACCCTGTCGCCGTCCTCCAGAAAAGCGCTTACCGCACGCGGCGGCGGCTGAATATCGACAAATTTTTCTCCCAAAATGCCGTCGGAATTAATGGAAAACGTCGATTCCTGCGGAATGCGCACATTGTCGTTAATTTCGGCGGTAACTTCAATGCCGTCCTCGTTAACGGCAAGGCCTTTAACGGTACCTACCTGCACACCGGCATAGCGCACCATGTTGCCTTCCATAAGCCCGGCAACCTGCGGGTAATCTATTGTAATATCGTATTTGTCACTGCCAAAGCTGAATGTTCCCAGAAAGGTTATTATCGCTGCCAAAATTGCGGCTCCGCCCAGGGTTATTGCGCCTACTTTAACTTCGCTGGAACTCATTTTATCACCTGCTCTTTAATCTCGCGCCCTTCTATAAAGGCCTTTACAATCGGGTTGGTACTGTTTTTCATTTCTTCCGCCGTGCCTATGGCAACGATATGCCCTTCATAAAGCATTGCCACGCGGTCAGCCGCGTAAAACGCCGACTGCATGTCATGCGTTACCAGCACCGAAGTTACATGTAGCTGCTCCTGCGTCTTCTTTATAAGCCGGCTGATATTGCGGCTCATAATCGGGTCAAGCCCGGCCGTCGGTTCGTCATACAAAACTATTTCCGGGTTTACGGCAATGGCACGGGCAAGCCCCACGCGCTTTTTCATGCCGCCGCTCAGTTCCGCCGGGTACAAATCCTGCGTGCCGGGCAGGCCAACCAAATCAAGCATCTGCGTTACAATGCCCTGTATTTCTTCATCGCTTTTATCAGTATGCTGGCGCAGCCCGAAAGCGACGTTTTCGCCCACCGTTAAAAAGTCAAACAGTGCCGAATACTGAAACACCATGCCCATTTTCATGCGCAGGCGGTTCCAGCCGTCCTCATCAAGCCCGCTTACATCTTCGCCCTGAATGAAAATATGCCCTCCGTTCGGTTCCAGAAGCCCTATCATCGAGCGCAGCACCGTACTTTTGCCAGTGCCGGAAGGGCCGAGCACCGCCAGCGTTTCGCCCTTGTAAACGTCAAGGTCAATATTGTCCAGCACCGTATGCGTGCCGAAGGTGATATTCAATTGGCGCAAACTGATAACCGCTTCTGCCATTTAATTTACCTCATACATACAGCACTGCCGATAAAAAGTAGTTGGCAATAAAAATTAAAATTATCGAAAGCACTACGGATTCCGTCGTGGCAAGGCCTACGCCTTCGGCGCCCTGTTTGGCCCCCAGCCCCTTATGGCTTGCCACAATGGCGATAATGCCGCCGAAAACCATGCTTTTAAGCATGCCGCCGGTAACATCAAAAATATCGGCAAATACTTTAATGGAATTAACATATGTAAAATTACTGATGCCCGCGTAATAATGGGCAACCACCCAGCCGCCGATATTGCCGATGCCGTTGGCAAAAACAATAAGCACGGGCATCATCAGCACCGCCGCCAGAAAGCGCGGCACTACAAGGTATGTTATCGGGTTGGTGGCCATTACTTTTAAGGCATCAATCTGTTCGGTTACCTTCATGGTACCAAGCTCAGCCGCGATGGCAGCGCCTATACGCCCGGCAACAACCACGCCGGTAAGCACGGGCACAAGCTCGCGCCCAAGCGCGATTGCCACTATGCCGCCAACGGAAGAAGCAGCGCCGAAACGCACAAATTCCGTTGCCGTCTGCAGGGCAAAAACCATGCCGGTAAAAAGTATCGTCATCAGCACAATGGGCAAAGAATCGGCGCCGAGCCTTGACATCTGCCGTATGGTTTCATCCGCATTTTTCAGCCGCGCAGCCGTATCCAGAAACAGCTGCATTATGCGCCCTGTATCGTGGCACGACCTGATGACAAAACCGCCCACGGCCGCACATATTTTTTTCAGCATCGGCCTCTTCCTTTCCCAAAAAATTTAAGTTATTTTTATATAATTCAAGATAAAGCAAAAATTCCCTGCTTATTTTAAACCGGGCTTTTTAACGTTTTTGTAAATTTTTCAGCCGGTAACTTCAACCATAATATCTGCCGTGCCGTCCACGATAAAATTCATGGTTGTTTTCTGCTTGGCAGGCGTGCCCGCAAGAGCCGCCGCAAAGCCGGTATCCTGCTGCTGCGCCGCCATATCCGGGTCCGGCAGGGCCGCTATATCCACAATGATTTCATTATTCTGGTCCGCATTGTTAATATCGGCAATAAAATCTTTTAAAGTGCGGCGCTGCGGCTTTTTGGCTGCCGGGATGCCTTCTTCCTGCTGGCGTTTCATCAGCTCCTGCATCCACGCCAGGCTGCTGCCCCCGCGCACATTCAGCGCCATTTTGCCCGGGCGCTGCTGTTTGGGCACGGTAAATTTAACCGTTCTTGTAAATTTTTCCGCACGGTAAGGCTGCAGTTCCACATCAATAGCCAGTTCTTCACCTGCGCGCACGTTAAGCTTCTGCGGCCGCGCGGAAATTATTTCCGCAACTTCCGGCTCGGTGCCGAGCACCACATTTGTCTCTATGTTATAAACGTCAATTTTTTCAAATTTATTCTGCGCCAAAAGCGTTGCCGCCTGCACCAGTTCCTGGCTTATCATTTTTAAAATGCCGGCATCCGCATAATACATGTTTTCGCGCTGAATTTTAATTTGTTCACCGCCGGCGCTGCGCCCGTCAATACGGAAGTTAAAACGTGCCGTGCCGCCGCCTTCCCTGTCTGCAACGCGCGTAACGGTGTTGTAGGTTACGGCGTCAACCATCGAAGGCAAAAGCGCGTCGTCGTCAATAAGCTCCGTGCGCGCACTGCCGTTAACGCCGCGCGAAGAATCGGTAACGGAAACATACATGGGTATTACTTTAGGCGGAGCGCCTATTTGGGCCGCAATACCCGCGCCGCGGTCCTGCGTTACGGTGCCTATGGTTGCCCCGAGGTTGCCGACTTTGTAAGCGCTTTGCAGATTAGGCAGCGAAGCCAGAATCCATGCCCGCTCCAGAAAATAATTGCTGTCGCCGCGCTGCATAAAGGGATGCCCGAAAGCAAGCAGGCTGCCGTCATCGCCCACCCAGGTTACAGTGCCCAGTGCGCCAAGGCGGATATCGCCGCGGATTAAGGAAACGCCGATAGCGCTGCCCGGTTCAATGGGCTTGTCGGAATTAAAACCGCCGCTGCCGCCGGCTCCGGTAGCCTCCAGCCCCAAAGGCGCAAGTTTGCTGTTTAAATAGTCAAGCCCTTTGGGCGTAAAACCGCCCGCCATCAGCATTGTGCTTTTGGGCACAAGCTCGGAAGGGCGCGGGCTTGTTTCGTTCAGTAAATCAAGCATCCGCCCGATAGGCGTTAAAAAGCAGTAATGAGGGTCGTTAAACTCTTTGCCGAAAGCAACGGCGCCAACCAGCCTGCCGTTAATATAAACCGGGCTGCCGCTCATGCCCTGCGCAACACCGCCGCTTTTTTCGATAACGTCGCCGCTTGTGCGCACAAGTATGCTGTACCCTCCGGCTTCGCTGCCGGTAACGCCGATAACTTCAACATTAAAGTTTTCGATATTGTCGCCGTTAATAACCGTTTTGCCAATGCCCTGCATGCCCGGGCGTATATCTTCCACCGGCATCAGCGGCACATTGGCAGCGCATAATAAAGGCAAACTGAATATAAGCAAAATACTAAAAATAAAAAGCAATAATTTTTTTGTGTTCATAAAGTCCCCACATCGCAAATAATGCAAAACCGGCCTGGGCATAAGCCGCACGCCGGTTTAATTCCGTTTAAGCAAAACAGCCGCACGCAGCCTTGGCATGCATGGCTATATTATACTATTTTAAAAATTTTCTGGCAAGCGTCAGCCTTTGGTAGGGAACACGCCCAAGCCTACGCTGACAGGCCTTTCCCTTCCGTCCAAAGGCGTGTTTAAAATTTTTCCGTCCAGCACCATCTCGCTGCTGCCGCCGCCGTCAAAATTAACGGCCTGCCATGCACCGAGTTTTACAAGGTAGGAAGCAAGCTCCTGCAAAGTCATACCGGCAGAACTGCTGCTGCGGCCGTCCACAACCAGCAGAATAACTGTGCCGTCTTTTTTTACGCCTGCCGCAGTACGGGGCGCACGCCCGCGGGCAATATCGTAAGCAATGTTTTCTTCCGCACTGCGCACGTCAACCTTGCCCTCCGCTACCAGCGAAGGCCCTGCGCCCACAACAAGTTCTGCTTCATCCGCAGTTTCATTGCCAAGCGTTTCCCGCAGGCGCACGCGGTCGCCCACCTGTACGCGCTCCAGCACTTTTGCGGCCATGCCATGCCCCGAAAGCACAACGCTGTCCTTATCAAGTTTCATGTTGCCTGCTCCGCTTACTTCCGTAACGCGCCCGTTAGCGGCAATGCGTATTTCATAACCGTACTGGTTGGTTTTTGTGCCAGGCCCGTAATAATGAGTGTAAAGCACCACATCATCGGCAATGCGGCTGCGGTTAATGCCCTTCACATCCAAAAAAGTGCCCAGTTTGGGGAAGAAAGCGCGCCCTTCATAAGCCAGGTCCTGCATAACCATCGGCTTGCCGCCGGCAACAACCAGTGCGCTGCGCGGCTGGCTTTCCATGCCGAGCCATTCACCATCCAGCTTTAAGTTGCCGATAATCCAGCCGTCAGAATCAAAATATGAAGCGTTAACTGCCGCACGCGCGCCGACGGCTTTGGCTGCCTTAAGCAAAGTTCCGCGGCCGTTTTTGTTAACCGCACCGCTGAACGGTTTTAAAATATAGCGGTTTTTCGGGGCAATTTCCAAAATATTTACTTCCACCGGCAAACCGTTCATGTCCTCGCGGCGGTAAATATGCGTCAGCCCTTTGCCCATATCGCTGCTGGTTGATTCCACGCGGATGCGGAAAATATCCAGCACCAGACGGTTGGGCTGCTTCAGCACAAACACCTTGTGCTGCGCTTCGCTGTTTAAATCAACAATCAGGCGTGTTTTATTGTCCTTTTCCTGCAAGCGGGCTTTTTTTATAATCGGGTCTTTAACCCTGGAGACAATATCGTCGTCTACTTTTGCGTCAAATTCCAGCACAAGCTGTTTTTTGGTGTTCTTAACTTCTTCATATTCAACCTTGCCGTCCAAATCCACAACAAAACGTATTTTGCTGGGGCTGCTGCTGAAGCGGAAGTTTTCAACCTCCGCCGCCATTGCGGAAAGCGGCACCATAACAACAAGCAGCGCCGCGGCAAGCAGCCTGCCGAAAGTTTTTAACATAACTTACCTCCGTGAAAAAACAATACACAGCCCGTAAGCTGTGTATTATAAAACCTAACTAATCAGTCATTGCCGACAACAGAACCCGGGCGCAGATTGTTCAGCTCGCTGAGCGCCTTGCCGGTGCCCAAAGCCACGCAGTCCAGCGGGTTTTCCGCAACCGTTGTTTTAATGCCGGTTTCTTCCGTCAGCAGCTGTGCCAGTCCGTCAACCAGCGCGCCGCCGCCGGTAAGCACCATGCCCTTATCGACAATATCTGCCGAAAGCTCCGGCGGGCATTTTTCCAGCACGCCGCGGATGGTGCCGATAATGGAATAAACAGGTTCGCGCAGCGCTGCGCGTGCATCTGCCGAGGTTACCTTAATGGTGGTAGGCCTGCCTGCGATAAGGTCACGCCCCTGCACTTCCATATCCGTGCATTTGCCGTTGGAAAGCACGGTAGCCACGTTCATTTTTATTTTTTCTGCCGTCGGTTCGCCAATCAGCACATTGTAAACTTTTTTTACATAGCGCACAATCGCTTCGTCAAAAGCATCGCCGCCAACACGGATGGAAGAATCAACAACCACGCCGCCGAGGCTTAAAATGGCAATATCGGTTGTGCCGCCGCCGATATCAATTACCATGCTGCCGCTCGGCACACTGATGTCAAGCCCTGCGCCAAGCGCCGCTGCAAGCGGTTCTTCTATTAAATAAGTTTTGGAAGCGCCTGCCTGCATGGCAGCTTCCAGCACGGCACGTTTTTCTACCGAAGTAATGCCTGTCGGAATGCACACCATAATGCGCGGCTTGCTGAAAAAGCTCTTGCCGGCCACACGTTCCACAACAAATTCCAGCATTTTCTGCGTTACGGTATAATTGGCAATTACACCCTCTTTAAGCGGACGGATAACGGAAATGCTTTCCGGAACTTTGCCAATCATATCACGGGCTTCATTGCCCACAGCCAGAATTTTATTTTTGCTTCTGTTAATTGCCACAACGGAAGGCTCGTTAAACACGATGCCCTTGCCCTTGATATACACCAGAAGATTGGCTGTACCAAGGTCAATGCCTATATCTACACTGTTAAAAAACATACTTTCACCTACTTTTAATCTTTCGTGCCAACGCGCTTAATATCCGCGCCGAGCCTGGTCAGTTTAGCTGCAATTTCTTCGTAGCCGCGGTCGATATGGTAAATATCGCAGATTTCCGTTGCCCCTTCGGCTACAAGCCCTGCAAGTATCATTGCCGCACCGGCACGCAGGTCGGTTGCCCTTACGGTGCAGCCTGTTAAATGGGCCGGGCCGGTAATAACGGCGCTGCGCCCTTCTGTGGTAATATTTGCCCCCATGCGGTTTAATTCAACCACATGCATAAAACGGTTTTCAAAAACAGTTTCGGTAATTTTGCTGCGCCCTTCCGCAACGGAAAGCATGGCCATCATCTGTGCCTGCATATCCGTAGGGAACCCGGGGTACGGCAGGGGTTTAATATCAACGGCCTTCAGCCTGCCGCTGCCGACAACGTGAATACGGTCGATATCTTCTTCAACCAGCGCACCGGCCTCACGCAGTTTGGCAATCAGCGGCTTCTGGTGTTCCGGCAGTACGTTTTCAATAATCACGTCGCCGCCGGTCATTGCCGCCGCAATCATGTAAGTGCCTGCCTCAATGCGGTCGGGAATAACGGAATGCTGTACGCCGTGCAGCTCGGATACGCCTTCAATGGTAATAACGTTGGTACCGGCGCCGCGCACACGCGCACCCATCTGGTTAAGATAGTTGGCAAGGTCTACAATTTCCGGTTCTTCGGCCGGGTTTTCCAAAACCGTGGTACCGCTTGCCATTGCTGCCGCCATCATAATATTTTCGGTTGCGCCCACACTCGGAAAATCAAGGTAAATATTGGCGCCCGTCATGCCTTCAGGTGCAGAAGCCTCAATATAGCCATGACCATGTTCGATTTTTACGCCCAGTGCTTCAAAGCCTTTTAAGTGCAAATCAATCGGCCTTGTGCCGATAGCGCAGCCACCCGGCTGGGAAATGCGGGCATAACCCTTGCGTGCCAGCAGCGGCCCCATAACAAGGAACGAAGCGCGCATGGAACGTACAAGCTCATAAGGCGCTTCGCAGGAGGTAATTTCCCTGCTGTCAATTTTCAGCGTATGCGGCTCTGAAGAATCAACTTTAATGCCAAGGCATTCCAAAACCGCGCAAATTGTGCGCACATCCTCCAGCGCAGGAATTTCATCCAGCCTGCTCGGCGAAGTACCAAGAATAGAAGCGGCAATAATAGGCAGCACGGCATTTTTGGCGCCGCTTGTTTTTACTGTGCCTACAAGGCGGTTGCCGCCTTTAACTATCAATCTTTCCAACTGCAAACTCTCCTGTTCTTAAAATCCATTCTATCAAAAGGGCATCTGAATGGGTTATGGAATTATGCCATTGCTCCGGTAGGGCAGGCTGCTCCTCA
>ERZ779874.2749-NODE-2749-length-14186-cov-10.292619_pt1 | contig 14186 bp, 12 predicted proteins | sample MGYA00511031_ERZ779874 | MGnify/ENA primary metagenome ERZ779874 (study PRJEB29588, sample SAMEA2156850) | human gut metagenome | biome: human gut; feature: human-associated habitat; material: faeces | place: Denmark | collected 2008/2010 ...
TCTGCCGTCAGCCAAACCATCAAGCAGCTGGAGGAACAGCTGGATGTGCGGCTGTTTATCCGGGGCACCCGGGGGGGCACCCGGGCGGCTGCCGGTGGCCCCGGTGCAGGATCTGCCGCAGGCATTGCAGCAGCTGCGCGCACGCGGCGTGGTCTGCCTGGCTGCGGCGCTCTACCATTCCCGCCCGCTGGACGAAGCCCCGCAGAGCTACCCGGACGGCCTGTGCGCCGTGATCGGCAGTGAGGGACAGGGCTTGACGGACGCTGCCGTGCAGGCCTGCGATATGGCGGTGCGCATCCCGATGACGGACCTGGTGGAAAGCCTAAACGCCGGGGTTGCAGGCAGCGTCTTGCTTTGGCACTTCAGAGGTGTATAATAAGGTATGGACAGTACACTGTATTGGCTGTGGCTGGCCGAAGCGCTTGGGTCCGGCTGCCGCCTGGCGGGCAGACTTCTGGAAGAATACCCGGACCCGGCCGAACTGTATGGCCAGGTAAAAGCGGGCTGGAACCCGCCGGAATACCTGAGCGCAAGAGCCCGCGAATTTATGCAGGCGGTGGCCCCGGCCCAGATGGCGGGGCTGAAAAAGCGCTGCGATGATTTGAATATTTTTATCCTGACACCGGACAGCGCCGATTACCCCCAGCGGCTGCGGGACCTGCCCGACCTGCCGTTGGTGCTGTACGGCACCGGAAACCCTGCCTGCCTGAACGGGCGGCGGTATGTGGGCATGGTGGGCACCCGCCGCCCCACAAAGTATGGGCTTTCTGCCTGCCGGGATCTTTCGCTGACAATGGCGGAGCGGGGTGTGGTGATCGTAAGCGGGCTGGCCGAAGGGCTGGACGGCGCAGGCCACCGCGCGGCGGTGGAAGCTGGGCAGCAGACCGTTGCTTTTTTGGGCACGGCCATCAACAAGACCTTCCCAGCGGTGAACGTGACCCTGCGCACAGAGCTGGAAGCTCTGGGAGGTGCCGTGCTGAGCGAATACCCGCCGGATTATACGGGCAAAATGACAGGGACCTTTTTGGCCCGCAACCGGCTGATTGCCGGTTTGAGCGAGGCCCTCTGCGTGGCGGAAGCCCGCACCCGCAGCGGAACACTGAACACGGTGAGCCATGCCGAAGAGTACGGCAGGCCGGTGTTTGCGGTACCCGGCAGCATTTACAGCCCTACCAGCGAGGGCACCAATGAGCTGCTGCGCACCGGCCGCGCCCGCGCCCTGTGCACGGCGGATGATGTGCTGGATACCCTGCACATTGCACCCGGCGGCGCCGAGCTGGTGCAGGAGGGGGTTATGCTGGATGAGCTGACCCCCAACGCCCGCACCGTGCTGGCAGAACTGGGCCCTAAAGCGCAGACGGCAGATGACTTGGCTGCCGCAACGGGGCTTGCCGTGCAGGCTGTTCTGGCGGCGCTCATGGAGCTGGAATTTGCCGGCGCCGCCGTGGATAACGGCGGGGGCCGGTATACCGCGGCATAAGGGCAAGCGGCCCCAGCCGCAGCGGGCGGATATGGCCCGCATGTATGGTGACATTACGGAAAGTATCCGATTAAGATAGAACTTATACGCCAATTTGGGAGAAACAGATATGGCAAAGCAAACTGAACTGGAGCTGACTGCCCAGCAGGCAGCGCAGCCGGAAGAAACCCCGGCAAAAAGAACTGCCGCAAAAAAGACTGCAGCGAAAAAACCGGCAGCAAAAAAAGCAACCACGAAAAAGACAACGACCAAAACCAAGGCAGCTAAGGCAGAGGACGGCGAAACCGCAGCCGAAAAACCTGCCGCAAAGCGCACCACCAAAAAGACCGAAGCAAAGCCCGGCACCAAGCTGGTGATCGTGGAATCTCCGGCCAAGGCAAAGACCATTGGCAAATACCTGGGCCGCGGCTATACCGTAACGGCCAGCATGGGCCATATCCGGGACCTGCCCGCCAGCACGCTGGGCATTGATGTGGAACATGGCTATACCCCTAAGTATATTACCATCAAAGGCAAGACCGCGCTGGTCAAGGATCTGAAAGCCGAAGCGAAAAAAGCACAGACCGTCTATCTGGCAACCGACCCGGACCGTGAAGGCGAGGCGATCAGCTGGCATCTGGCCAATGTGCTGGGGCTGGACCCCACCGCCCCCAACCGCGTGACCTTTGACGAGATCACCAAAAAGGGCGTGCAGGAGGGTATGGCCCACCCGCGCACCATTGATATGGATCTGTTCAATGCCCAGCAGGCCCGGCGCGCGCTGGATCGCCTGGTGGGTTATAAGCTCAGCCCGTTTTTGTGGCATAAGGTGCGCCGCGGGCTTTCGGCTGGCCGCGTGCAGAGCGTGGCGGTGCGCATTATCCGCGACCGCGAGATCGAAATTGAAAACTTTAAGCCCGAAGAATACTGGAACATTGACGCCAACCTGAAGCCCCGCCAGAGCGGCTGTGCGTTCAACGCACGGCTGACAGCCCAGGCGGACGGCACCAAGCTGGTGGTGAAAAATAAAAAACAGGCGGATGCCATTCTGGCCGCGTTGGACGGCAAACCCTACACCGTGACCCGTGTGGATAAGGGCCAGCGCCGCCGCCAGCCGCAGCCACCGTTCATCACCTCCACCCTGCAGCAGGATGCCAGCCGCGCACTGGGGTTTTCAGCCACCCGCACCATGCGTGCCGCCCAGCGCCTGTATGAAGGTATGGAGGTGCACGGCTATGGCCAGATCGGTCTGATCACCTATATGCGTACCGACAGTCTGCGCATTGCGGACGAAGCCGCCGCAGCCGCTAAGACCTTTATCGGCAAGACCTGGGGCGAAAATTACGTCTGTAACAAAAAGCGCGTCTGGAAATCCCGCTCCGCCACAGCGGCGCAGGATGCCCACGAAGCCATCCGCCCCTCAATGCCGGAACTGACGCCGGACCAGGTGGAGGGCAGCATCTCCGGCGATGAAGCCAAGCTGTACCGCCTGATCTGGAGCCGCTTTATGGCATCCCAGATGGCAGACTGCCTGATGGATACCGTTTCGGCCAACATCACGGCGGGGGATTATATCTTCCGCGCATCGGGTTTCCATGTAACGTTTGACGGCTTTACCGCTTTGTATGAGGAAGCCACCGACGATAAGCAGAAGAAAGAAACAGCCCTGCCCCCGCTGGAAGTGAGCCAGGACCTGAAACTGAACAAACTTTCGGCGGAGCAGAAATTCACCCAGCCGCCGCCGTACTATACTGAAGCAACGCTGATCCATGCGCTGGAAGAAAACGGTATTGGCCGCCCTTCCACCTATGCGCCGATCATTACCACCATTGTGGACCGCGGCTATGTGGAAAGGGAGCAGAAAAAGCTCAAAACCACCCCGTTGGGCCGCGCGGTGAACCAGGTCATGCTGGAACAGTTCCCCGATATCGTGGACCCGACATTCAGTGCCGATATGGAGAAAAAGCTGGACGTTGTGGAAGCCGGTAAGGCGGACTGGGTCAAAACAGTGGACGATTTCTACCAGGGCTTTGAAAAAAGCCTGGAAGCCGCCGAAAAGAACATGGAGGGCAAAAAGATCAAAGTGGAGGATATCCCCACCGACGAGATCTGCGAAAAATGCGGCCGCCCCATGGTGATCAAAAGCGGGCGGTACGGCAAGTTTGTGGCGTGTTCCGGCTTTCCGGAGTGCCGCAACGCCCACCCCATTGTAAAGGATACCGGCGGCCTGTGCCCGCTGTGCGGCGGCCATATGCTGCTGCGCAAAAGCGCCAAGGGCCGCGTGTATTACGGCTGCAGCAACTACCCCACCTGCAACTTTATGACATGGGATGAACCCGTGCCGGAAACCTGCCCCCACTGCGGCAAAACGCTGTTCAAGCGCCGCGGCCAGCTGTACTGCGCCAAAGAGGGCTGCGGGTTTGTGAAGAATATCGAAAAGACAAACGCGGAGAAATAACGCATGCAAATCAAAATCATCGGTGCCGGGCTGGCCGGGTGTGAAGCCGCCCTCTGGCTGGCGGACCACGGCGTGCAGGTGGACCTGTACGAGCAAAAGCCGGTCAAGTTTTCGCCTGCGCACAAAAGTGCAGGCTTTGCGGAGCTGATCTGCTCCAACTCCCTCAAGGCGGAACGGCCGGATTCGGCTTCCGGCCTGCTGAAAATTGAAATGCGCATGATGGGGTCCCACCTGCTGGATGCTGCCGAGACCGCCCGCGTGGCGGCTGGCGGTGCACTGGCGGTGGACCGTGATGTGTTTTCCACCGCCGTGACGGAAATGGTGGAAAAGAACTCGGACATTACCGTTCACCGCGAGGAAGTGACCGCGCTGGACGAAAGCGTTCCGGTGCTGGTGGCTTCCGGCCCGCTGACCGAGGGTGCGTTGGCGGAGCAGATTGCCGCGCTGACCGGCAGCCATCGGCTGAGCTTTTTTGACGCCGTGGCTCCCATTGTGAGCGCCGAAAGCCTGGATATGGAAAAGATCTTTGCGGCGTCCCGCTACGGGCGCGGTGAAGCCGATTACCTGAACTGCCCATTCAACAAATTGGAATATGAAGCATTTTATAACGAATTGTTGAACGCGGAACGCGCCCCTCTGCATGACTTTGATGGGGAGCTGACGGTGTACGAAGGCTGTATGCCTATTGAGGTGATGGCGGGCCGCGGGGCGGATACCATGCGCTATGGCCCGCTGCGCCCGGTGGGCCTGCGGGACCCGCGCACCGGCCACCGCCCCTGGGCCAACGTACAGCTGCGCGCCGAAAACACCGCCCGCACGCTGTACAATATCGTTGGTTTCCAGACCAATTTGAAATGGGGCGAGCAGAAGCGCGTTTTTTCGATGATTCCCGGCCTGGAACATGCAGAGTTCATCCGCTATGGCGTGATGCACCGCAATACCTTTTTGGAAAGCCCGGCGGTGCTGACCAAGGGGCTCTACCTGAAAGAGCACCCCAACGTGTTTTTTGCCGGGCAGATCACCGGGTTTGAGGGCTATATGGAAAGCGCGGCTTCCGGCCTGCTGGCAGCGCGCAATTTGTACGCCCGTTTGCAGGGCAGAGAGCTGCCGCCCCCGCCGACCACAACGATGTGTGGCGCACTGATCGATTATATCACCACCCCCAACAAGGACTTCCAGCCCATGGGTGCCAACATGGGCATTCTGCCGCGCACCGAGGAGATTGACACCATCCGGGATAAGCGCGAACGGTATATGGCACTTTCTGATGCTGCACAGGCCGCCATGCGGGCATGGGCAGCCGAAGCGGAACACTGAGGTGGATTATGAAAATTTTACTGGACGCAATGGGTGGCGATAACGCCCCGAAATCGACCGTACAGGGCGCAGCCGATGCGGTAAAAGAGTTTGGTGATGGCATGACCCTGGCCCTGCTGGGTGATGAAGCCAAGATCAAGGCCGCTGCCCAGGAGCTTGGCGTGGACCTGACCCCCTTTGAGCTGATTCACTGCACCGAGGATGTGGATATGCACGATGACCCGGTCAAGGCCGTGCGCCACAAAACGGATTCCAGCCTGGTCAAAGGCCTGACGATGCTGAAAAACGGCGAGGCGGATGCCTTTGTTTCCGCCGGTTCCACCGGCGCGCTGCATGTGGGCACCAGTTTGATCGTGCGCACCGTCAAGGGGGTCAAGCGCCCGGCGCTGGCTACCTGCATGCCGGGCAAAAAGCAGCCGTTTTTGCTGCTGGACTGCGGCGCAAACGCCGAATGCCGTGCCGAGATGCTGAATGCCTTTGGCACCATGGGCAGCGTGTACATGAATAAGGTCATGGGCCGCAAGGACCCCGCCGTCGCGCTGGTGAACAACGGCGCCGAGGACACCAAGGGCACCCCGATGTACCGCGAAGCCCACGGCCTGCTGAAAGCAAACCCGGCCATCCGCTTTGTGGGCAACATTGAGCCGCGTGATATTATGGCTGGTGAGGTGGACGTTATCGTCTGCGACGGCTTTGTGGGCAATGTGGTGCTGAAGCTGACCGAGGGTGTGGCAGGTACTTTGCTGGGCATGCTGAAAGACATCTTTATGCAGAGCATTGTGACCAAGCTGTGCTACCTTGGCGTAAAAGGCGGGCTGCGCAATCTGAAGCACATGATGGACTCTGAGGAGATCGGCGGCGCACCGCTGCTGGGCGCGGCAAAGCCGGTCATCAAGGCACACGGTTCCAGCAAGGCCAAGGGCATCAAGAACGCCATCCGCCAGGCAAAGCTGTGCGTTGCCAATGACCTGTGCGGCACCATGCAGAGCGCCCTGGCCGAAGTAGCCGCCAAGGCCGCAGCAGAAAAGACAGACGCGGAATAAAACGGCATATCGTGCGAAAATTGAAATGTTATGCCCGCCCATTGGAAATGGCCGGTACCAAAATATAGGCAGCGGGCGCACAATGTGCGCCCCTACGGGATAGCCGCAAAACCAAAGCCCATTGCAGGGGCGGGCATTGCCCGCCCGGCCTGCAAAATATCCCGATATACAATCGCAAAACAGAGAGAACGAAAGGTAAGGCAATCTTATGACCACGCGTACCCCTGAGGAATTGGAAGAAAAGCTGCATTACCATTTTAAGAATAAAGAACTGCTCATCACGGCGCTGACCCACAGCTCTTACGCCAACGAGAGCAAAACCCCTACGCTGTATAACGAGCGGCTGGAATTTTTGGGCGACAGTGTGCTGTCCGTTGTGGTGGCAAACTATCTGTTCCACCATTCCACCCGCCCGGAGGGCGAACTGTCCCGCATGCGCGCTTCGCTGGTCAGCGAGGACGCGCTGTTCCAGTTTGCGCAGGAGATCGACCTGGGCTCTTACCTGCGGCTGGGCCGCGGCGAGGAGCTGGGCGGCGGGCGCTGCCGCCCCAGCGTGGTTTCGGATGCGTTTGAAGCCACCATTGCCGCTTTGTTCCTGGACGGCGGCATTGAGACCGCCCGCAACTTTATCCTGCCGTTCATCACGGAGGGCAAAACCGCCGAGGATGACCACAAGACCGCCCTGCAGGAAGTGGTGCAGAAACACCCGGACGACCGCCTGACCTACACCGTGACAGGGGAATCCGGCCCGGCGCATGATAAGCGGTTCCAGGTTACTGTGGCGCTGAACGGCAAGGCGCTGGCTGTGGGCGAAGGCCGCAGCAAAAAGGCTGCGGAACAGCAGGCTGCCAAAGCGGCGCTGACCAAGCTGGAACAGCAGGCATAAAAAGGGGCATCTATGCGCTTAAAAGAACTTGAGATACAGGGCTTCAAGTCCTTCCCGGATAAAACGCGGATCACCATTGGCAAAGGCATTACCGGTGTTGTGGGGCCGAACGGCTCCGGCAAAAGCAACATTTCGGATTCCATCCGGTGGGTTCTGGGCGAAACCAGCTCCAAACAGCTGCGCGGTGCGGGCAAGATGGAGGACGTTATTTTTGGCGGCACCCAGACCCGCGGCGCAATGGGCTATGCGGCGGTATCGCTGACCATTGATAACTCCGATCATGGGCTGGAAATGGACGCGGACGAAGTAACCATTGGCCGCCGCTATTACCGCAGCGGGGAGAGCGAGTATACCATCAACGGCCAGAGCGTGCGCTTAAAAGATGTGTACGAGCTGCTGCTGGATACCGGCCTTGGGCGCGATGGCTACGCCATTGTGGGTCAGGGGCGCATTGCGGAGATCGTTGGTGCAAAATCCACCGAGCGGCGCGAGATTTTTGAGGAAGCATCTGGCATTGCCAAATACCGCTACCGCAAAAATGAAGCCGAACGCCGCCTGGCCGCGGCGGAGGGCAATCTGGAACGCCTGCGGGATATTCTGGGGGAGCTGGAAAAGCGGGTTGGACCCCTGAAACGCGACAGCGAAAAGGCGGAGCAGTTCCTGGCATATTCCGAGACCCGCAAGGGGCTGGAAATTACCCTGTGGGTGGATTCAATCCGCCGCGCACAGGATACGGTGCGGGACCAGCAGCGCAAGTATGAGGCGGCGGAAAGCGACTATGCACGCATTTCCCGCCAGCTGGATGAATTTGACACCCGCACCGAAGCCCTGCGCGCCGAAGCCCAGCAGCTGATGCTGCAGGTGGAGGAAGCGAACGCTGAGATCCGCACCATTACCGAGCAGAACGCCGGGAGCGAAAGCCAGCTGGCAGTTTTGCAGAACGAAACCGAACACGCGAACGAGCAGATCCGCAGCGCCAGCGATGAGCTGACCCGCGCCGGGGAAGGCGCAAAGGGGATTGCGCAGGAAGCGGACGAGCACAAAGCGGAAATCACCCAGCTGCAAACCGTGCTGCAAAATCTGGATGCCGAGGCGGACAAGCTGCGCCAGCAGCTGAACACGCTGGAACAGCAGGCGCTGCAAAGCGGTGAGCGGCGGGAGATCGTGAGCGCCGCCATGGCCCGCATGCAGCAGAATGCCACTGCCCTGCAGGTGCGGGGTGCGGGGCTGCAATCCGCCGTGGAAGCGGCCCGCGCCCAGCTGAACGGCCTGAAAAACCAGGAAGCCGCCGCGGGTGATGTGGCACAAAAACTGACCGAGGAACGGGACGCTGCTGCCGAGCACCTGAAAGAGTGCGAGGAAGCCGTGACCCGCAACGATAACATCCGCTCCGGCTTAAAGCTCAAGCTGGAAAGCCGCCGCCGCCAGCAGGCGGAAGCCGCTGAAGCTTTGCAGAAGGCCGCAGCGGATAAAAACAACACCGCCCAGCGCATCCGCATTCTGGAGGATCTGGAGCGCAACATGGACGGCTATCAGCAGAGCGTAAAAGCCGTCATGCGCGCCGCGGGCGGTGGGCGGCTGCGGGGCATCATCGGCCCGGTGGCCGGTATCCTGAGCGTGCGCAAGGGGTACGAAATCGCGATTGAAACGGCACTTGGCTTTGCGCTGCAGAACATTGTGGTGCAGGACCAAGGCTGCGCCCGCGCGGCCATCACCTTTTTGAAGGAAGAACGCGCCGGACGCGCAACCTTCCTGCCGCTGGATACCGTGCAGGGCAGCCGATTCAATGGCCGCCTGACCGGCACGGCGGAGGTGGCCGCCGACCTGGTGGAGACCGCCCCCCAGTACCAGCATATTATTGATAACCTGCTGGGCCGCATTATTGTGGTGGAGGATCTGGGCGAAGCGTCGGTGGTGGCCAAAAATCTTGGCTACCGCAACCGCATTGTCACAATGGACGGCCAGGTTATCAACGCAGGCGGTTCCTTTACCGGCGGTTCCACCGCGCGCAGCGTGGGTGTGTTCAGCCGCAAGCAGGAACTGGACGAACTGCGTGCCAAGGTGCTGAAACTGGACGAGCGCCGCGCAGCAGCCGAAAAGGAAGCCGCCGCCCGCAAAGCGGAGGTGGATAACCTGACCGCCCAGCTGGCCGGTGCCGAGAGCGAGGGCATGACCGCCGCTGCGGCCCGCCTGAAAGCCGAGATGGAGCTGGATCAGCTGAACACCGCGCTGGAAGAGGGCAAGAATGCTGCCGCCCACCGCGGGCAGGAGATCGCCGCGCTGGAACAGCAGCTGCGGGAGAACACTGCGGCCGCCGCCCAGGCAGAAAACGCCCGCAAACAGGCGGAAGCCGAGATTGAAACGCACCGCAAAGAGCTGGAAAGCCTGGGCGCTTCCACCAGCGATGTGACCCGCCAGCGGGAGGAAGCATCGCAGAAACTTTCGGATAACCGAATGCAGAAGCTGCGCACCGAGAAGGACCTGAGCCTGAACGAAGCAGCGCTGGAAACCCTGAAAGGCCGCAGCGGCGAAGCCGAAGCCCGCGTGCGGGAACTGCAGGCCAATGTGGCCGCCGCCAAAGAGCGCATTGCCGCCAATGAGCTGCGTGCCAATGAAATCAAGCGAGCCAGCGAAGAAAACAAACAGAAGATCACCGCGGCGGAGGAAACCATCCGCAAGGCTAATGCCGAGCGCATGGAAAAGGAAGCCGCTGTGACCCGCCTGACCCAGGAAAACCGCACCCTGACCGATGAGCGCGAGCGGATGAGCGGCGAGATGGCCCGCCTGGCCGAGCGCAAGACCGCGGCGGAAACTGAGCTGAACACCACGGCATCCAAGCTGTGGGAGGAATACCAGCTGACCGAAGCCGAGGCGGAAAAGCTCTGTGTACCCTTTGCCAATGTGGCAGACCTACGCCGCCAGGTGGCCGAAGTGCGCGGCAAGATCCGCGCGTTGGGCAACGTGAATGTGGGCGCGATCGAAGAGTACAAGGAAGTTAAAGAACGGTACGACTTCATGAAAGCACAGGTTACCGATGTGGAGAAATCCCGCGCGGAGCTGAACCGAATGATTGCCGAGCTGTGCAGCGAAATGCAGGAGATGTTCACCGCCAGCTTTAAGGAGATCAACCGCAACTTCGGTGCGATCTTCCGCGAGCTGTTCGGCGGCGGTTCGGCGAGGCTCTATCTTTCGGATGAGAACGATGTGCTGAACTCCGGCATTGAAATTCAGGTTTCGCCCCCCGGCAAGGTCATCAAAAACCTGTCGGCTCTGTCCGGCGGCGAACAGGCGCTGGTGGCCATCAGCATTTATTTTGCCATTCTGGCCGTCAACCCGTCGCCGTTCTGCATCCTGGACGAAATTGAAGCTGCACTGGACGATGTGAACGTTACGCGCTATGCGCAGTATCTGCGCCGCATGACCGAACGCACCCAGTTCATCGTTATCACCCACCGCCGCGGCACCATGGAAGCAGCTGATGTGCTGTACGGCGTGACCATGCAGGAGGATGGTGTTTCCAAGATCCTGCGCCTTGACCTTGAAAACGTTTCCGCTGATCTGATCAGTTAATTCAAAGGAGGAACCGCCATGGGATTCTTCGATATTTTTAAGAAAAAGAAGAAAATGAGCGATGGCCTGGAAAAAACCAGAACGGACTTTTTCCAGAACATCGTCAACACCTTGACCAGCTCTGTTATTGATGATGACCTGTATAATGATTTGGAAGAGCAGCTGATTCTGGCCGATGTCGGCCCCAGCTGCGCGGTGCGTTTGGTGGACGAGCTGCGCGACGAGGTGGAAATCAACGGCCTGCATACCGGCCAGGAAGCGCTGGATGCCCTGCGCGATATCATCCGCCGCGAGGTAAGCCCCAAAACTGACCTGGACCTGAGCGGCAAACCGGCGGTTATTCTGGTTGTGGGCGTGAACGGCGTGGGCAAAACCACCACCATTGCCAAGCTGGCTTATCTGTACAAGGATCTGGGCAAGCGGGTCATGCTGGCGGCAGGCGATACCTTCCGCGCAGCGGCCAGCGAACAGCTGGAAACCTGGGCCGACCGTGCCGGGGTGCCGCTGGTCAAGGCGGGCGAGGGCGCTGACCCCGCAGCCGTGATTTTTGATGCGGTCAAATCCGCCACGGCCCGCGGCTATGATATGGTCATTGCCGATACCGCAGGCCGCCTGCACAACAAAAAGGGCCTGATGGACGAACTGGCAAAGATCAGCCGCAGCGTGAAAAAGGCCAGCCCGGATGCCAGCCTGGAAGTGCTGCTGGTGCTGGATGCCATTACCGGCCAGAACGCCATCAGCCAGGCGCAGGAGTTCTGCCGCGCCGCCGGTGCCACCGGCGTTGTGCTGACCAAGCTGGACGGCACCCCCAAGGGTGGCTGCATCATCGGTGTGCACGAAAAGCTGGGCCTGCCCATCCGTTTTGTGGGCGTGGGGGAAAAGATCGACGACCTGATCTTCTTCTCCGCCACCGATTTTGCCGAAGCCCTGCTGCCGGAGGTTCCGCAGCATAAAAAAGAGGAAACGGAGCAGACAGGGGAGGAACAGGCATGATCGTTTGTGCAGCCACCAACAATGCGGGCAAGCTGAAAGAGCTGCGCCGCATCCTGACCCGCTGCGGCCACGAGGTAAAAAGCCTGCGGGAACTGGGTGTAACCCTGGACCCGGAGGAGACTGGAACCACCTTTGCGGAAAACGCAAAGATTAAGGCCGAAGCCTTTTGCAAGGCAACCGGCCTGCCCACCGTGGCGGATGATTCCGGCCTGTGCGTGGATGCCCTGAACGGGGCACCCGGCGTGTACAGCGCACGCTATGCGGGTGAGCACGGCAACGATGCCGCCAACAACGAAAAGCTGATGGCAGAGATGCAGAATGTGCCGGTGGGACAGCGCGCCGCCAAGTTCGTTTCGGCGGTCTGCCTGATCCTGCCGGATGGGCGGGAGCTGGTTGTGACCGGCGAATGCCCCGGCAGTGTGGCCCTGACCCCGGCGGGCGATAACGGTTTTGGGTATGACCCGCTGTTTGTCCCCGATGCCGTCGGCCTGCCCGGCGGCGGCACGGTACCCAACACTGCACACCGCACCTATGCCGAGCTGGCCGATGCCGAAAAAGACGCCATCAGCCACCGCGGCCGCGCCATGGAAAAGCTGGAAGCCGAGCTCGCCGCATTTTTGGGCGAATGAGCCGCAGAGAAAAACTGAATAGAACGATTTGATTTTGACTGAACAATAAGGAGCGAACAATGTCTTTGACAAGCAAACAGCGCGCCGCACTGCGCGGCATGGCCAACACCATGGAGCCGGTTTTCCAGATCGGCAAGGGCGAAATTGATGAAACGCTGATCAAGGGCGTGGATGACTGCATCAAAGCCCGCGAGCTGATCAAGCTGAAGGTGCTGGAAAACAGCGAGTATGATGCCCGCGAGGCTGCCGACATCCTGTGCGAAGCCATCCATGCAGAGTGCGTGCAGGTGATTGGCCGCAAGTTTGTGCTGTTCCGCAAAAAGCCGAAGGAATCTGCTTATGCGGAACTGCTGAAAAAGTAAGATGAAAGCACTGCTATTTGGCGGCACATTTGACCCGCCCCACGCCGGGCACATGAACAACCTGCGGGCCGCCATGCAGGCGGTGCAGCCGGATGTGGTGCTGGTTATGCCGGCGGGCATCCCACCCCACAAGCACGCCAGCGCAACGCCGGGCGAACTGCGCCTTGCCATGTGCGAATGCTTTAAGGCGCTTGGCCCCCAGGTGCAGGTGAGCCAGTGGGAAGTGGACCGCGCGGGCCGCAGCTATACCTATAATACCGTCAGCATGCTGCAGGAAAAGTATCCCGGCGCTCAGCTGTATATGACAATTGGCAGCGATATGCTGGAAACATTTGATGAATGGTACCGCTGGCGGGAAATTTTGGCTATGGTCACCCTGGTGGTGCAAAGCCGGGAACCCGGCGATGGCGACGCTCTGCGTGCAGCAGCCCAAAAGCTGGAAGAAGCAGGCGGGAAGATCATGTTTGCGGATGCCCCGGTGCTGGAGTGTGCCTCCAGCGATATCCGCGCAGGAAAGTATCCCCCTGCCCGGCTGAAGGAGCTGCTGCCCCCGCCGGTGGCGGATGTGATACACCGGAACGGGCTGTACGGCAAGCTGATTTGAAGCCATAGATAGGGTACAATAAAATAGGGAAAGGATGCGGATCTTGATGACAGTGGACGAAGCAAAAGCGCTGGTAAAAAGCCGTTTGAGCGAAAAGCGTTACAAGCACACCATAAATGTAAAAAAAATGGCAGTCAAGCTGGCAAAACGCTATGGCGCGGATGAGGAAAAGGCCGCATTAGCGGCACTTTTGCACGACAGCGCGAAAGAACTGCCCAAGGCAGAGATGTTGCAGATTTTTGCTGACAATGCTATAATAGCTAAAAATGCCGCCAAGCGCCCTGCGCCGGTGTGGCATGGGTACGCGGCCTCGATTTTGTGCCAGACACAGTGGGGTGTGACGGACCCGGAAATTTTATCTGCCATTGAGTGTCATACCACCGGCAAACAGAACATGAGCCTGTTGGATAAGATTATTTACATGGCGGATATGACCAGTGCCGAACGGGATTACCCCGGTGTGGAGGCGCTGCGTGCCGAGGAAATGCAGAACCTGGACCTGGCGCTGTGCCATGCACTGGAACAAAGCATTGCCTTTGTTCGCGAAAAAGGCAACCCACTGGACCCCGACACCGTTGCCGCACTGGATGATGCCCGCGCGGCCTGCACCCGATAAAGGGGCAGGCACTGCCTTTTGCGGGTGTGCCGTAACCGAATAAGATGAAAGACCAGTTCCCATCGTTTGAATAAAAGGGAGGAACGTTATGAGCGAGATCCGCAGGGTAAACACCGGCGATGCGCCACGCAATGTCTACCATGCTGGTGACGCGCCGCGCACGGTGAACACCGGGCGTACTGTGAAAACAGGCAGTGCGCTGAATCAGGATGAGTACGAAGCTGCCCGCCGCCGTGCACAGCAGCTTGC
>ERZ779874.2750-NODE-2750-length-14185-cov-14.825407_pt1 | contig 14185 bp, 12 predicted proteins | sample MGYA00511031_ERZ779874 | MGnify/ENA primary metagenome ERZ779874 (study PRJEB29588, sample SAMEA2156850) | human gut metagenome | biome: human gut; feature: human-associated habitat; material: faeces | place: Denmark | collected 2008/2010 ...
TGCCGCCGTAGGCTGCAATGGTGCCGAAGCTCTCCACGATGAACTTGTCCTGTGCCGAGCGGTACTTGTGGAGGATCTCGTCCACGGTCAGCTCCGTCAGCTCTTCGCCTGCGGCCAGACGCTCTTCCAGCTCCTTCTGGAACCGCACCATGGCCACGGCATCGCGCAGATGGGCCTCACGGTTGTGGTTCAGCTCGGTCTCGTTCTTGACGCCCTTCATCGGCAGCAGCGGGTCGGCCTCGTCCTTGACGGTCAGGACCGGGTTGTTGCGCAGGGTCTCATAGACCGCATAGTTGACGGAAGCCGGGTCGGCCAGAACGGTCTGGGCCTCGGTCTCTGCGGCCAGGAAGGTGAGGATGTCGTCATATTCGGCGATCTCGACGCCGTTTTCCTTCAGCTCGGCAGCGGCCTCCGCGCCCAGACGACGGGTGTTGATGAAGAGGACGGCACGGTCCCCGGTCACATAGCAGTAGGCCATGGCATAGGGGGTGCACTGGATGTCCATCGCGCGGAGGTTCAGCAGCCAGGCCAGGTTGTCCAGCTTGCCCACCAGCTGGGCCGTGCAGCCCAGCTCCTTGAGCTTGGCCCGCAGCTGCTCCAGCTTCTCGGCGGGGGCAAAGCCCGCATACTCCTTGCTCAGGAGCCAGGCCGGGGTCTCCGGCAGGGCAGGGCGGCCCTCGGTCCACAGCTCATCTTCCAGATTCAGGGTCTTGATGGTGCCGTGCTTGGCGTCCAGCGCTTTCTGTACGCTGCGCACCAGCTGGCAGGAAGCGGTCAGGCCGCACAGGCCCAGCACACCGCCTTCCGGCAGGGCATCGGCGCAATACTGCTCCACGGTCGGCACACCCGGCTCGCCCATCCGTTCCAGCTCGATCTCGGTGCCCGCGATCTCCTTTTCGGCCTGCACAAAATAGCGGCCGTCGGCCCACAGGGCGCTTTTGTCTCTGGTCACGACGAAGTTCGAGTTCTCGCCGTGGAAGCCGGAGAAATAGGTCAGGGAGGTGTAGTGGTCGGGCAGATACTCGCTGGAGTGCGGGTCGCCCACCGGGATGAGGTAGAGGTCCACGCCATTGGCGTCCATGGCGGCGCGCAGCGCAGCCAGACGCTCAGGGACTGTATTCATGCTCATGATAAAAGCCTTCTTTCTTACACTTGCACTTGCCGGAAAAACGTCCGGCGGCGGTTCTCGCTGGCTCCTATTGTATCATTCCGGCGCACGGATTGCAATTGCCCCGGCCGTTTTACTCCAACGGGGTGAAACGGCGCTTATTCGTCCTCCGTCTTTGATTTCAGATCCAGCTCCGGCATCAGCTCCTCGCTGATGATGGTGAGCATCTGCTCCATTTTGTCCACGTCCTCGGCGGGGAAGCGCTCCCGCACACGCTCGACCACGGTGTGCAGGTAGGAATAGCTGATGTTGTAATACTCGAAATACTTCTGGGTGGGGCGCAGGTGGTACTCGCGACGGTCCTTGGCGGACTGGATCTTTTCCACGTAGCCCTTGCGCATCAGGCTGCCGATCTTATACGCCGCGTTGGGGGTAGAGATCTTCATCATCCGCGAGAACTCCGCAATGGTGGGCTCGCCCATGGCCATGATGCCCTCCATGCAGAAGGACTCCACCGTGGTCAGGGTCGCCTCGCGGGTGGCAAAGCGCTGAAACACGTTCTGATAGAAGTGCAGCTTGAATTTTGTGTAAACGTCGTTGAATGCTTTTTCCAGCATGGTACGGCTCCTTCCGATTGCTCAATTTCCTTTAGTATACCATGTTTTTTCCCAGAAGCAACGGAATTTTTCCGTTTTGAAACAAAGGACCCCCCAGCCCATGCAGGCCGGGAGGTCCTTTGCGTTAAGGGGGACGCTCACTGCGTCGGGGATGTTCAGGTGGTGCCGAGGAGCTTTTTGAGCCGGAGCCATGCGCCGAAGACGTCCATCTTGGTGACATAATGGTCCGGGTCAAAGAAGGACGCATCCTTCTTGTCGGCCGCGTCCATCAGGCCGTTCTGGACCGCCCAGCGGGTGGCCTTTTGCAGCTCGATCTCTTCGGCGGGGATATCGCCGTAAAGGGTGGGCAGAGCCACCTCCGGTTTGCCTGCGGTCTCCCACAGGAGCAGCGCCAGCGCACGGCGGTCGGTCGGCACCGGCACACCCTGGGGCAGCGCATTGGCGAGGTAGAGGTCTACGCCCAGGCTCACGCCCTGCCACACCACGATGCCTGCGGCTGCGCCGCCCACCGCGATGGTCGCCGCCGTTGCCAGCGGAGAGGGCGCTGCGTCCTCGATGATTTCCGCCGAGCGGTACTGCGCCCGGATGGTCACATCCTCGGCAGGCATCTGGAAGGTCATGGCCTCGGCCCGGTAATCGACGTTGATATCGCCGCTGAGCTTGTCCGACGAAATGCTCCACAGGTCAAACGTCATGCCGTCCGGAATGTCGTTCTGGTCCAGCACCACGGTCAGGGTTTCGTTCTCCTTGGCGGAAACGGACGTCTTGCCGTCGATCGTGCCGCCGATGACGGTCACGGTGTAGGTGGTGGGTTCCGGTTCCGGTTCCGGTTGAGGCTCCGGTTTGGGTTCCGGCGTCGGTTCAGGCTCCGGTGTCGGTTCCGGTTTCGGTTCGGGTTTCGGTTCGGGTTCGGGTTCCGGCTTGGTGATGAGCTCGCCGTTCAGCACCACGTCATCGTCCGGCATGGTAAAGGTCACGGTCTTCTTGTCGCTGCCGTAGCTGCTTTCGGCGATGGGCTGGCCGTTCAGGCTGAAAATTTCGGTGTCGGCAGTGATGGTCACTTCCTTCGTCGTGGCATTGCTGGTCACGACGTAGGGGGCCCAATCCGCAGACACACCGTTGACTTTCTCGATCTTGGCATTGGAGGAGGCTGCATCCCAAGTGATGTTGTGGCCACCTATTACGTTGATCAGAGTTGCATTGCCGTTGAACACGCCGCCAGTGATGATGCCGTTGTTTTCCACCTTGTACGTGAAGGTGCCGTTCTTGATGGTGCCGTTGTTTTCCACACTGCACATGTTCTTGAAGGTGCCGTTCTCTATGGTGCTGTTGTTTATCACCCTGCACATGTTCTTGAAGGTGCCGTTCTCTATGGTGGCGTTGGTGCCTTCGTTTGTCACACTGCACGCGTCCTTGAAGGTGCCCTTCTTTATGGTGCCGCTGTTTGTCACACTGCACGTTTCCTGGAAGATGCCGCCAGAGATTATTCCTCCGGCGTTGTTTGTCACTTTTTTCTCAAAGGTGCCGCCGGTAATTGTCGCAGACGATTGAATCGCACACGCCACAGGCTCTGTGGAACTGAGATCAAACGTTCCACTCGTCAGAGTCAGTGTCTTGGTGATGTGATCGTAACTCCAGTCGGTGCCATTGCAGGAGATTTTGCCCTCGTTGGAAGCCTTCGGCCAGCCCTTCTCCATGACGAGGTCGGTGCTGGTGATCGCTTTGTTCAGCACCACGTCCTTGTCGTCCGGCATGGTGAAGGTCACGATCGTCTTGTCGCTGCCGTAGCTGCTGTTGCAGTTGCCATCGCCGATGGGCTTGCCGTTCAGGCTGAAGATCTCGGTGCTGGCAGTGATGGTCACTTCCTTCGCCGTGGCCGGGGTCCATTGGGTCACGACGACGTAGGGGTCCCAAACCGCAAACACACCGTTGGCTTCCGTGATTTCAGCACCGGAGTAGGCTTTATCCCAAGTAATAGAGTAGGCATCTGTTGCCGGTTTTGTGGTCGTATTGTTGTTGAACACGCCGCCCATGATTCTTCCGTTGCCGCCGTATGTCACACTGCCCGCGAAGGTGCCGCCATAGATCGTTCCGTTGTAGTTCGACACTGTTCCCTTGAAGGTTCCGCCAGAGATGATTCCTCGGTTGTTGTTTATCACTTCTTTCTCAAAGGTGCCGTTCTCTATGGAACCGTAGTTTTTCGGAACCGTAGTTTTTCACTTCTTGCTCAAAGGTGCCGCCAGAAATCTTCGCAGACGATTGAATTTCAATCGCACACTGCACAGCCGGAGCGGGCCGCGTTTCTTCACTGGGGTGTTGGGGATGGGTGGAGTTGAAATCAAACGTTCCATCCGTCAGAGTCAGTGTCTGGGTGCTGCTATCGTAACTCCAGCCCTTGCCGCTGGTGCCGACCGGCCTGCCGCCCGCCATGACGAGCCCGCCGGTGCCGAGCACCACGTCCTTGTCGTCCGGCATGGTGAATTTCACGGTCGTCTTTTTGCTTGTATCGGGGTAGCTGCTCTTGCAGTTGCCATCGCCGATGGACTTGCCGTTCAGGCTGTAGATTTCGGTATCGGCAGTGATGGTCACAACCTTCATCTTGGCCGGGGTCCATTCAGTCACGACGACGTAGGGCTTCCAATCCGCAGACCCATTCAAAGACACACCGTTGACTTCCGTGATCTTGGCTTTGGGGGAGGCCGCATCCCAGGTGATGGAGTGGACACCTGTTACCCTGTCCAAACCTGTTTTGCCGTTGAACACACCACCGGATATCTCCCACTCATTTTCCACACTGCCCGCGAAGGTGCCACCAGTGATGTATCCTCCGGCGTTGTTTGTCACTTTTTTATTGAAGGTTCCACCAGTGATATCTCCTCGGTTGTTGTTTGTCACATCGCCCTTGAAGGTTCCGCCAGAGATCTTTCCGGCGCTGTTTGTCACTTCTTTCTCAAAGGTGCCGTTCTCGATTGCTGCGTTGACAGTGTTGTCCACATTGCCATTGAAGGTTCCGCCTTGGATCGTTCCTGTGAGGAAACTGCCATCAAACTGTTCATATACGTTTGTCACTGTTCCATAAAAGGTGCCGTCGGTAATGTACCAGTGATTTTTCACACTTTCCTCAAAGGTGCCGCCGGTAATCTTCGCACCCGATTCAATCGCACATTTCACAGCCGAATCGGCCGGTGTTTTATTGGTAGTGTCTTGGGGATTGGCCAAACTGAAATCAAATTCCCTATTTATACCCTTCAGAATCAGTTTGCCGTTCGGGTTCGACGTGTCTTTTTTACTGTACTCCCAGCCGGTGCCACTGCAAGAGGTGTTGCCGTCGTCGGAGCCGATCGGGTAGCCGTCCTGCATGACGAGTTCGCCGGTGCTGAGCACCACGTCCTTGTTCGGCATGGTAAAGGTCACGGTCGTCTTGTCGTTTTTATTGGGGTAGTTGCTTTCGTCGATGGGCTGGCCGTTCAGGCTGTAGATGTCGATGCTGGCAGTGACGATTACGGTGGTGCCTTCGTAGGCGTAGAGGTTCCATGGCTTTTCCGTGTCCTCCGTTCCATCCTCGTTCCGCGGGCCTTCGCTGTTCACCTTGAGCACACTGCCATTCGTTACGGTGACTTGGTGGGCTTTGGTGGTCAGCCCCGTCTTGCCGTTGAACGCGCCGCCAGTCACTTTGCCGCTGTTCCCAGACAGGCCCGCCGCGAAGGTTCCACCAGAGATTTCTCCTTCGGCGTTTATCACTGCTTTATCGAAGATGCCTCCGGTAATTTCCACATCCAATCCAATCACAATCGCACACTTCACAGGCGTTGTGGTCGATGTTCCTTGGGTCTTGCCTTGGGGATGGGTGGAGCTGAAATCAAACGCTCCACCATTCAGACACAGTATGCGGCCGCTGTCATAGTACTCCCAGACGTTGCCGTTGCCGCTGCAATATTTGCTGCCGCCCTCGGAGCCGACCGGGTAGCCGTCCAAGCCGATGATGAGGTCTTGGGTGGGGTCTGCTGCAAAGGCCCCCAGGGGGAGCACGGAGAGCACCATGCTCAGTGCCAGGATCAGGCTGAGAATGCGTTTTTTCATCGGGGTCGTCCTCCTCTTCTGCCAAAGGCCGCACGGTCGTTCGTTTCTGGGTCCATCATACCACAGAAACAGCCGGAAGGAAAGCAAAGCCGCGTGAAACACCCTGAAAACTGCGTGAATGACGATTTTTGCCCCCTTGACAGGGCCAAAAACGCCGGTTGCGTCAGTCTGCTTTGGCCGTTCGCAGCCGGATGACGTTCAGCACCACCAGCTCCAGCACGATGGCCACGGCCAGCAGCACCAGCGAGGTGAGCAGGCTGGCGCTGGCGCCCAGGAACATCTGGCTCAGGCCGGTGACGACATAGCACACCGCCGAGATAGCCGCCGCCGTGATGGCATAGGGCAGCTGGGTGGACACATGGTTCACATGGCTGCAATGGGCACCGGCGGACGCCATGATGGAGGTGTCCGAGATGGGGGAGCAGTGGTCGCCGCACACTGCGCCGGACAGGCAGGCCGCAATGGAGATGACCAGCATCTCCCCCTGCGGGAACGCATGGCAGACGATGGGGATAAGGATGGAGAAGGTGCCCCAGGACGTGCCGGTGGCAAAGGCCAGGAACACCGCCACCAGAAAGATGATGGTCGGCAGCAGATATTGCAGCGCAGCCGCCGAGCCGTTGAGCAGGTTGGCCACGTAATACTTGGCCCCCAGCAGGTTGGTCATGCCGGAAAGGGTCCACGCCAGCGTCAGGATGAGCATGGGGCTGACCATGGCCTTGAAGCCCTCCGGGATGCAGGCCGCGAAGTCCTGAAAGGTCATCACGCCGCGCACCCGGTAGAACACGAAGGTGAACAGCAGCGCGATGCTGCTGCCCAGCACCAGGCCCGCCGAGGCGTTGCAGTCGGAGAAGGCGGTGATGAAGTCCACGCCTTCAAAGAAGCCGCCGGTGTAGATGAGGCCGAAGATGCAGGCCGCAATGAGCACCAGCACCGGCAAAATCAGGTCGATGACATGGCCGCAGGCTGCGGTGCCGTCGTCCACATCGTCGCCGTAGGGGCGGTCTTCGGTGGTGAAGAGGTCGCCCTTCAGCGCATTGTCCTCGTTGAGCTTCATGGGGCCGTAGTCGGTGCCCGTGAAGATGAGGAAGAGGATCATGATGAGGGTCAGCAGGGCGTAGTAGTTATACGGAATGGTGCGCAGGAACATGGTAAAGCCGTTGATGCCCGAACCTTCCGGCACCGAGGAGGTGACGGCCGCCGCCCAGCTGGACACCGGCGCGATGATGCAGACCGGGGCCGCCGTGGCGTCGATAAGATAGGCCAGCTTTGCGCGGGAGACCTTCTGCCGGTCGGTCACAGGCCGCATGACGGAGCCTACGGTCAGGCAGTTGAAGTAGTCGTCCACAAAGATGAGCACACCCAGAACAAGGGTCATGAACTGCGCCCCCGCGCGGGTGTGGATGTGGGTGGACGCCCAGCGGCCAAAGGCCGCGCTGCCGCCCGCCTTGTTCATCAGGGCCACCAGGATGCCCAGCATGACCAGAAAGACCAAGATGCCCACATTGCTGGAGTCGGACAGCTTGGCGACCATGCCGCCGTCTTCGTTGAAGAACAGGGTGTTCAGGGCCAGTTCCAGGTTGCCGTTGGCAAAGAGCAGCGCACCCGTCGCGATGCCCACCAGCAGCGAGGTGTAGACCTCCTTGGTGTTCAGTGCCAGCACGATGGCCACCACCGGCGGCAGCAGGGAGAGCGCCGTGCTGTACACGGCGCAGGTGTAGGTAGACGGGTCGGCAATGGTGCCGGGTGTTGCCGCCGTGCACCACAGCAGCAGAGCGAACACCAGCACGGCGCCCGCCCACGAAAGATTGACTTTTTTCATAAGATCTGATTCCTCTTTTGATTTTTTGCCTCAGCGCGGGGCAGACTATCCCCAACCAGACAGGGAAGGGGGTGTTTGCCGCGCCGGATTATAAAGCGCTGTACTTTGAATTGTTCCGCGCCAGCGAACAGGCCGCCCGCCTCCTCCACGAGGCCCAGCAGCGGGCCGAAGAACAGGTGATGGCGGAGGATGAACCGCCGCTGCGGTTGGAAGAACCGCGCCGTCCCCACTCAAGGGAGGGCAAGGCCCGGAAACCGTGAAGCGGCTGCGGGACGGACCCTCTCCGTCAGTGCTGCGCACTGCCACCTCTCCCGAAGGGCGAGGCATTGGCAGGCCGGGCCAGCCCTGCTGTTCGCTTGGGCCCGATGGGGCGCAAGGTGCCGGGCCCTGCTCTCATTGGCAGCGGCATTTGTATTGCAGCCGTGAATCGAGACAGCGGAGCCCGACCGTTCCCGATCGCAAAAAACTTCGCTCGTCCAGCACGACCACTACCGACTCGCCAGTGGCTCTCCCTTCGGGAGAGCTGTCACCGAAGGTGACTGAGAGGGTTCACCCCTTCTTGCTCTCCGCCTTCGCCGCGAACTTCGCGTCATTGACGACGAAGCGCTCATGCACGCCGCCGCCCACGGGGCCTTTTTCGTCGTGCAGCGAGACCTTGAACACCAGCTTCCGGCCTTCCACGGCGGTCAGCTCGCTCTCACAGGTCACGGTCATGCCCACGGGGGTGGGGGCGGTGTGCTCCAGTTCCAGCTTCGTGCCCACCGAGCCGCAGCCCTCGTCCAGCTCGGACGCGACGCTCATCCAGCAGGTCTTTTCGGCCAGTGCCACCAGTGCGGGCGTTGCGAACACGTCCAGTGTGCCGCTGCCCATGGTCTTTGCGGTGTTTTCGTTCGTCACGAGCTGGCTCTGCTCGCCGTGGATGCCAATAGTCAACATAAAAAAACTTCCTTTCCAGAATCGCCTTGCGGCAATGAATTTCCGATTTCCTGATAGGATACCACATTTTCCGCGTCGATGCACCTGTTTTTGGTGGATTTCTGCATTTTCCTCTTTCCTGCCAGCCCAAAACGCGTTATGATAGGGCAAAATGGGGGAGGGTACGCCTATGAACGACTTCTGGAAATCCTACGATATCACCGCGCTGGAGTACGGAGTGAATTATCAGTGTTACCCACTGTATGGAAGAATCCATCTCACCGAACTGGCGCTTTCACTGATCTTCATCCTGAGTGCTGCGCTCTGGTACAGGCACAGCGGGCCAAAACAGCGGCGGCGCATCCTGGTGGGGGTCACGGTGCTTCTGCTTCTTGACGAAGCGGCCCTTCTGCTCGGCATGGCCCTGACTGGCCAGTGGAATTGGAGCTATCTCCCGCTCCACCTATGCAGCATCCATGTTTTCGTCTGCCTGTACAACACCCTGTTCGACCAGAACTGGTGCAAAGAGGAACTTTACGCCCTCGGCATCCCCGGCGCGGCGCTGGCCCTGCTCTGCCCAAGCTGGTTGGATGTGCCTTCATGGTGGACGCTCATCAACTTGCACTCGGTCTCCATCCACACCCTGCTGGTGCTTTACCCGGTCCTTCTCGTTGTGGGCGGCTACCGCCCCAGCCCCCGCCGGGTGCCGCAGGTACTGGCTTTCCTGTTCGGCACCGCCTTGCCCATCTATTTTCTCAACAAGTCTCTGTACACGAACTTCTATTTCCTGAACAATCCAACCGCCAACGTCATCACCTGTGCCTTCACGAGATTTCTGGGTGAACCGTATTATATACTCGGCTTCCTGCCCGCCATCGCTGCGGCACTGGCGGTGATGTATCTGCCATGGGCAGCAAAAAATTTCACCGAAAATCGACGAAAACATTGACACTTTTTCCGCGCTCAAAACGCACCTTTTTTGCAGATTGAAATCGCAGTTTTCTTGCGTATTGGGGTATTTTTTTACAATTTTGAGGTTCTGCTCAAAATCTTTGCAAAAAGCCTTGACAGGGCCTCTTCTGCGTGATACTATGAACACATGAACAAACGTTCACATGAATGTGCCGCGAAAGGAGAGACTGCCATGAACGACCCCAAAGACGCTCTGCCCGCCGCGCAGCCGGGGCCTCTTGTGATGCCGGACGACGAAGTGCTGTATGAGCTGGCCGACCTGTTCCGGGTGTTCGGCGACTCCTCCCGCATCAAGATCCTGTATGCGCTCCACGACAGCGAGCTGTGTGTGCAGGACCTCGCGAATGCGGTGCAGCTGAGCCAGTCTGCGGTGAGCCACCAGCTCCGGGTGCTGAAGGACTCGAAGCTCGTGCGGTTCCGCCGGGACGGAAAGACCGTTTACTACGCACTGGACGATGACCATGTGCGCAGCATCCTCTCCATGGGGATGGACCATATCGAAGAATAACCGAAAGGCAGGTACTTATTATGAAGAAGAGCTACAAGATCGAGGTCGATTGCGCAAACTGCGCCCAGAAGATGGAAGACGCCGCCAACACCGTGGCCGGTGTGGCAAATGCGACCGTCAGCTTCATGACCCAGAAGATGAAGGTGGAGTTCGCAGAGGACGCAGACCCCCACGACACCATGGTGAACGTTCTGGCCGCCTGCAAAAAGGTCGAGGACGACTGCGAGATCTTTGATATCTGAGCAACGCATCCGATGAGAACGGCTCCTCCTGCGGGGGAGCCGTTTCCTTCCCCGGCGATTTCCTGTTGAAAGAAAAGCCAGTTTTCAACACTTTCCACAGGGTTTTCAACATCTTTTGCGGAAAAGTTTGAAAACAAACGCGAAAAAGTCAGATTTCTTCGGGAAAACCTCGTGGAAAACATGGGGGAAAACGTGGAAAAGTTTCCTTTCCGGGGAAAACCTGTTGAAACCGCCCCCAGCCATCCGTCAAAAGGAGAGTTTCGTATGACCAAAAAGCAGAAAAAGGTGCTGTATCAGATCATCGCGGCGGTCATCCTGATCGTGATCCTGAAGCTCCTGCCCGCATTCCCCACCCCGGTGGAGCTGGTGCTCTACCTCATCCCGTACCTCGTGGTGGGCTGGGATGTCCTGCGCAAGGCGCTCAAGGGCATCAAGAACCGCCAGCCGTTTGACGAGTGCTTCCTGATGGCCGTTGCCACCGTGGGCGCGTTCGCGCTGGGCGACTATGTCGAGGGCTGCGCCGTCATCCTCTTTTACCAGATCGGCGAGCTGTTCCAGAGCGTGGCCGTCGGCAAGAGCCGCCAGAGCATCTCCAGCCTGATGGACATCCGCCCCGACTACGCCAACATCGAGGACGCAGACGGCAAGCTGGAACAGGTGGACCCCGATGATGTCGAAGTCGGCACCGTGATCGTGGTCCAGCCCGGCGAGCGTGTGCCCATCGACGGCGTGATCGTGGAGGGCACTTCGGCCCTGAACACCGCAGCCCTGACCGGCGAGAGCCTGCCCCGCGATGTGCAGACCGGCGATGAGGTCATCAGCGGCTGTGTGAACATGACCGGCCTGCTCAAGGTGCGCACCACCAAGGAATTTGGCGAGTCCACGGTCTCCAAGATCCTCGACCTCGTGGAAAATTCCAGCATGAAGAAGGCCCGCACCGAGAACTTCATCACCCGTTTTGCCCGTGTGTACACCCCCGCCGTCTGCTACAGTGCACTGGCTCTGGCGTTCATCCCGCCGGTGGTCCTGCTGCTGATGGGCCAGCCCGCCCGCTTCGGCGACTGGGTCTACCGCGCCCTGACCTTCCTCGTCATCTCCTGCCCCTGCGCTCTGGTCATCTCCATCCCGCTGAGCTTCTTCGGCGGCATCGGCGGTGCCAGCGCCTGCGGCATCCTCGTCAAAGGCTCCACCTATCTGGAAGAGCTGGCCCGCACCGGGATCGTGGTCTTTGATAAGACCGGCACCCTGACCCAGGGCACCTTCAAGGTCGTGGGCGTCCACCCCGAACACGGTGTCACCGAAAACGCCCTCGTGGAGGCCGCCGCCCTGGCCGAGAGCTGGTCCAAACACCCCATCTCCCTGAGCATCAAGGCCGCTTACGGCAGGGACATCGACGCCAACCGCGTCACCGATGTCCAGGAGCTGGGCGGCCACGGCGTGACAGCAAAGGTGGACGGCAAAACCGTTGCCGCCGGTAATGCTCGCCTGATGGCAAAACTGGGCCTCACCGCCCCCGAAGTGACCGAGCCGGGCACCCTCGTGCATGTGGCCATCGAGGGTCAGTACGCCGGTTATCTGCTCATCGCGGACGTGGTCAAGCCCCACAGCGCGCAGGCCATCCGGAGCCTGAAGTCCGCAGGCGTCCGCAAGACCGTGATGCTGACCGGCGACGCCGAGCCTGTAGCCAGAGCGGTCGCCAATCAGCTGGGTCTGGACGAATACCATGCCGGTCTGCTGCCCGGCGACAAGGTGGACCAGATCGAAACGCTCCTCGCCGCCAAAGGCCCGAAAGAGAACCTCGCCTTCGTGGGCGACGGCATCAACGACGCGCCCGTCCTGTCCCGCGCCGACCTCGGCATCGCCATGGGTGCGCTGGGCTCGGACGCCGCCATTGAGGCTGCGGACATCGTCCTGATGGACGACGACCCGGCCAAGATCGCGCTGGCCATGCGCATCGCCCGCCGCACCCTCCGCATCGTCTACGAGAACATCGTCTTCGCGCTGGCCATCAAGTTCGCCTGCCTGATGCTCGGCGCTCTGGGTCTGGCAAGCATGTGGACCGCCATCTTCGCCGACGTCGGCGTCATGGTGCTGGCCGTCCTCAACGCCACCCGCGCCCTCTACACCAAAGACCTTGCCCGAAAGAACGAGCAGTGACCCATAACACACGAACGCCCCCGCCGGGAATTTTTCGGCGGGGGTGTTTTTGTGCACAAAATCTTTTTCCCGAAACAACTTGCAATGCCGGGAGATTCTGTTATACTACTAATCCAGGAGGTTAGTGGAAATGCACACAGTCAAATCAGATCCTCATTCTTCCGGCGAGGTGTGGCGGGCGCTCCGGGCAGCTGCGCCCCAGACGGTGCCGGTGTTTGCCGGTTATCTCGTGCTGGGCATGGGGTACGGCATCTATGTTCAATCTCTGGGCCTGCCGGTCTGGATGCCCATGCTGATGGGCACCGTCGTCTACGGCGGCTCGCTGGAATTCGTGCTGGCAAGCCTGCTGCTGGGGGCGTTCGCGCCGCTGTCGGCCTTTCTGATGGCCCTGATGATCCAGGCGCGGCACCTGTTCTACGGACTTGCCATGCTGGAGCGCTACAAGGGCTATGGCCTGCGCAGCGTTTACATGATCTACGCCATGAGCGACGAGACCTTTTCCATCACCTGCTCGGCCGAGCCGCCGGAAGGGGTGGACCAGGGCTGGTTCATGTTCTTCATCACCCTGCTGGATCAGCTCTACTGGGTGGCCAGCGCCGGGCTGGGCGCGGTGGTCGGCTCGGTCCTGCCCTTCAGCACAGAGGGCGTGGATTTCGTGATGACGGCCATGTTCGTGGTCATCTTCCTGAACCAGTGGGAAAAAGAAAAGCAGCACGTCAGCGCCCTCATCGGGCTGCTGGTGCCGCTGGTCTGCCTGGTGCTTTTTGGGGCAGGCAGCTTCCTGCTGCCCGCTATGGCCTGCATCCTGGTGCTGCTGGTGGCCCTGCGCAGGCCCATTGAGTCCATTGAAGCAAAGCACGGCGAAACGGAGGTGCCGAAATGACCGCACTGCAAATGGGCATCACGATCGCGGTATGCACTGCTGCCACCACGCTCACCCGCTTTCTGCCGTTTCTGATCTTCTCCTCCAAGGACCAGCAGCCGCCGGAGGTGGTGCGGTATCTAGGACGCGTTCTGCCCGCTGCCATCTTCGGGATGCTCATCGTCTACTGCCTCAAGAGCGTGACGCCCTTTGCGGGCAGCCGCGGCATCCCGGAGGCCCTCGCCATCGCCGTGACCATCGCCCTCCATAAATGGAAGCACCAGACCCTTGTTTCCATCGCCGGCGGCACGGTCTGCTATGTGCTGCTGGTGCAGCTGGTGTTTTGACGGCAACGCAATTTTTCACGTAAACAAGTTAACATTTTCGTCAGAAAGCCGTTCTCATTCTGGACGAGGAACGATACATCGACCCGGTAAAGCAGCCACACATCCGCCCGAACGAATTTGATGCCCTGCGCGGAAAGGAATACCGCATCCAGTGCGGGATGCAGAAGTACATCGAAAAATACAAAAAAAGCAAAATCAAGTGAGAAGGAGCCGGACAAAACTCTGCTCCGCTGCTTCACAGTTCCTCCCGCAGCTCCGTCAGATCGGCCCAGAAGCGTTTGGGGCAGTGGGTCATGCGGCCCCGCTCGTTGTGGCGGGCCTGGATCTCCAGCGTTTTGTAAAACTGCTTCCAGAGTGCCTGGAACTGCTGCTCCCGCTCACTGGGCGGAGGAAGCTCCAGCGGCTCGGCCAGTTCCAGCAGCTGCGGCCGGTGATCCCGATACAGCAGCACTGCCTGATGCACTGCGTCGTAGATCATGAAGTCTTCCTCCGGAAAGCGTCCGCAGAAATGCCCCCGCAGCAGCGGCAGGATGTAGTTTTTCGGGTGGATGACCG
>ERZ779874.2754-NODE-2754-length-14164-cov-4.984265_pt1 | contig 14164 bp, 15 predicted proteins | sample MGYA00511031_ERZ779874 | MGnify/ENA primary metagenome ERZ779874 (study PRJEB29588, sample SAMEA2156850) | human gut metagenome | biome: human gut; feature: human-associated habitat; material: faeces | place: Denmark | collected 2008/2010 ...
AATTGAATTTCAATAATTTCAAAGAACTTCTATGATTTTTTAGTGGACACTAATGTTTTTTAGTATATTTGCGTCTTCAAAAAAAATTGAGCCATGTTTAAGGATAAAACAATCGTATATACCTCTGGAACATTTGATATGTTTCATTATAACCACCTGAGAATGATTAATTACGCTAGAAGTCTGGCGGATATATTGATCGTGGGTGTCAGCACGGATGAGTTGGTTTCCTCATATAAGGCGAAACCGATTATTCCATTTAATGAGCGTCTTCAGATTATAGAGGCCCTTAAGACACCTGATATCGTTATCCCTCAGCATTCGTTGGATCATACGGAAGTGGTGAAAAAGTTGAATATCGATGCTTTCGTGGTAGGTGATGATTGGTATGGAAAATATGATTATCTGAAGGAGTTAGGAGTACAGGTCTTTTATTTCCCTTATGGAACGGGAGTCTCTTCCTCTAATTTGAAGAAGACGATTCACGATTCGTATGAGGCGAATTTACGTTCGCAAAGACAAGCGAAGCCTGATTCTGTAAAAGGCTTCTCTGAAAAAATGTGATACTATGAATGAACATGTTTTAATAACCGGAGGAACGAAGGGTATTGGTAAGGCGGTAGCCTGCTGTTTGGCGAAAGCGGGCTATTCTTTGGTCTTGACTTACGCTTCCGATACTTTGGCGGCTGAGACTCTAAGGGATGAGCTGGTTCAGTCGTATCAGGTAAAGGTCTCTTTATTACAAGCCGATGTGACAATTCAAACGTCAATAGATGTTATAGCGGATTTTCTCATGAGTGAGGATATCTATTTAAAGGGATTGATCCTGAATGCCGGTTTAACTTGTCGTGATTCTTTTGAGTCCATCTCTTATGAGGACTGGGAGCGGGTTTTCTTCGCGAATATACATTTCCCTGTTTTCCTTTTGCAACGTTTAGTTGATCGTTTTGTAACGGGAGGAAGTGTCGTGTTTACGGGTTCATTAATGGGAATTCATCCTCATTCGGTTTCTTTGGTTTACGGAGTGACCAAAAGTGCGGTTCATGCTTTGGTTAAGAATTTGGTGAAATTCTTATCGCCTAAAGGTATAAGGGTTAATGCGGTTGCTCCTGGCTTTGTAGATACTGAGTGGCAGAAGACTAAACCGGCAGAAATCCGTCGGAATATAGAGAATAAGATTAGCTTGGGACGTTTCTGTGATCCCGCAGAGTTGGCGGAAGTATATAAGCTGTTGATAGAGAATAGTTATTTGACCGGAGAAATATTGGTTGTCGACGGTGGCTATTCGTATAAATAATATAGTAATGAGTGAATTGAATAAAGAGTACGAGGCTTCGTTAAAGTCGATCGAGACGGAGAACGTGATAGATCGGATTTTTTATCGTCCAATTGGTTTTAGGATCGCGAGAGCACTTCGAGGTACAGGTGTTACGCCGAATATGGTAACGGTTATCTCTATTTTCGTAGGTGCGGGAGCGGGTTATTTTTTCCATTTTGACAATATCCGGATGGCGATTGCGGGTATATTATTATTGGTATTTGCCAATATTCTTGATTGTGTAGATGGTCAATTGGCTCGTTTGACAGGAATTAAGTCGGCGATAGGCCGGATATTGGATGGGTTCGCTGGAGATATTTGGTTTGCCTCGATTTACATTGGTTTCGCTTTACGCCTGGCGCATGAGTATGGCACCTATTGGTTTTTCCTTTTGGCGGTTTTGTCTGGTTTATCGCATTTGACACAGGCGAATATCACGGACTACTATAAGACACTTCATCTTTATTTTATCAGTAAGGATAAAGGCGCTGAATTCCAGTCGTTGGAACAGGTGAAGGCCAAACATAAGTCAATGGGTTATGGCATCAATAAATTTTTTTACTTTTTGTATAGCTGGTATACGATGTTTCAGGTGAACGCTACGCCTGTTTTGCAACGGATGCTCCAGCAACTTCATAATCGTTATGGTGATGACATTCCTAATGATATCCGTTTGGCATTCCGTGAGAAAAGCCGTCGCCTGATGCGCTTGATCGATTTGATGACTTTCAATGGACGGACATTGGTCATGTTCGTTATCGTTTTGGTCGGTGAGGTTTGGATTTATTTCCTTTATGAGATTGTCGTCCTGAACATCGTATTGTTCATTACCTTGCGTAAGCATGAGGCCATGTGCGCAAAATTTATCGAATAGAGATTACAACAAGTGAAAGAGAGTGTCGTAGATATTGATGATTTGGGGGAAATGCTCCCTTTTTTCAAGAGCAGGCCGGGAAGAGTGCTGGGTAAGATCTTGTTGAAGGTATTGAGTATCGACAAGGTTAATTTGGCGCATCAGCGGAACTGTCATGTGGAAGGAGAGTTGTTCACGACCGCCTTGTTGCGTGATCCTTTGATTGATATCCGTTATAGGATTCATAATGAGGAGCGGCTGGAGCATTTGCCGGAAGGGGCTTTCATTACGGTTTCCAATCATCCGATAGGGTCACTCGATGGAATTATACTGATAGATATATTTACGAAGAGAAGACCAGACTTTAAGGTGATGGTCAATGGAATCTTATCCAAGATTGGGGCGATGGAAGATTCGTTTATATCTGTCGTTCCGGATTCACATAAGCGAGGGGCGAATCTTGCGAATGTCAATGGGGTAAGGCTTTCTTTACAACGTCTGAAAGAGGGACATCCCATGGGGTTTTTCCCTGCTGGTGCGATCTCATTTTTTGATAAGCAAAGACGAGTGCGCGACCTGACGTGGGCCCATAGTGTTATTCGCTTGATAAGGAAAGGAAAGGCTCCTGTTTATCCTGTCTATTTTGATTTCCAGAATTCCTCTTTCTTTTATTGGTTGGGTAAGATCAGCTGGCAGTTAAGAACATTGCGTATTCCGGCGGAAGTCTTTAATAAAAGAGGGCAGATTGTTGATGTTTATATCGGAGAGCCAATTTCTGTCGATCAGATCGCTTCGTTTACGGATGATGAGGAGTTGGCAAATTATTTGTACAATTGCACCTATAACGTAAAAAAGTAAAAATAAATGCAGCGAAATCTTAGAGGGAATAGGTGGTTTGTTTTAAGATTCGTAACTTTAACCCTCGTGTGTGACCGATTCATAAAAGAATAAAGGCATGAAGACTGATTTGCAGCAATTAAAACAACGTTTTGGAATCATAGGTAACGCTCCGGCTTTGGACCGGGCGATCGATGTGGCCTTACAGGTAGCTCCGACAGATTTATCCGTTTTGATCACGGGCGAGAGCGGTGTCGGTAAGGAGTTCTTTCCACAAATTATTCATCAGAACAGTTTACGTAAGCACGGTCAATATATTGCGGTGAATTGTGGAGCAATTCCGGAAGGAACAATTGACTCTGAGTTATTCGGACATGAGAAAGGTTCGTTTACGGGAGCATTGGCTGATCGTAAGGGATATTTTGAGGTGGCTGATGGCGGTACGATATTTTTGGATGAGGTGGGTGAGTTGCCTCTACCAACACAGGCTCGTTTGTTGCGTGTGCTTGAGACTGGAGAATTCATTAAGGTCGGTTCTTCGAAAGTGCAAAAAACGAATGTCCGTATCGTTGCCGCGACGAATGTGAATTTGGTTCGTGCGGTATCAGAGGGAAAATTCCGTGAAGATTTGTACTATCGTCTGAATACGGTTCCCATTATTATTCCACCTTTACGAGAGCGGCCTGATGATATAGTCTTGTTGTTCCGTAAGTTTGCGAGCGATTGCGCGAATAAATATCGGATGCCGGCTATTCGTTTGGATGATGAGGCTCGTCGGCTTTTGGTCTCATATCGTTGGCCGGGTAATGTGCGTGAGCTGAAGAATGTGACCGAGCGTATATCCGTTATTGAGGAAAAAAGGGATATAACGGCTGATGTCTTGAGGGTTTATCTTCCTAATTTGAATTTGGAGAAGTATCCTGTCTTGGTGAAATCTAATCAAGAGACAGACCAAAAACTGTTTAATAGCGAGAGGGAGATTTTGTACCAAGTTCTTTTCGACATGAAAAAGGATGTGAACGATTTGAAGAAATTGGTGCATGACATAATTGGAGGGAATTTACAGGTTCCAACGATGCCTGGAAATGAGACATCCTTTACCTCGATCCATCCAGCTGCTATGCCGTCAAAACAGGTTAATGCCACTCCGATTCAAGAAGCTGAAACTGTAGAAGAGGATGAGCCAATGTCGTTGGAAGAGGTAGAGAAAGAGATGATCCGAAAAGCATTGGAGAAACATAATGGTCGGCGAAAGAATGCGGCTGCCGATTTGAAAATATCGGAACGGACATTGTATCGGAAAATAAAGGAATATAATTTGGAATAAGAATGGTTTCGCGAAAGATTAGGACTATATCCGGAAAAGTAGGGCTTTTGGTCGGCGTGTGTTTTGCGTTGATATTGACCGCTTGCTCAATCTCTTATAAATTTAATGGTGCCTCTATTGATTATACGAAGATCAAGACGATTTCTATACAGGATTTTACGAATCAGGCGGCGTTGGTGAATCCGACATTGGCTCCTCAGTTTACGGAGGATTTGAAGGATATTTACTTAAGGCAAACCAGATTGGAAATGGTAACCAATAATGGGGACTTGAATTTGGAGGGAGAGATCACGGATTATACCTATTCGCCTATGGCGATCAAGGAAGACGCTATGTCTGCCCAGACACGCTTGACGATCACGATTCGTGTGCGTTATACCAACCAGGTTAATCCGGAAGAGGATTTTGAGCAGACTTTTTCCGCTTATCGGGAGTTTGATAGCTCGTTAATGCTTCAGACCGTGGAAAGTTCCCTTTGTGAGGAAATTATCGAAGAATTGGTAGATCAGATCTATAATGGTACTGTCGCGAATTGGTAACTATGCGTGCCGAGGAATTACATCTCTTTTTGCGTGATCCGGAGTCGTTGGGAGTCGAGTCTTTAGAGGGATTGCGTGGTTTGGTTGAGAAATATCCTTTTTTTCAGGGAGCTTGTGCGCTTTACCTGAAGAACTTAAAAAATACTCAAGATGTGGCTTTCTCAGGTGAGTTAAACCGGTTGGCGATTTGTCTTCCGGATGCTCAGCGTTTGTATATTTTGCTGGAGGGTGAGGGATTGCCTATTGTTATGCGAGGACGGGCAATGGATGACAAGAAGGCGACTGACTCCTTTTCTCTTATTGATGATTTTCTCTCATCTCGAGAGGATGTTGGTGAACTTAAGGCAACCAACGAGGAGTTGATTCAACCGACGGTTTCTTCGGATTATTTCTTTTGGTCGAGAGCTAAAGACGAGAAACGGGAGGCTCATGAGGATGAAAATCGTTTGAAGCACCAGGATTTGATAGATTCGTTTATCGAAAATGAGCAAAAAGGAATTGTGGGAACGATCCGGGCTCGAGGTGAATTAACGGAAGAAGAACCGTTACCGTTGCCGGATTCGATGGAGGAGGAACGAAACAACAAATCTTCGCTTGATGATTCCTATTTTACGGAGACATTGGCGCGTATTTATATTAAACAAAAACGATACGAGAAGGCTTTGCAAATTATTAAAAACTTAAGTTTGAAATATCCAGAAAAAAATATTTACTTTGCAGACCAAATTAGGTTTTTGGAAAAGTTGATTATTAACACTAAAAAATAATAGTAACAATGTACGTATTTATTTCTATCTTGATCCTGATAGCGGCGATTCTTTTGATCTTGATCGTGCTGATCCAGAATTCAAAAGGAGGAGGATTGGCTTCAGGATTCTCTTCTTCTAACCAGATCATGGGTGTTCGTAAAACGACCGATTTCCTGGAAAAGGCTACATGGACTCTGGCAGGAACAGTTATCGTATTAAGTATCATCATTACGGCTTTCATCCCAAGACACGAGCAGTCTTCTCAATCTGAGATCAAACAGCAAGTGCAAGACGCTGTAGCAATTGATCCGAACACGATCGCTCCGGATTTCGGTACAGCACAACCGACAGAATCAACTGAAAGCAGTGAGGCCGCTCCGGCTGCTACTTCGGAAACTCCTTCGGAAACAAAATAAGCGCTGTTGGAGAAAGGCTAATAGAAAATATATTATAAGAGATAGAGTTTTGAGGCATCACGTTTTTGCGTGATGCCTTTTTTTGTTTATATGTTTCGAGAATATTCTGGAAATATAAATTGTTGAGTAAGGGATGGTATTGAGAGCTTCTTTTAAAAAAGGATAAATGGATGTTTTGGACAATAAAAAAAGGAGTCACTATAATTAGTAACTCCTTGTCTTTCAAAGTCGGGGTACCAGGATTCGAACCTGGGACCCCCTGCTCCCAAAGCAGGTGCGCTAACCGGACTGCGCTACACCCCGTTCTTTTTTTGATTGAATCAAGAACCATTGTTTCTCGATTGCGATGCAAAGGTACGACTTTTTTCTAACTTTGCAAGCATTGCCGCCTATTTTTTTCAATAAAAATTAATCCCACGGGTATTTCCTTTTGGGATTACGTGGAAACCAGCCCTTTTTGACTCGTTCTTCTTGTTCGAAAACCTCTTTGATTGTCCAAAATGAGGAGAAAGCGAATACGCCACACAGGGCAGAAACCAAGACTTGATCGATCAATACGGAAGCGATCACTCCCGCGATTCCAAGGATTAGGAACAGCCACCAGCATTTTGTTCCCCAATAATACTCCGCCTTAACCACGATGGGATGAAATAATCCGATAATCAAGAAGGTTAAGATGCCTATAACCAAACCACTCCAATTTAACATTTCCATTATATTCCTATCTATAAATATGCCATTTACGCGAAAATAGGCAAAAAACAAGATAAGTCAAGATTGGGAAAGAGAATAATGGACGTTGTTCGCTCAGATGACAGGAATCGTATAAAGCATTCCAAGCATGATTTGTTGTGTCGTGAAGTCTTTTCCTCCAATTTGTTCGGCCCTTTCCGTGAATGCTGTTTTTTTATGAGACAGATGTAGGAAGATTTGGAGGTCTTTCCTTTTCAAGGGGTAATATTCCACGCAGAGCTGAACGTTCCAGGTTTTCCGGTATGTACCTTTCTCATAAATTCGATTATCCTTATAGATACTGCCGGTCTCATAGGTGCCCTTGACATAGGTATTCCATTTTGGATGCCAGCGATAGTCGATGTTGGCGATCCAGGTGAGGTATTGTGCGTATTGTGCTGTCATTGGTGATTCCTTATTGACTGTCTGGATAGACGATATTAAGCCTTTAGAGTCTACCTCCTCACGTGAGTAGAGGTAGTCCAGGTATGCTAGAATTGGGCCTCGCTCCCAAACATTACCGAAAGTAAGGTAGTAGATGTTCCGGTTTTTCAGGATTTGTCCAGCTGCCGCGGAGTAATAGAATTGCAAGGCTTGGTCGTCCATGAACTTCCCGACCCAGTTCACGGCTCCCATCAATGGGACTTTGGGTATTGATATGTTTTCTTCACCGACATTGATTTCCGCTTCAGTCTCGACCCTGTTATTGGCGACCTCGGCCGTAATGGATTGATTCTGTCCGAGCCGATAGGTAGCTGAGAATCCGGTCAGGTAGGCGGGCGTATAATTATTGAAATCCGAGAATTCCCGGACAAGGATTGAATTGACGTAATATTCGTAACCTCCCAACATGAAAAATTGTTTGCCTGCTGTTAGTGTGAGGCGGTCCGTGACATCCCAGCCCATATTGGCCAACTCGACATGTGTGGTCAGGTCGTCGACCGTATTGGGATTGGTATATTTATTATATGTATAGCGGAAATGGTATGAGAACTTGTCGAAGAAGCGCCCCAGTACCTCCATACGCAGTCGGTTTAGCTTAAAACGGGCTTGATCGAGCGAAAAATCCTGAAAGCTTGTCGTCAGTGAGGTGCAGAATTGGAAATTCATGTGCGACGTGAATGTTCGTTCTTCTGTTTTTTTGAATTGGTCGTAAAGGGATTTCTTATGTTCGGTAGAATCGACCAGGGCAAGGTCTTGGGCAAGCGAAGGGTGGCTTATCGCCAATAGGCAGAAGAGCACGAGTGGAAATATTGTTTTCATGAATAGCTTGATTTAAAAGTTTCCCAAGATAGGCATTTTATTTAAGAGACGCAAGCGGAAGGTGGAGTGAGTGGAGAGATTGGTTTGTCGAGAACAAAGAAAGGCGGCTCAAGAGCGTTTCCCTGTGGCTTTCGCCAAGGTTCGCTCATGGGCCGCCTCTTGGTGTCTCCGCTTTTTGTGAACGGAGGGAAAAGTCTTGAATTAATAGAGCTTCTCCAATAACCAGGCATCCTGGAAATTAGGAGCGTATTTTGCCTTGATGGCATCACGGCTTGCGGCCGCGTCAGCCTTGTTGTCGAAGCTAGCTACGATCACTCTAAGCATACCTTGCTCATTCTCGCCCAATACGGCGTTATAGCCATCGTTTTGCATCCGCTCTTTCAAGGAGTACGCGTTTGTCTTGTTCTTGAAGCTGCCGACTACGACACTGTATTTTTTCAATCGGCTCGCGTCCTCACCATCAGCGACGTTGATCTTCTCCGTACGGGTTGATACATAGCTTGATGTTGTTCTTGGCTTGGATACGGGCGCGACTTCAACCTCTTCCTCTGTCTCCTCCACTACAGCGACAGGCGCTGTGGACTCTTTTTCTTTAGCTTGCTCATAAGCGGCTTTGTAAGCGCTTTGTTTAGGTTTACATGAGCCTAAGGCCAGAACCATACAGACCGCGGCTCCAAATAACCAAATCTTATTCATAATATTTTTTCTTATAGTTATTATGGCGCGAAGATATAAATTATATTTGCTATTTTCGCACCAAGAAAAATATATTATAACATTATGGATAAAACATTCGGTATTATGGTTATGGCAACCTCTTTGTTGTTGGGTTCTTGCAAGGATGTGAATGTCGGCACGAATGCGGTGGTGGATGAGAAACCGCTGATTACCCGTTCCGATATTAAGATCGCGGAGGGGCGGATGACGCCTGAGGCGCTTTGGGCGATGGGACGCATTGGCGGTGCTCAAGTTTCTCCGGATGGGAAGAAGATCGTCTATTCAGTCGCCTATTACAGCGTTGAACAAGACAAGAGTAACCGTGAACTTTTCGTGATGAACGCGGATGGTTCGGACAACAAGCAAATTACCTCGACCAGGTATGCCGAGAACAGCGCTGTCTGGATCAAGGGTGGAACCAAGATCGCTTTCCTGTCAAACGAGAGCGGAAGCAGCCAGATTTGGGAGATGAATCCGGATGGAAGCGAGAAAAAACAGCTGTCCGATTATAAGGATAATATAGAGGGATTCGCCTTCTCGCCCGATGGAAAGAAGGTTTTGTTTATCTCGCAAGTGAAGACCGTGCCCAGCACGCAGGATAAATATCCGGATCTGGATAAGACAACAGGTATCATTGTTACGGATTTGATGTATAAGCATTGGGATGAGTGGACGACGACAGCCCCGCATCCTTTTGTGGCGGATTTCGATGGCGAGAAAATAGGTGAGGCTACCGATATCATGGCAGGCGAGCCGTATGAGTCGCCAATGAAACCTTTTGGAGGAATTGAGCAATTGGCCTGGAATACGACTTCCGATAAGATCGCGTATACCTCAAGAAAAAAGACCGGTAAGGATTATGCCGTATCAACCAATTCGGATATCTATGTTTATGACTTGAACTCGAAGGCGACCGTTAATATTTCGGAGGGTAATATGGGTTACGATACGAATCCGTCTTATTCGCCCGATGGAAAGAGTATTGCCTGGTTAAGCATGGAGCATGATGGTTATGAGTCTGACCAGAATCGTTTGATGGTGATGGACTTGGCTACGGGCGAGAAGCGTTTCGTGAGTAAGGCGTTCGACTCGAATGTGGATGGCTTTTGCTGGAGCGCGGATTCCGGGAAACTTTATTTTACGGGCGTATGGCACGGTGAGACTCAGGTTTATGAGATCGACCTGGGCGCTGGTGATCGGTTGACCGCTTTAACAGAGGGTATGTATGACTATTCGTCAGTGGCTTTGTTGGGCGATAAGCTGTTGGCGCAGCGTCATTCGTTGAGCATGGGTGATGAACTTTACGCCATCGACCTGGCCGGAGATCGTGCCGTTACACAATTGACGCATGAGAATCAGCATATCTATGATCAGGTGACTATGGGTAAGGTCGAGGAGCGTTGGATGAAGACGACCGATGGTAAGGAGATGCTTGTCTGGGTGATCTATCCACCTAAGTTTGATCCGAACAAGAAGTATCCAACCCTGCTCTTCTGTCAAGGTGGTCCGCAAAGTCCGGTTAGTCAATTCTGGTCTTACCGTTGGAACATGCAGTTGATGGCGGCGAACGATTATATTGTGGTAGCGCCTAACCGTCGTGGATTGCCTGGTTTTGGAAAGGAATGGAACGAGGCGATCAGTGGCGATTATGGAGGCCAGTGCATGAAGGATTATTTTACGGCGATCGACGGGATGGCAAAGGAGCCGTTTGTGGATAAGGATCGCTTGGGCTGTGTGGGCGCCAGCTTCGGAGGTTTCTCCGTGTATTGGCTGGCCGGTCATCACGACGGGCGCTTTAAGGCTTTTATCGCTCATGATGGTATCTTTAATATGGAGATGCAATATCTGGAGACGGAAGAGATGTGGTTCGCCAACTGGGATATGGGTGGCGCTTATTGGGAGAAACAGAATCCGGTGGCGCAACGGACCTTCGCGAACTCTCCTCATAAGTTCGTGGATAAGTGGGATACGCCTATTCTTTGTATCCATGGTGAGAAGGATTACCGGATCTTGGCCAATCAGGGTATGGCGGCTTTCAACGCGGCCGTGCTTCGTGGCGTACCGGCTGAGTTGCTGATCTATCCGGACGAGAACCATTGGGTATTGAAGCCCCAAAATGGCGTCCTGTGGCAGCGTGTCTTCTTTGAGTGGCTGGATAAGTGGTTGAAAAAGTGATCTGTATCCTTTCTTGATAATTATCGTTGATGAGGCGATAGAATATATCTATGTAGAAGGGGAACAGGTATTGAGAAAGATTCCATATCTTTGTGATAGTAAAAATTGATTGCGATATATAATATAAAAAAGGAATAGTTATGAAAAAGAAATGGATTTGCACAGTATGTGGTTATGTTCACGAGGGAGATGAGGCACCTGAGTTTTGCCCGCAATGTAAACAACCGAAGAGCAAGTTTAAGGAGTTGGTTGAGAGCGAGGGCGCTCTGAAATTCGTGGACGAGCACGTTCTTGGCGTAGCGAAGGGTGTTGACCCAGTTATCCTTGAGGGTTTGAACGCTCACTTCATGGGCGAGTGCACAGAGGTAGGTATGTATTTAGCCATGAGCCGTCAGGCAGATCGTGAGGGTTATCCTGAGGTCGCTGAGGCTTTCAAGCGTTACGCTTGGGAAGAGGCTGAGCATGCCGCTAAGTTCGCTGAGTTGTTGGGTGATGTTGTTTGGGATACCAAGACAAACCTGAAGAAGCGTATGGAGGCTGAGGCTGGCGCTTGCGAGGATAAGAAACGTATCGCTACTTTGGCTAAGCAGCAGAATCTTGACGCTATCCACGATACTGTACATGAGATGGCGAAAGACGAGGCTCGTCATGGCAAGGGCTTTGAGGGTCTTTACAACCGTTACTTCAAATAATCGTCCGATAAGGATTGACTATACTTAATTGTGTTAGCGTGAGGGTAGCCTGATAAAAGGTTACCCTTCGCTTTTTTTATGGGGTTGACTGTTTGGCCATTGTCTGGAGAAGGGCTTTTTTTGTCTAATTTTCTTTTGAAAAAAGCATGCGTAATCCTTATTTTTTCTATCTTTGTGCCGCTGAAGAAAGGAAAGATGCCGGAGTGGTCGATCGGGCCGCACTCGAAATGCGGTGAACGGGCAACTGTTCCCAGGGTTCGAATCCCTGTCTTTCCGCTTTTTTACTGGAACCGTTAGCTCAGCTGGTTTAGAGCGCTGCCTTGACAGGGCAGAGGTCGCCAGTTCGAATCTGGCACGGTTCACGTTTGAAGGTAATCCATGTTTGTGGATTACCTTTCTTTTTTTCAACTGGTGGCTAAGCCATAAAGTGGCCTGTTAGGCTAGAGGGGAAATATTCACTATTGTTGATCAGGAACGACTGCGGTTATAAGTTCAGTACTATAGGGAGATTACTCCAGTACTTTCCGAAGAAAACTCCAGTACTGTTGGGAAGAAACTCCAGTCCGATGCGAATGGGACTGGAAAAGAGTTGGGATGGGTTAGCGTTCAGGTTTGGTGAACATTCCCTTCCGGGGAATGGTTAATAAGAAAGGAATGGTTTGATTAATCGTGATAGAATATGAATAAAGGTATATTGTTGTTGGCGGCGTTATGCTTCCCGTTTTACTCTTGCATCCGGGAGGAGGCGCCAAACGCGGAGGCGGATATCCTTTCCTGTACGGTGCCTGGCGACGTGTTGAGAGCCGTGCCGGAGATCGGGAACGAGTCGGTGGCGCTTTATGTCCGCTCGGAGGTGGATTTGAAGAACCTCGCTCCAGAGTTTACGATTACCGAGGGCGCTACCATAGAACCGGAAAGTGGTACGGCCAGGGATTTCTCGTCGCCTCAGGTCTATACGGTAACATCGGAGGATGGCCTTTGGCATAAGAATTATACCGTGCGGTGCGTCATGTCCAATATCGGAACGAAATATGATTTTGAGCGGGTACGGATGGAACCTAAAAATGGGCGTTTCCAGATTTTTTATGATATTTTCTCGGAAGGAGATACCGTAGATTGGGGATCGGCGAACGCTGGTTATGCCTTGACTGGAATGGCAGCCTCGGTGGCGGATTATCCGACCACTCAGGCGGAGGATGGTTATGTGGGTAAATGCGCGAGGTTGGTGACTCGTTCGACCGGAACTTTCGGTAGCTGGGTTGGCATGGACTTGGCGGCAGGCAATCTGTTTATCGGTTCTTTTGACGTGTCGAGTGCCTTGACGAACGCGCCGGCGGCAACCCATTTTGGAAAACCGTTCGAGCAGGTGCCGACCTATTTGAGCGGATATTATAAATATAAGTCTGGCGACCAATATCTGGTAAATGGTCAGGAGGTCTCCGGGAAAAGGGACAAGTGTGATATTTATGCTGTTTTCTATGAGACGGACGAGAATACGTCTTATCTTGATGGAACGAATGCCTTGACACATCCAAACCTGGTGGCGCTTGCCCGCATCTCGGACCAGAAGGAGACGGATGAGTGGGTTCATTTCAACATCCCGTTCGTAATGCAGGCGGGAAAGGAGATCGACTCGTTGAAATTGAGAAATGGCGTATATCGGTTGGGCGTGGTTTTCTCTTCCAGTATACATGGCGACCTGTTTGAGGGCGCGATCGGCAGTACCTTGATGATCGATGAGGTGGAGGTCTCTTGTGAATAATAACAACGTAAATTCGGAATATATGAGAAAGATTAGTTGGTTTGGGCTGATGGTGGCTTGCTTGTTGGCTTCAGTCAGGCTGAGTGCCCAGGAGGAGAGGAATTGGGGTATTATCGCCTCTTCTCTGAAAGGCTTGGAGTATTCCGTGAAGGCGGGTGTTAATATAGGAGGAACGAGTCCGCTACCCTTGCCTCGCGAGATACGTTCGATCGACGGTTATCGTCCTACCTTATGTATATCGTTGGAGGGTGATGTCAAGAAATGGTTTGGCGAGAGGCGCCACTGGGGTATGCTTGTTGGCTTGCGTCTTGAGAATAAGGGTATGGAGACGAAGGCTACCGTAAAGAGCTACAAGATGGAGATTATCGGAAATGGTGGTGAGCGCTTGAGTGGTTATTGGACAGGTGGCGTACAGACAAAGGTGAAGAACTCCTTTTTCTCGATTCCCGTGCTTGCCTTGTACCGGCTTAATGATCGGGTGGAGTTTTCCGCCGGGCCTTATGTCTCTTTCCTGACAAATGGAGATTTTTACGGTTATGTTTACGATGGTTATTTGCGTGAGATCGATCCGACTGGCGTGAAGGTGGAGTTTACGGGTGAGAACCGGGCGACATACGATTTCTCGAGCGAGCAGCGAAAGGTCCATTGGGGGCTTCAGGCCGGCGCCGAGTGGAAGGCATTTAAACATCTGATCGTGTTCGGCGACTTGACTTGGGGCTTGAATGACCTGTTCGTAAAGGATTTCCAGACCATCTCATTCGCGATGTACCCCATTTACCTGAAC
>ERZ779874.2763-NODE-2763-length-14151-cov-5.077185_pt1 | contig 14151 bp, 7 predicted proteins | sample MGYA00511031_ERZ779874 | MGnify/ENA primary metagenome ERZ779874 (study PRJEB29588, sample SAMEA2156850) | human gut metagenome | biome: human gut; feature: human-associated habitat; material: faeces | place: Denmark | collected 2008/2010 ...
TGCCGTTCAGATCGTTGGTCAGGAACACCGTGGCATCCGCCGGGGTCGTTTGGATGGTCAGTTGGATGGGGTCACTTTTCTGAACATGGACGGTATAGGTCAGCTCAATGCTGCCGGTATCTGCGTGGCAGACCTGTACCGAAATATCCTCATTATAAAGGCCTGTGTCCAGGACCGCTTCCGCGCCGGCCAGCGTATCATAGCGTACGCCGTTGACCTTGGCATAGTACCCGCCGCAGCAGGCGGTGTCTGTGCTGCTGTTGGGATAGGTGCCGGAGAGGTAGAGAGCGGCGGCCTCCCGGTCTACCTTAACATAATAATCCGTGGTATCTCGATCAAAGCGGGCCGTTGCGCCCTTTGGAGTTACAAAGGGCAGTGTCTCATCCTTTGTGGCAATAGTCAGGCTGGACAGGTGCAGCTGCCGCAGCAGCTGAATATCGTAGTCCTGATAGTAGGTAGTGCCGTTTTCTGTCTTGGAAATGCGGATCATCACCGTCTGGCCGTAACCGGCCTTGGCCACGGCGTAGGTCAGGCTCTGAGCAAGACCCGTTTTGCTGACAGGCGTTGTGATCGTCTCCATCCGTGCGAGATTATGAATCTCCGGCACGGTGCTTTGGGTCCGATACAGCGCCGTCACGGTTCCGGTTGCCGTGGCCTGCATGGCAACGGAGCTGTTGCAGTCGGACACCGTATAGTTGTAGGTGTGGTCTGCCGCCGTGAAGGTCTTGTCGGCGGCGTAGGCGATCCGGCTGGAAGCATAGGTGCCGTTGTAGAATGCCAGATCGGTCAGCCAGTCGGTGGTGACAGGCTCCGGGACGGACACATTCAGTCCGCTGGAGGCCGTGAAGGTGATCTGCGTATGATACCAGGTGTTCTTCGTGGCGATGCAGGTATAGCTCTCGCCGGGGACCAGGTGATAGATCCCGTCCACCGGGGCAATCTCGGAGCCTGCTCCATTGATCACCTGCACCGTTGTTCCGGAAGGCACAGCCAGCGTCACCGGTACGGAAGCTACCTTCTGAATGTGGAGGGTATAGGTGCTCTGCTCCCCGTTGGGCGCTGCTACCTGAATCCTGTGATCCTGCGTGTCTCCGGTCAGCTGCACCGCCCCGGTTCCGGTGACGGTATAATCCTCACCAAATGGTGCGGCGTCAATATCCACAGTGGAGGACACGGTTTTTAGGCTGTACTCCCGGGTGTTGGGCGCAAACTCCAGGGGCAACTTGGTCCCCTCCGCCGTGGCTACCAGAGCCTTCAGCGTGGGCACACGGGTCACGGTGACATCGTAGGACTGAATCTGCGTGTAGCCGTCCGAGCCTGTATACTGTGCTTCCAGCGCGAAGGTCTTGCCCTCCATGCCAGAGGTCAACAGATAAGTAAGGGATGTGGCTGTGCTGTTCCAGCTGCGGGATGTGCCCGACATATCCTTGCCGTTGGTGCCGGTATAAATGGTGCGGAGCCTGGTGGTCTTGGTATTCGGAACATTGCCCATCGCCGCATTCAGGTACACGCTGCTCAGAGCATTGGCTGTATCCTCGATCCAATACTGCGCCGTGTGGTTCGCACGGTTTTGTGCAGCGCGGTAGGGTTCTTGATCGACATCCAGCAGCCGGATATTGCCGAACCACTCGCCGTAGGGCAGGGTCGCAGAGACCTGGGCGTCGGCGGAGACCGTCAGCGTTCCCTCTGTGCGGTTATATCCGCCGTCGGACACACAGAACTTATAGTCGCCGGCGACGACTTGGACGCTGCCGGTGCCGGTGGTAACATTGCCATAGACATCCGTAAGGGAGAGGATCGGTGCCTCCACCGCATTGCCGTTTTGGGTTGCTGTGGCGGAGACGGTGTATTTGGTCCCGTCCAGAAGGGCCGCATATTCAGCAATGGCGTCTTTCAGGTTTTTCAGCAATGGTCCTGCCGAGTCGGCAGTTGCCGTCCGCAGGCCCTTCAGCGCCGCCGCGTAGGCGTTAGCTGCTGCCGGATAATTCTGCACATGGTTGGTCATGTCCAGGTAATCCGCCATTTGGATAATCAGCTGGATAGCTGCGTCCGAATAAGTCGAAGATACATGGAAGCAAAGGGCCTTGACGGAAGAAGCCGGAGCGTCCAGCTTGTAGCCGCCCTTGTCATAATAGAGCAGATAGTTGGCGGAAACGCCGTTGATCTCATAGACGAATCCGTTTTCCAGGCCGACAAAGTCAATATCTGAATCCGCCAGCGCCTGTTGAATGGTTTGTCCAGATTTATACTGGATACGGGTCGGCTCCACGATGGTGCTGTTGGCGTTCATAGCCACAAACACGAAGCTGCCGGCGTACTCTTTCTCTGCGGCCATTGCCGTGGTCGGCATGATGGCAGAAACCAGAAGCACCAGACTCAGAAGCAGAGCCATTACTCTTTTGTGCATTTTCCATCCTCCTTTAATTTCTCAGTACAGGCAGTTCCAGAGCCGGTACCGTATTCTCTCCCACGGTGTCCAGCTGTCCTTGCAGGCAGTCAGTACACGCATGGCAAACGAGTCAACCTTCCTGCGCTGTTCCGGAGTCATCGCCTGGGTACTGAACAGTGCCTTTTGATTCAGCTCTGCGGCTTCTGCCGCTCCTTCCGGGGGCCGGATCGTGCTGTGGCGCAGCAGGTAAACGGCGTAGCCATAGCGCATGGAAATGGCCTCCCGGTCGTCTGCAGCGTCGATAGCGGCCAGCTTCTTCCGAAACACCCTGCGGCGATGGAAAATACATCCGGCCAGCAGCAAGATCAGCAGCAGTGGAAGAAGCAGCAGGTAGTGGGCATCCAGCGAGAAGGTAAAGCGGTCCTGCTTGTGCTCGTTGACCTCCTCCGGCTGCTCCACCTCTACAAATTGCTGGGTGTTGTTCTCGTAGGTATTCTCATCCGGGCTGTCGCCGCCCAGGGACAGTTCCTCATCGTCTATGTAGCCGGGAGTCACCTCGAAGGGCACAAAGCCGACACCGCTGACATAGTATTCCGCCCAGGCGTGGGCGTTCTCCTCTGTCAGGGTGATGGTCTCACCGGCCTTGTACCGGGCGGCATCCTCCGCCGAGAGGTAATACCCCTCCACATAGCGGGCCGGAACGCCCATGTAGCGCAGCATCAGCACTGCCGCCGTGGCGTAATGGACGCTGTAGCCGTGTCCGCTGCGCTCCAGCGTATATTGCAGGAAGTCGCCGCCGCCATTCATGGTCCGGGCAGTCTCATCGTATGTCATGTTTTCCCGGAGATAGTCAAAGATAACGGTACGGATGTCGCCAATGGTCCGGGCCTGGGTGTCCAGCTTCAGCTGCCGCTGGAGAACGGCCCAGCTGTCCTGGGTCATTTGCAGGTCCACAGCCCGCAGATAGTCGGCGTATGCCTGCTCCTTGGATAGATAGGTCTCGATGTTTTCTCGCCCCTGAGCGGTGGAGAGGTTCCGCTGGATCTGATACCAGTCCGGCACACTGCCTTTCAGATAAGACAGATTCTCTGCGGCGGGCAGGTCCGTGTCTCCGATGCGATCCGCTGCCAGCGTTTCACTGCCATAGACGGCGTAGGGGTAGTAGCCGTGGGCGGAACAGGCGGAGAGATTTCGTATAGTCATGGACAGCGGTGTGGCCGTCTCCGTATAGCCATCCGCCAGTGCAATTTGACTCTGGCCGTAGAAACCCGCCTCATGGAGCCAATAGAAAAGGTCCTCATATTGGGCGGTTTCTTCGGTATCGGCTGCTTTCCAGCCGGTGCCGGTGTAGGTGTCGTAGACCTGCCCACGCAGATACACCTTTTCCGGCTGCTCCATTGTGACTTCCAGCGCCGGGGTGTCGCTTTTATTCCAGACGGGTAAGTTCTTGAGGTTTCCTTCCGGCATGGAATTGGTATCGCTGTCGTAGTGCCGCTGGTGAAGCTGGGTTTGCATCGTCTCGACCATGTCTGTATTCAGCTTGTCTTGGCAGGACAGGCCAATCAGCAGACACAGCGCTGCACACAGGACCGGCAAAATCAGCTGCGCCGGAACGACTGCAAGGGCTTCTCCCTCTGCCGTGTGCTGCACCATCAGCAGCACCGTGCCAATAATCAGCAGCCCACCGCCGATGCCTATGGGAAACAAGCCCAGCAACAGGGCTGCATAACAGGGCAGCAGAATCGGCAAGGCCAGCAGCATCCGTCCGCTCCATGCGCTGCGGCTGAGAAGCAGCGACACCGCCAGTAGCAGAACCGTTACCGCCAGAGGCAGAAATTGGGCATCCGCTGCCGCAAGGTCCAGGTAGATCTTCCCGGTCTTTTTCGTCAGCAGGGTCAGGAAATCATTTGCCAGTGTTCCAAAACCGGGTAGGACAAACTTGTTCAGTGCCAAGCTCAGAAGAAGCAACACGCCGATGCCCGCTGGAACGAGCCAGTTCCCGATTCTGGTTTGGTATACTATCAGCAACGCCGCCTGCACCAAAATCGCAGCTGCTGTCATGGCCCACCATGGGTAGGGAACAGAGGGAAATGCAGCGGTTAAAAGCAAGCAGAAGCCCACCGTCAGAACGGCACAGACCACCCAAGCACCCCAGGGAAAGTGCAGCTTTTTCTGTGCCGTTTCGGTGACAATCCACTGGAGTCCGTTTTCATTTTTTCGCATGATGGGTTAAACCTCCAGTCGCTGCATGGCCTCGGAATAATTCTGCGGGGTAAAGGTGGTCGCACCGGGGTACTGTTCTTCGGTACAGAGGATGAAATGCACCCGCCCGTCCGTGAGTAGCTGTTCTTCCGGCGCTGTGCCGAAACAGAGAATTCGGCTGTAACCGTCAGTTTTGGGCAGGCGGCACTCAGCGCTACCCCTGGTCTTTACCAGAGCCGGGATAGCCTGCAAAAGCTGGTTTTCCTCTGAAATGTCCTGGACCTGCAGATCGTCCCGGTCCGTCCAGCACAGGGTATAGGGTACACCACTTTGCAGCAGCGTCATGCCTGCGGAGGACACGACCTCCGCCAGTGCGTCCATCTGCTGGGGGTTACCGCCGGTGCGCTTATCCCAGAATACCAAAAGGGAACGGCTCTCTGGCTGGCCGGCCTCTTTCAGAATCAGCTCATCTAACTTGGAGGACAGCTTCCAGTGAATTTGCCGGATGTCATCGCCGGGGCGATACTCCCGGAGCTGGTACACCTCGCTGCGGTCCTCACCCCGTCGATTGGAAGCGCCGTCGTCGGCATAGGCCGGTCGGGCGGTCATGTCCGCCTCCATTGGATACAGGTCCGGGAGGATGGTCAGACGGGCATCCGCTTTCACGAGGGCCTTCATGGGAAGCAGGCCCAGATAGTCCAGCAGGGTAAACCGGCTGATCTGCACATACACTCTGCCGCAGAAGCTGCTTTGCAGCAGGATGGTTTGGCTGCTTTCGCCCTTGGCTCCGATGCTGCCGGTCAGCGTCACTGTCTGATCTTCCTCAGTGAGATCATTGCGGATAGAGACCTGACAGCCATAGCGCATTACGGGCAGAAACGCTCCGTTGTGGATACGCACCCGACAGCTGACTGCCGTGCGTTTTGCCGCTGTGGCCGGGGTCAGAATGTCCGCCTGCAGGTGCCTGCGGACATAGAAATTAACCGCCCAGGAGGCCAGGGGCAGCAGGAGCAGCAAGCAGAGTCCGGCCAGCGCCCAGAAGGAGCCGCTTGTAAGAAGCAGCGCCGCCAACGCCAGCAGCAGGATCAGATAACACAGGGCGCTGCCTAAGATCGTTTTTCTCATTTGCTGGAAAATTCCCGGACATCCGGCTTCTGGACGGAGGTAAGTACATTTTGCAGGATCAGTGCCGCTGTATAGTCCTGGAGCCGCGCCTTGGAGTTGAGGATCAGACGGTGGACGCACACATCCGGGAACACGGCGCACACATCGTCAGGGATCACATAGTCCCGGCCCTCTAAGTAGGCGTTGGCCTTGGCCGCACGGGTCACAGCCAAAGCGCCACGGGGACTGACACCCAGGGTCACATAGGCGTTGGAGCGGGTCAGATCCACCAGCTCTGCAATATAGTCATAAATTCGGTCTGCCACATGGATATTGCTGACCTCTGCAATGAGCTTTTCCAGCTCGGCAGGGGAAGTCACTGTCTGGCAGGCAGAGAGTGGGTCCACATGATGGCGATCCTTCAGCAGTGCTGCCGTGCTGGCCCGATTGGGATAGCCCATGCTCAGTTGGAGCATGAAACGGTCCAGCTGGGATGCGGGCAGCATCTGCGTACCCGCAGAACCCACCGGGTTTTCCGTTGCCAGCACGATAAAGGGCTTCGGCAGGGGCCGGGTCACGCCGTCCACGGTGACCTGCAACTCCTCCATAGCCTCCAGCAGAGCGGATTGGGTCTTGCTGGAGGTACGGTTGATCTCGTCCGCCAGCAGCAGATTGGTCATAATGGCTCCGGACTGATATTTCAGCTTGCCGTCTGCCTTATCGAATACGGAAAACCCGATAATATCCGATGGCAGGGTGTCGGAGGTGAACTGGACACGCTTGGAGTCCAGACCTAGCGTTTTGGAAAATGCCTTGGCCAGCGTCGTCTTGCCTACGCCGGGGACATCCTCCAGCAGCACATGACCCTGTGCCAGGATGGCCAGCAGCACCTTGCGGACGATGTCCTCCTTGCCCAAAACGACCTTGTTGACCTCTGCCTGAATTTGATCTGTCAGCTTGTTCATACTTTTTTCCTCTTTCTGCCGATGATGTAGATCGCACCAGCGGCGATTACGACTACCGCACCGATCACGGCGCAGATGATGATTCCGTTTGTGCCGAATGCCTCACGGGGCGCTTGAGTGCCGTCAAAATGCAGCACCCACGGCTGCCCGGACCGCACACGCTGCACAGCCACTAAGGCCAGGACGGATTGGGCCGTTGCCAGGCCGTCGCCGGCCCCCTCCAGCACATGGCGGTAGGTGCCGTCCGCTTCTCGGAACTGGGAAAGGTCCGTCAGCAGGGTGTGCTCGCCCTTAACAAAACGGCTATCCGTCTCCGGGTCAATGCCCAGCGCACACAGGGCCAGGATGACCTGGGCGGTGCTTTCCGCGTTTTCATCGCCGTAGGCGATATACCCGCAAGTGTCCGTCAGCTGGCCGGAAAGATAGGAAAGTGCTGCGTCGATCTCGGTCTCCATCTGGTCCCGATAGGGAGCTAGGGCCTGCACCGCCATAGCGGTGATGTCCACATCCGATTTTCCGGGGATCAGGCCGAAGCCGCCGTCCGGCTCCTGAGCAACGGAAATGGCATTTACCATGTCCTCCCGGGAATACAGGGCGTCTGCCGGGACCTCTGTGTCCCCGGCATCCAAGGTCAGCAGCGCCCATATCCAGCCATTTAAGCCCTGAGCGCCCGGATCACGGGCATAGTTGTAAGTACCCTCTGCGATCAGGTCAATGGCCGAGCCGTCGGGCTTCGCGCCGAAGTTGGTGGGGTTGCCCCCCAGTGCCAGCACCGTTAAAGAAATCCGGTGGTATTCCGTGGCCTTGTTGCGGTCCAGGCATCCGTTTTTGGCGTATGCGTCCTCCACATGGGCCTTCAGTTCCGCCAAATAGTCGGAATAGCTCTCCCTTGTGCCGGACAGTGCCATAGCTATGGCCAGCCAGTCACAGACGGAATCGCCTGCAGGAAACAGCTCCCGGTCCTTCAGCAATTCGCCCTTCTTGCCGCCCAGAGCGGACATTCCCTCCGCACTCTGTGCGATCTGTTTTTCCAAAGAGGGCTGCGCTTCCGCAAAGACCACCGTTGGGAGCAGAAGCAGCACGCAAAGAAGTGCCGCTAATATTCGTGTTGCTCTTTTCATGCTGCTGCCTCCCAGGTTCTATGGAATTTGTTTTGATAAGGGGTAAGGCCCGATTCCCGCTGCAGGAGCAGGGCGGGGGCCGCCTGTGCGGCGGTGGGGGATGGCTCCGTACCGCCGGTGGCCGGGAGAATATCTGTTTTCTCCTCATGGCACTTGGAGCAGCGATAGTGGATGTAACCATCCTCTGTTTCGGTGGGTTCCAAACGGTCCGTCTCCACGAAGTCGTGGCCCAGGGCTTGGTAGCCGCCGTTGATCCACAGGCCGCAGTAGCTGCTCAGTGAACCGTAGCCGCCTCCGGTGGAATCGTAGCCGCCGATGTCCTTGCCGTAGGACAGGGTGAAGCGCACATAAATGGTAATGCCGTTGCGGACCTTGTAGCCACTCATGCCGGTACCCTCATACAGGGTGCCGTTGATGGAGTACATCCAGCCCGAGCCTTGGGTATAGTCAAACTCCCCGATGCTGTCCCGGTCATAGTTGTCATTGGTGGTGATGCCGTCCCGCAGGATCAGCTCCCAAAGATGCTCTGGGACATTGGCACGGTAGGCAATGTCGCCCCGGCTAATCCGGCGCAGATAGAAGTTCATAGTGGTGGACCCCTGGTAATCCGGCTCATAACCGCGCTCCTGCAGGAAGCGCAGCAGCACGGATGCCGCCGTTTCGCCCTCCACGATGTCCAGCGTACCGGTATCCAGAATGCCCAGGCCGATGGTGGTCGCATCCAGCACCACATCCACCGAGCCTGCCGGGTCGCCCTCACTGATCTGGTGATAGGTGACGGTGTAGACCTTCATGGTGGAGTTTCCGTTACCATCCCAGGCCAGCACCCGGACGATGTGGGTTTCTTCATCGCCCAACTGAGGGGGATCGAAATACAACTCGTAGGTGGGTTGAGAATCGCCGTAGCTCTTTTCCACGGTTTTGCCGTCCAGCGTGACCCGAATTTGATTGGAATAGATCACACCGGCTCCCAGCTCTGCGTTGGCACGGGCAATCACCGTCAAGGGGAAGGTTTGGGAGCTCATGTCCAGGCTGGCCCCGTCCAGATTGGTAACGATGGAGGGTGGATAGTCCCCCACCGTCGGGTGGGTATCGTCCGCAAGATTCGCGTAATAGCCCACCCGGTACTGAACAAGTCCCAGAAAGGTCTCCCCATCATAAAGAGACAGCACAAAGAGGTTATCTGCGTTGAAATCCAGCTGTGCCTCGTAGTCCTGGTTATTCTGAGAAGTAAGCAGCAATCCGTTTCCGGAATTGGTCTCATTTTTCAGCCGGACACGGATATGCAGATCGCCCTTACCCAGGGGATAGGCCACAAAGGTCAGCTTGCTGTCGGGCAGCTCTGCCTTGGTAAGCTGCTGGGTTTTCAGTGTCGTATAAATGCGGGGGGTATCATCCTCCTCACCGCCGCTGCCGTGGTCACCGCCGCTGCCGCCGTGGTCCCCGTCGTCTCCGCCGGTGCCATCACCATGGTCACCGGAATCCTCGGAGCCGCCTTTGTTATCGTCTGACTTGGAGCCGCCCTGGTCGCCCTTGCCGGGGTTATCCGTGGGGTCTGTGGGGCCCGATGGATCCGGCTTGGTGTCATCGGGTTTCTGCGTGTCATCAGGTTTCTGCGGCTCATCAGGTTTCTGCGGCTCTGATGGGTCCTGGGCAGTATCCGTATTCTCTGTATTATCCTTGCCGGAGCTTTGTCCGCCAGTGCTGCCGGAGCCTTGCAGCGACTCTGCCTGGAGCCGATCCGGCTGAGTGCTGATGGGATTCTCCGGCCTTGTCCGACCGGAGGAAAGAAGTGAGAGGCTGATCCCTGCCACCAGCACAATGACCAGCAAAATACTCACGGCGCTATATAGGCCGCTATGTTTTTTCATACGGGTATCCTCCAAATGCTTATTTTGGATTCTTACCATCGACTCCTAAAGCAGGAGGCAATGGTAAAGCCCCAAAATATGGCGAATTGCCTCCCCTCCCAAAAGGGAGGGGAAGCTATGGATTCGCCTTGGTTTACTTGGAATTTTTGACGACCGCAACGGCGTCGGTGGAGTTGACGACCTTATCTTTGGTCACATCCGCGCGCAGAAACTTCCGCACAGAGACTTTTTCGAAGTCGGTGTACTTGCCGCTGTAGATGTCATAAGTAAGTTGAGCATCGTTGATGTCCACAACATTCGTCTCGTTGACATCATAGCTCTGCGTCACTTCCTCGGCAGTGGCGCTGGCCTGCATAATATTGGCCTCAGCCATAGCCTTGTCGAATGCCTCTCCCTTGTCCACGATCACCAACCAGCTGTAAACATTCTCGCCGTAAGCGGTAGTCTTATACATGACATTATCGCCGTAGGCAAACGCCTTGCCCTCTTCGGGGGTGCCGGTCACGGTTACCAGGAACACGGTCTTGTTATCCATCTCTACATACTCGGAAACAGCTACCTCCATGGTCAGAGTGGATTTCTTCTCGATGGTGATGACCAGATCGCCGGTGACATTGGCAATGGTGTAGGTGTTGTTAGCACCCTCGGTGACAGTCACATCCTTGCCGCCCATAGTGGCAGTGATGGTGTACTCAAAGTTCTCCTGCTTGGCCACGGTGAAGGTGTAGTTAGCCTTTTCCTGAACGGTACTTTCACCGGTAGCCTCACCTGCGCCGTTGCCTGCAAAGCTGACCTGGTAGGTTTCCAGCGGCTTGACCTGTTTGTTACTGTTGATGACGATGTCGCCGGTCACATCCGCACCGGGGATGGTGTAGGTGGTGGTGCCGTCGTCATTTTTCTGGGCCGCAAAGCCGGTGTACGCCTTGCCGCCGATGGTCACGGCCATGTTATAGGTGTAGCCAGCCGCAGGAGTCAGCTTGAAGGTGTAGTCCTTCATGTAGGTAGCAGTCGCTTCACCGGTGGTATTATCGCCCAGGGTGACATTAAAGGTCTTGGCGGTCTTTTCGCTGGTGACAATAACATTGCCGTTGACATTGGGGACCGTGTAGGTGCCATCGGCGCCAATGGTGGGGGTGACTTCCTCGCCGCCCACGGTGACGGTCACGGTGTAGTCATAGTTGGGATCCTTGGGGACGAAGGTCAGTTTGCCGCCTGCTTCGATCACGGAGCCTGTTGCATCGGTACGAGTGAAGTCGTCCGGCAGAGTCACGGTGTAGCCGCTGACGGTCACGGTGGTCTTATCGGTCAGAACAATGGCGACGGCGGCATCCTGATTAAAGGCATGGGTGCTGTTATCCACATAGGCATAAAGATTCGTTTTAAGGTCAGTTAAATCTATTTTCACCTCAGTTGATCCTTGTCCCACAGCGGTGAAGGACAGCCGCAGCGCTTCGCCCAGGTTGGCGGGCTCGCCATAACGGGTTATGTTGATAGCGCCGGAAGACACAAATGCGCGATAGCCTTCTTCAGAAACGCTCTCCATGTTCGGCTTCAGTACAGTGTTGTCATAAGTGACTCTTATGTCATATGCATTGTAGGTGGTCTCGCCGTTGTTACTGCCAATATACACAGGGATCTCCACAATTTGACCGGAGGCGACCGTTACATCGCTGCCCATGGATACGGTGTAGCCCTTGGCTTCAGGGGTTTCAACAGGGATGGTCAACTCACCGCCGACCACATTATGAGCAACATCAATAAGATTATCTCCTTGCTTGGGATCATATGTTTTTAACGTATCAATCTGCAGCGTGAACTTGGAGTTAGTAGTATCTGCCCCCTCCTTTGCCGTGAAAACAAATGTGGCTAAATCGCCAGCTTTCCAGATCTTGTGGTTCTCCGCATCGGCATCCCAGGAGGTAAGCAGGTAAGTAAGTCCCACAAAGCCCTTCGAATTTGCTACGTCTACTTTTGTAAAAGCAAATTCAACAGACTCTGATACGCCAGTTCTTTTAGAAAGTGTATAGGCGGATGTGTCAAAGTTGATCTTCATACCTGCGCCATCGATCGCTGTGTCCTTATCCAGGCTCAACGTCAGCGTCACAGTCTCACCGGGGGCGACAGAGGTTTTATCTGCGCTCATAGTGATGGTCGGCTCGTCTGCTGCAAAGACGGCAGGTACCAGGCTCAGCACCATCGCCAATGTCAGCAGAATAGAAACTATTTTTTTCATGTGTTCTCAATTCCTCCTATCAAGATTTTTTCTCAGCAGGGAATTCCGTAATATTTCCCAGATAGAACTGGCAAATCATCAAGGCATCCGAAACATCTACTGCACCGTCTCCGTTCACATCGGCAGCTGCATTCTGCGCATCCGTCGGTGCTACATTGCCCAGATAAATCTGGCAGATCAGCAGTGCATCCGAAACATCAATGGTATTGTCTCCGTTCACATCCCCATATGTCACATCCGGCTTTATGTCTGCCTTTGCATACTCAAAGGTGAACAGGGCGACGGGCCTAAAATTATTAGTGCTGCTGGATTCCAGTGTGACCGCCATGGCTGTTCCGTCCGCATTGCGGATATAACGGGTGACGGGGGTGGTAACGGTCTGGGTTCCGTCACTGTTGGCCTTGTAGCTGTTTTCCAAAGTAACGGAGCGGATGGTTGCCGAGGACACCACATCCACGGTAAGGTCCGTTTCATAGCCGTATGCAGTAGCGTCTGCGTGGTAAATATCCACGCCCTCGTTGTAGGTAATGTCAACGCTCTCCGTTCCCTCCGGAACGATCACACGGTACTTGGGAATCTCCTCGTAGACATTTTTGAACTCCTCGTTGTCCTCGCTGCCCAGGGTAACGATGCCCTCATAGGAAATGTTCTTTGCATTCAGCTTCGTGCCGTTGACAGAGATGGACTGGAAGGGGCGCTCCAACTCAGCGGTAGCAGATACATTCAAGATGGCTGTGGCCGGTGCGATCTTGGCATAGTCCGTGCCGCCAGAATCATCCGTGGCAATCTTTCGGTTGGGATCCATGCCTACAAGGTAGTAGGTGCCCTCCTCTGTGGGGGCGGTGAAGGAGAAAGTGCTCTTTCCGTCAGCCGCTTCCTTGTACTGCTCGATTTGCTCCCACTTGTCGTTATACAGGAACACATCCAGGTTCGAGAAGGGATAGAAGTCGCTGCCCTCGAAGGTGGTACCGTAGGCCTGGGTATTCACTGTCATCTGTGTGCCGGGACGGACGCTGTATTCGTCCTGGTCGAAGCAGGTAAATGCACCGCCGCTGGACCAGAAGCTCCAGTTGCTGTACATGGCCACATCCCACGTGTCGCCGTCCGACAGCACGATGTAGTCGGAGGTGGAGCCCCAGCCGGGACTCATGTAGGGAAAGCAGTGGTTGCGGTAGTACATCAGGTTCTCATCATGACCCCAGAAGTTGGCCATATACAGGCTGGGGGGGGAGCCGGTGATAGTCAGAGCGGCAAAGCTGTCCGCCGTATAGGCCGGTTCGTCATCCATGTAAAGAACATCGTCCTCCAGCTTAAAGCTCGCCAGCTTGTCGCGGTCGTACTTGCCCTTGCAGCACTCCTCATCGGGCAGGCCGATGAAGTAGCGCTCCAGCAGGTACAGGTACAGGTGCAGGCCGGTGGGCCGCTGCACGATGTTCTCGTCGATGTATTTGCCTTCACCGTTTTCGGTGTGATAGCGGTAGAACTCCTCCAAGCCGTAGTTCGCCAAATCGAAGTAAGGCACTGTGATAGCCTTGTGGCACAGCACCGTGCCGTCACGGCCCTTGAGGGGCACGCCGTCGTTGGAGATGGTCACATACACCGTGACCTCCTTGGCGGGCGTCTCATCGTAGTTGTACTGCGCGTCCAGACCGTGAGGCGCTTCCTTCACCGTGATGGTAAAGGTCACGGTGATGGTTTTGCCGTCCGAGCAGGTCGCCTTGACCTTCGGCGTGTAGGTGCCGGGATCCTTCTCTGATACATAGAGCGAACCATTCTTGACCTTGGTCTGGCTGCTGAATTGCGCTGCGTTGGTCAGCGTGTAGGTCAGCGTATGGCCGTCCGTGTCCCGGAAAATGTCTCCCAGCTTGATCTCCAGCAGGTTGCCGGCCACCACCTCGCCGGTGGTGACTGCGCCCTCCTTCACTGCCACGCACAGATCAGCCGCCCATACCGTCATCGGCAGCGCGGACAGCAGCACCGTCAGTGCAAGCAGGAGCGTGCATAGTCTTTTCTTCATTCGTTCACCTCCAGCGCGCATACAGCGTCATGCTGCCGCGCACCTCGTCATGTTCCACGTCCCACGGCTTTGTGCAGGCCGCATCGCTGAACCAGCCGTCAAACATCGCGCCGGGCTTCACAGGCGTCAGCACCTGTCCCACCACGCCGCCGCGCTTGACATACACCGTCTCCAACGCCGTGCCGCCGTTTGTCTGGAACGTCACCCGCCGCTTGCCGGTCAGCAGCAGCACCAGCACCGCCAGCACCA
>ERZ779874.2765-NODE-2765-length-14148-cov-8.043497_pt1 | contig 14148 bp, 10 predicted proteins | sample MGYA00511031_ERZ779874 | MGnify/ENA primary metagenome ERZ779874 (study PRJEB29588, sample SAMEA2156850) | human gut metagenome | biome: human gut; feature: human-associated habitat; material: faeces | place: Denmark | collected 2008/2010 ...
GTGCGAGAAATGCGCCTGTGCCCATGCTGGGTTCTAGGATTTTGCCGCCCTTTACACCGAAACGCTCCAGCGCTCGGTAGATGGGGTGGATAACGGTGGCGGGCGTGTAAAAGGCCGTCAGTGTGCTGCTGCGGGCAGCTTCGTATTCGGATTCGGACAATATTGCTTTCAGTCGGCTGTACTCATCTGCCCACGCGCTTTTGTTCGGGTCAAACGCATCGGGCAGACCGCCCCAGCCGGTATACTGCGCCAAAATTTGTTGTTCTTCCTCGTTGGCGGGTACGCCGCCATTGGCTACGCGCTGTTCAATTTCTTTCAGCTTTTGGATGGCGGCAATGTTGGCGTTAAACTTTTCGCGCGGCGCTGTCGGCAGATTATCCAGATAGGGGGCTTCATAGGTAATAGGTTCGCGGTGGTAAGGTTCATCTTCTGCCGAAAGGCGTTCCACATCTGCCATAACCTGCGCGACAAAGGGGCTGGGTTCTTCGATGATCTCGCCATCGATGGGTTCAACAGCTTCCTCCGGCTGCGCTTGTTGACTTGGCTTTTCCGGGGCAGACCGCGCTGCATTTTTGGGGTTGGCCGCAAGTAGCCGCGCAAATTCTTCATGGCTAATGGCACGCCCTATCAGCGGGAAACTTCCATCGCGCAGGTGGATGTTTTCTCTGCCGATTTCCTCAACGGTAAATGGCCTGTCATCTTCAAGATAAACTGTGCTGCCAATAGTCACGGGCGATTTTTCAATTTTCCTTGTGGTCGGAGGGTGTTTTTCAAATTCCTCTTCGGCGGTATTGATGAAGTCAGAAAACTCGCTGTTTTCAATGCCCTGCGCGGCAAGCTCGTGATTATCCCCGAAATAGTCGATATGGATAATATCGCCATCCACCGTATAGCGAATCTCGTTTCGCAGAAAATTCGCATAGACTTGGATTTCGTGTTCGCCATCCCCAGTAGTGGAGTACGCAAAGTCAACATGGGTCAAGTCGGAGAAATTCGGTTCGTTTAATCCCTCATTTTCGCAAAAATCCGTGATGGCGTGTTTTGCGTGGTCGAGGGCTGCATCGTTGGCTGCGCGGACAGCCTGTTGTTTTTCTGTCCACCTTTTGTAGAGAACCTTTTCATCCTCGGCCAGATACTGGCCGTTGTAAACTAAAAGCCGTAAGCGCTGGGCGGCTTCTTTCCATTTCAAAACGCGGCGGTACGAGCCATCTGCCGTATGGCGGATAATTTCAAGATTTTTTCCCATATGGTCGATTGAGCCGCGCCCACCGTCACGGAAATACCATGTGCCGCCGCCGATACCGTATTCTTTTTTCAGCCAGCGGGCTTGATCTTCTTCAAGGGGCAGCACCCGTGCGGAGAAATACTGCTGAATGCGGAATTTGCCATCTTCAAAACCACTGCCATTGCACAGGGCATCGGTAATGTCCTGCTCGGTAATATACTTGCCGGAAGCGTCAATAATGGGCTTGCTCCACTTTTTGACTTCCGCCGCAAGTTCGATATTCTGCGTCTGTTGCTCTTGGCTCGGCAACCCTACTTTTTCAGAATCTTCGGGAGTGAGGGTAAGCTGCTCCATCTGCGGCAGCGCGGGTGCAGCTTTAATTGGAACAATGAATTTGCCTTGCTCGATAAGTTCGGCAATTTTTGTGGATACAGCATCCCATGTCAAATTGACCTGTGCTGTTTTGGTGAGGTAATTGCCCTCCCAAAGTTCAAGGTACATATCATGCCGGATAAAACCTACGAAATGGTCGTCCACGAACAAATTTGTATAAATTTGCTTGTAGCAATGCTTACAATAGGCGCTGCGCTCGGCAAGGTCGGTGTGTTGCGTAAAATATTCCAGTATGGCCGCATTATCGGCGCGACTACTAGATTCTTGTGCCAACAAGCCCATAACCAGTTCTTCATCCAACGGGGGCAGGTCGGAAACAGGCATAGAAAAAGCGGAGAGCGACAACACGCTCTCCGCTTGGGGTTCTTGTATTACAGGCTGTAAATCTGCTGCATCGCCAGTTCCTCGGCTTGGCTCTGCATAGCGTTCATCCACTGTGCCCAGCCCATCGGGTCGGTCTGCCGGTTCGGGGCGGCGCTCTGCTGCATCAGCGTTTGCATGGTCTGCTCGATCTGCCGGTGTACTGCGTTGTCCATCTCCAGCAGATGCGGGTACAGCGTTCCCTCCAGCAACATCTCGTCGAACACCATCGGGGCGTTCTCCTGCAAGAATTTCCGGCGCAGGCTGCCGTACTTGCCGATTTCCGGCATCGGCGGCTCGTCCAGCGTCAGTTTCGGGATTTGATAGCCGTTCACCATCGCGTACTCCATTATTAACCTCCTTGGTGTCGTTGGTTTTCTCTTGCTTACCACCATAATAGCGGACTTTTTCAGTCCGTGCAACACTGTCAATTTCGCGTGTGATGCTGCCAATCTGCTGCATAAAAGGCCGCGCCGCCTGTTGGCAAGCACTGCCCAAACACAGGGCAATGCGGTTGGTATCAAACTGCCCCACGGATTCGAGGGCAGACAAGTCCAGCCGCGCGGTATCTACACCGCACCGCAGCGCGGCCATATACAGGCAGCTTTGGGTGACGATTTGCAAAAATAGCCGACGCTGTTCATTTGGCTTTGCCCACTGTAAGCTGCTGCCGTCCACTGCCTTTTCCAGTGCAGTCGTGAACATGGCGCTGCGCTGGGCAACATAGGAAGTTGAGATCATGAGCAACGCACTTTGGATGCTGTCGGCATAATTATCGACAATGATTTTATCCCAAACAGGCTTCCAGTTTTGGTCTGTTACCGCCCACGGTAATGCTTCGGAAATTTCATGGATAGGAATAGTGTCGGAAATATCAAACAGATACCGCAGCCGGGGAGAATTGGCGCGGGTGTCAAATACCGCTGTGCCGTGCGCACCACGCTTTACCCTACGGCCTGCGTTTTTATTCCAGTAGTCCATGTCCGCCACGGCGGTGGCGGTGGGGTTTTGTGCATAAATTAGAAGTTGGTTCGGGAAACTGTAATTATAAGCAATGGCCGCTGTCCTCAGAAATTCTTTCCAGCGGTCACTACTCTCCGTGACAGTTTGCAGTTGCTTTTTGGCAAGCGCACGGATGTTTTCGTATTTTGCCATAGGCTGCTCCTTGATTTTATCGTTCGGAATGGTACTTTGATTGTGCCTGTTTCATTCTGTGTACATAGTCCACCACGCTGTAACGCTTCATGTATGGATTTTCGCTGGGGGTTGAATTTTCAAAATGGATGCCATCCAACCGCGAATCATTCATGTCCAGCACGGCCTCAATGGGGATAACTTGAAGTTTGCCCAAAATATTAAGGTTTCGTCCAAATATTCCCGAAACATTGTGGAAACAACGGTCTCCGCACACCCATAACAGCTTTTTTCCCGCCGGTATTTTCCCAAAAGAACGTTTCAGAATTATCACGGAGAGGGGTTCTGCGCCGAATAGCTTGTAGTAACCTGCGGCTTCGGCCTGTTCATAGGCACGAATCAAATTTTTGAAATTCCACTGTGGCTCAATATAGACCCAGCTTTCTTGGTATCCCATTATCGTTCCAGCCTTTCCCAAAAAGATAGTTTGTTCCCATAGCGCTCATCCTGAGGGCGGATCTTGGCTGCGGGCAACTCACCGCCCTGCATTGTTTCCACCTGTGGCAGAAACAGGAGGCGGCTGTATCGGTCTGCTTGGTCTTTGGATAAACCCACGACCTTATCGCCGTTCAATCCACAAATGAGAAACCGTCCGCGCACGGTCATCCCCTCGTCGTTGATTTGCCTGTTATATTTCAATCGGCTTTGGGTTTTGCTGCATATAAGCCCGATGCGGGGCGTTCCAAACGGCTTTAGAATTTGGCTCTCGCCATCAATGACTTCGGAAACCGCAGCCGCCGCGCTGGTGAAAGCAGCTTGATAAGGGCAGTAGCCGGGTTCGACAACCAATAATCTTGTCATCTGCATCACCTCACCGGCTGCCGTGCTGATGGGCACGGGCGTAGTTTTCCAACAGATGTACAATGACTTTTTGCATCTGCTCACTGCTGAATCCCTTGGGGAAAAATCGCTCGATTTCCGAAACAGGAATCATAAGCTGCGGTGCGCGCGGCTTTACGCTGGGCGGCTTGGCCGACATGATATGCTGGATTTTTTCGGGTGTAAGTACACTCTCCTTGCTCGCCTCTTTGAGTTTCTGCGCCTGTGACAGTGACGGGGTGCAGCCCTCTGATTCCATGTAGGAGAGAAAATCTTCCTGTTCTTCGGGGGTAAGGTAACTAAGTTCTACGGCGGGGGTGGTTTTCAGCTTACCATCGTCAACCATCTGCATAAGAGGGGGTGTGAGTTTGTTAAGACGGATAAAACGCTGCACTGTTTTATACCCCTCACCACTTCCATCTGCAACTTCTTGTACGGATAACTTCTGGACAACTTGTCCAGAAGTTAAATCTCGGCGTTGACCTTGCCTTTTGATAGCCTCCAACTTCATCTGATATGCTTTTGCCTTTTCACTCGGCAGAATATGCTCCCGCTGGCAGTTAGAATCCACCATCAAAATAATAGCTGTATCATCGTCCATATCCCGCACGATGCAGGGCATGGTTTCCACGCCAGCCCGCTGGCTGGCATGGCAGCGGCGGTGGCCCGCTACAATTTCATACCCACCATCTTTCCGGGGGCGGACAATGGCCGGGGTCATGACACCGTATTCCTTGACACTGTCCACCATTTTGTCCATCTCGTCATCGTCACGAACTTGAAAAGGGTGATTCCGAAAGGGATGTAGTTCCGTCAGCGGCAAGATTTGAATTTTCTCTAATTTTGCTTCCTGCCGCTCCTGCTCACTCGAAAAGAGATTATCGAGTGAGGGGAGATTGATGTTGCTGCCGTACTCTCTCATGTTCCGTCACCTCCTTAGCAAGCGCTTTGTACGCTAAACTGGCCGGGCCATTGGCGTCGTAGATCAGCACGCTATGTGTGCTGGCGGCGCTCTCTGCCGTGCGCGTACTGACAGGGATTTCCGCGCGGTAGATTTTCAGTGCGTGGCCATAGGCGCTGCGCAAGGCGGCACACACATCTTTGGACAGATTGGTGCGCTTATCTACCATCGTCAGCACAATGCCGTCAATGTCCAACCGCGGGTTGATACGGAGTTTCACTTGGTTGACAGATTTGAACAGGGATACCAGTCCTTTCAGCGCAAAATGCTGTGCTTGCACCGGGATAAGCACCCTATCTGCCGCCACAAGTGATGCCACGGTGATGATGCCCAGCGAGGGCATACAGTCGATCAGGCAGTAGTCGTATTTGTCCTTGAACGGCTCCAGTGCCTGTTCCATGACTCTTTCGTGTGCCATGACGGTTACAAGACTCACTTCCATGTCGGACAAACCGATGTCGGAGGGAATGAAATCCACTTTTTCTTCGTGGTGCAGCACCACTTCGGGCGGATTCTCGCACTTGATAACAGATTCAATAAGGTCGCTGATTGTTGCACCGTTTTCGCAGCCATCATAGCCGAGATAACTGCTCAAATCGCCCTGCGGGTCGGCATCCACCAACAGCACCTTGTAGCCCATTGCCGCCAGCGCTGTGCCAAGATTTACAGTGGTGGTCGTTTTTCCTACGCCGCCCTTTTGGTTTGCAACTGCAATAGTTTTCATATTCTGCTCCTTTACCGTTCCATGCTAATAAGCCGACGAGCCGCCAGCAAATAGTCGTTATAGTCCTTTCCGATGGCCGGAGGTGTGTCCTGTACAATATATCCGCGCTCTGCCAGTCTTTTTGCAACGATTTTCGTGAAGTTCCTGCCGGGGTCATCGCGGTCAAAGCAAAGCGACACATACCTAACTTCGGGATGTTGCTGCAAAAAGTAGTCAATCGGCTGGTGGTTCAGCCCACCCAACGCCAAGTAGTGGACGCTGCGCCACGGTGCATCGTGCTTGTACTGCCGCAGTGTTGCGCCGGACATAGCATCAATAGGGGCTTCGTAGATTTCCACAGTATCACAGGTTTCAGTCTCGGCAGGAATCAGAAAACCATACTGCTTTTGACTGCCCGCGACATCGCCGCGAAACCCGCCTTGACAGCAACGCTGAAAAGCAGAGCGCGGTACACCTTCTGCGTCCTTGCCCACAAACACGCAGTTGCGATAGCTGCCGCGTGTGGTTTGGTACAGGATACCGCTGTTCACGCAATAACGCAGGACTTTCGGGCTGATGCCACGGTGCATCAGATAAGCGGTGGCCGCTTCGGTGTTTCGATCTGCGGCTGGCAGTTCAAACGGACGGACCGTATGCTGCCGGGTAGGTGTTGCTTTAGCCGCCTGAATAGAAACGGGCATTGGAGTCATCGCACTCAACAGCCGTATTGCCGACACAAAATTCATACCCTCAACCTTCGTCAGATAGTCGATAGCATTGTTGCCGCCCACACTTTGAGCGTACCAGTGAAACTTCCCATTTGCAGGGGTAATAACAAGGCTGCTGTGCGTTTTTGTGCGATATTCCTTGTCTGTTTTGCGAACAAGCTCGCCGGGATGGTAGGTTTCGAGATACTGCATTACACTGATGCGCCGTGCAGCCTCGATATTTTTCTGATATTTGCCCATGATGACCTCCGATTTTTGAAATAAAAAGCACCTTGCCTGCGGACAGGTAAGATGCTTGTAAGAAACAATATTCTCTTTTCAGCTGGCTGTTTCTTCAGCCGGCTGGAGAGGGGGTGTGGGGGAGAGGAACGAAGCAACCCCCGTTCCTATAAAAGTGTATAGTATCCCCTTGGTGCATTTATATTGATTTTACGTTGTATGCTATATTTCGCACGTTGCAAAGGTGACCCTTATAAGGTATAATCTATTATGATAAGGTAAGGCAGGTGAGCATCCATGCGTTTTTTCTTGATGCAGCGTGACCATCAAGTGGCTGTTATTGAAATAGCCGAAAAAACCGGCGATATAATTGATGTGGCTGAGGTTCTTTCTGCGCAAAGAATCCCCCTCGGCGCAAAACATATCAACGGCAGTTTCGATGTTCTCTCCCTGCGTAAATGGTGGGCCGGGCGTGGTATTCCTGCAAGCCGCTCCGGGCTGGAACACGCGCTGGAAGCGCTGCACGTTCCCTATGCGGAACTTCTGCTCGTCAAGTGCAGCGGCCTGAGCCTTTCCGATCAATATTGGGTCACTCCCTGCGATGCTCCGCAACGCTGGCATGATGTAAACTTTTACGAGAATGACTTTTCTGACGATGTGGGCCGCGCCTTGTTTGGTGAGGGCGTTCTCTCTGCACAGCCGGATTTGTGTTCTCCCTGCAATACCTCGGACGGCTTTTTACAAAAGCGCTGGCGCATTGCGGACAGAAAACGGATTCTGTTAAAGGCCGGTTCGGGCATTTACCAGCAAGAGCCTTACAATGAAATTGTGGCCTCTGCGTTGTATGATACCCTCGGTATGCCGCACGTTTCTTATTGGCTCGTAGATCAGGGCGGGCAGGTCATGTCCGCTTGCGAGTGCTTCACTGACGAACGTACAGAACTTGTCACCGCTGCCCAATTTATGCGACTGCTGCCGCAGCAACAGGGCATTTCCAACTGGCAGCACTTTAACGATTGCTGTAATGCAGTTGGAATCTCCGATGCACAAAAAAATGTCTGCAATATGCTGGCCGCCGATTATATCTTAGCCAACACAGACCGACACTTGGGTAATTTCGGTTTTCTCCGTGATTCCGAAACACTGGAGTGGAAAGGACTTGCCCCTATCTATGACAGCGGCACAAGCCTTTGGCAGATGACACTCACCCGCGCCATCAGCGCAGATGCAATGGTTCCGGCAAAGCCGTTTGAAACGTCGCAGCAATCTCAGCTAAAATTGATCGCTCCTTATGTGGATTTGCCGCTGGAGCGCCTTGATGGATTTTCTGGCAAGGCAAAGGATATCTTGGAGGATGCTGCCCAGTTTGATGATGGGCGAGCCGCGAAAATTGCTGCCGCGGTTGAGGGCAGAATCCAAATGTTTCGATTGAATAGGGCATAGTCCGAAATGGTTCCAAAGCATACGGTTTGTGAACTGACTACAAATTGTAGGCAGTTGGAAAAAGCAGAAGCTATGTGTTGCTGGTTACTGCCGATGATAGTTGTGCGCCAACTGGTGACAAATTGTCAGCAGTTGAAATAGAGGCAAAAACAGCGTCCTCCCGGTTACATTCGGAGGACGCTGTTTCCATATATTCACTGGCGTGTACCTATGCACTGCTTTTTTCAGTTGGCTTTCCCTGCTGGCTAAACTCTTTGGCAAGAGCAGCCATCTTTTGTGCCGGTCTATAACTATCCAGCACATGAGGACTGACCAAGAAATTTAGGATGCAAACTTTTGGTATCATGTAGCTGCTACCTATTTTGAAGTACCGAAAATATCCATTGCTGCACCACGTTGTAATGGTATTATGATGGTAGCCGGTAAACTTGCTGACTTCCGTAGCGCTTAGTACATCGCTGTATGGCCGCATCTTGCATTTCAGAAAAGCTGCAAATTTGTCTTTGTCTTTTGCCGTGTCAAGATTAGCCCATTCCCGCAGCGTAAGGGTTTTCCTTGGACTGCCATTGTTCCAACTTGCCGAGTAGTAACCAGTTGGGGGCGTATATCTTTGCGGGCTGGATTGGCGCTTTTTTAGGTAGGCAATAACATCCTTTGTGTTGATAATGTACTGCCGCGTTTTCTTGCCGGTATCTATGCAGGGCACAAGCCCGCTTTTCAGCAAGTATCGGGCTGTCTTTTTACTGATATGGCAGATGACACGCATCTGTTCCAGCCCGATTTTTTCGGGGTAAGTTTCCTTGATTTTTGCAAAATCATAACTGTAATCCACTATAATCACCGTCCGCTATTTGAACTCATCAACAGCAGGTAGGGGGCGGTTTGATTTTTCCGATAAGGGGATTTTTGCATAAAATTTAGTCAACGTAATTCTGTAAATGCCTGTTGTAATAAGGAAAATCAGCCTATTTTGTTCTCTCCGGCTTTTCTCTCCAACATCTCTCCAACGTGCCAAAAACGCCTATTTTTCTCTCATTTTTCCCGGAAAATCAGCTTTTTGAAATGGGTTCAAATTGCGACGCTTTGACGTTAAAAAGGACTTCTTTTTTGACCTTTTTCTTCGTTTTGCCGCTGAATCATCTTCCGACAACTTCCGCTTTTTACTGGCAAATTCCGTCAGTGGCGGTGTAGGCGATAAAACTCGAAATCAATTTGGCAGCAATGCCACGTGGGTTCGAATCCCACCGTCTGCGCCAAGAGCAGCACCTTGCGGGGTGCTGCTTTTTATTTTTGCAGCAAACTATGCAAGGGCTGCAAGGTGGGATTCGAACAACCCGTGCCCGGCGCTTTGCGTCCCGCCGGGCTGCAACAGTCCTGCGGACTGTTGCAAGGGCGCGGGAGAATCCCACCGTCTGCGCCAAGTATCACTACTCGATTTCACATTGGGTAGTGATTTTTTATTGCCGCTTTGCAAAATTTCGATGCTTTTCTTATAGGCATCTCCCCTTTATTTTAAAGTAGTGATTTTCGGGTTCGGTACAAATCATACCATTAATTTCAGTAGATAGCTATTCATGAAACTGCACAAGAACCAGCTGTTTGGGTTGGGCACAAATTAGCACTGACCGCTGAACTTTCTATGCATTCTGTTTACTGTTTGACAAAATATATCTTATACGATATGATTTTATCAGACAGTTTTATTGATTTAGTATGATGAGGTCTTTCCGATGAACTATAATAGCATCAAAAACAAAACTTTTTCTGAAAATCCCGCAGTCAAAGCCGAGTACGATCAGCTTGGTCCTCAGTATGAAGCTATCCGCGCTGCAATCGCAAGTCGGAAGTCTGCCGGGTTAACTCAAAAACAGTTGGCCGAGAAAATGGGAACTGCGCAGGCAAACATTTCGCGTTTTGAAAACGGGAATGCAAATCCCTCGTTGGATTTTCTGCAAAAAATGGCTTCTTGCATGGGCAAGACACTTCATGTTTCATTTGAATAACTTAGAATAAAACAGTACATACAAAAGAAAGGAGTGCTTTGATTGATGGAGCCGTTAAAAAAGATCTTGTTACGCCTTCGCAATGTCTTCACTAAAAAAGACGATTCTGTAATTCCGACAGACTTCTCTGATTTAGCTCCGCTTGACAGCATCGATAACACGAGTGAATATCTTAATGCCTTGGATTGGGCTTTGAAAAATAGACGGATTCGAAATGTTGCTCTTTGTGGTCCTTACGGTGCAGGTAAAAGTAGCATTATTAATTCATATCTGAAAAGTCATGCTGATGCTCAGCAGAAAAGCCTACGTATTTCCATGGCTACTTTCATCGAGAGCAAAACCGAGGGAAGTGACTCATCCCACAGTGTTGCTTTAAAGCCAGATGAAATTGAAACAGGAATTTTGAAGCAACTTTTCTACAAAGTTCCCCATACAAAAATTCCACAAAGCCGGTATCGTAAGCTACACAAAGGTGGAAAACTTATTGCATGGCGTAATTTAGTGCTGATTTCAATTTTTTTGTTACTATTGGGTTTTATTTTTGCGCCTGACCATGTAATCAATGTGACCAACATCCTTTATGAAACATGGCCTTTTTCGACGCTACCCGCAAAAGTTGCCATAGTTGCTTTTGCCATTCTATTTACAGGAGTACTGGGTTCTATTGCGTGGTGTTTCTATCCCGCGTTTTCGCGAATGAAGATTTCCTCTATCTCCATCTCTGCAAAAGCAAACGTAGAAGGCGATGAAGAATCCAAGGAATCTATTTTCAACAAAAACATGGATGAAATCGTATATTTCTTTGAAGAAACTAGGTATAGATATGTTTTCTTCGAGGATTTGGATCGGCTAAACGATGCTGCAATTTTTGTCCGTTTGCGTGAATTGAACACTTTGCTGAATAATGATGATGAAATCAAAGATCCTGTAGTGTTCATTTATGCAGTGAGGGACGATATCTTTTCAAATGAAGACCGAACGAAATTTTTTGACTTCCTCATTCCGATTGTACCATTTATTAACTCAACAAATTCTGGCGAAGAATTGTCAAAACGCTTGGAGGCATCTAAGAAGAAAGAATTCTTGTACAATATATCTCCGTCCTTTATTGACGATGTGTCCCCCTTCATTTCGGACATGCGCATTTTGAAGAATATATATAATGAGTTCATCATTTATAAAAACACATTGCAGGCAGAGCCAAATCTTGAACTTTCCGATGAGTCTATGATGGCTTTGATGGTGTTCAAGAACCTGTACCCCAAAGAATTTGCTGAGCTTCAAAAAGAGCAAGGTATTGTAAAGCGAGCATTTGAAGATAAGATACGGTTTGTCAACCATGAAACGACATTGCTGAATAAAGAAATTTCTAATTCAAGTGAAATTCTAGAAAAAATCCGGCAAGATAATCTTCAAAATGTTAAAGAACTAAAAGTTGCCATGCTTTATGCAGCCGTTGGAAACGCGCAAATAATGGAGATTGGACAGTATTCATATGACTCCTTTATGCAAGCTGATTTTGATTTTTCAGTTTTAACGAAAGCAGACCAACAGCAAATCTACTTTTATAAGTCATATAGTTCTAGATACGAACAGAAAGATTCTAGCTTTTTTCAACCATATTACGAACGTTGGCAATACCTTCGGTATGCAGGGGAAAATAGGATATCCGAACAAAAAGCTAATGTCGAAAATGCCAAAAAGCAATTACATGATATTTCGAAGCTCTCTTTGTGCGAATTGATTGAAAAGTATGGTGCATCTGTGGTGCTTTCAGAAGATGTCCGCAAAAATCAGTTGCTGGTATTCCTGCTCCGGAGAGGCTATATTGATGAGAAGTATATATATTACATCAATTATTTTAAGGGAAGTAGTATCACTAATGATGATATGAATTTTATTTTGGCTGTCAAAACCCACACACTTTTAGAACCAAGTTATCATTTGGAAAAGACCTCAAACATTGTCAACAAATTGCAGCCATATGAGTTTGAGCAGAAAGAAATTTATAATTACAATCTTTTGGAATATCTGCTATCGTCTGATTTGAATACGGATAAACGTGACATCTTTATTAAACAACTTTCCGATGAAACAAAACAAAGCTGGGAGTTTATTGACACATTTTTTAACACGACAAAATATAAAGACCTTTTTATTCAGCTACTATCCACGAGCTGGCCTAAAATGTGGAAATTTATCGCGGAAAATCCGGTGTTGACATACGAACGACAAATCGAGTATCTTTCAACGATGCTTTCTTGTCTGTCAAGTGACCAACTTGTTTTAATGAATTCAGACAGTGAAGTAACTGAATTTTTCAATAAACATAAAGATATTCTTCAAAAACTGAGTGGATTGGATTCTGATACGTTAATCCAAGCTATCAGTATTTTCGATGTTCATTTTGAAGACCTCGCAACCGAAAATGTATCCAGAAGTGTATTAGAGTACACATTTGAGCATAATCATTATAAAATCAATGTAGCAATGATTTCTAATGTGGTCCGGTTTGTTGACGCTGACCGTGTAGCCCACCTAAAAACTCAAAATTACACAACAGTCTGTTCTCTGGGATATCATCCTCTTTTACTTTATATCCAAGAGAATTGTACCTTCTATGTGAAAAATGTGATTCTTAGAGAGGAAAACAATTTGGAGGATGAGAATGCTGTCGTTGATTTAATCGACAGGATCTTTCCCGACATTGCACTCTGTCAGAAGTTAATTGAACATGAAAATATGTGTATCAGTAAGCTGGAATCTTGCTGTAGTGATCGGTTGCAGGAATCGCCTGATTCAGTTCGCCAAATTTGGGATTTCATTCTTGAGAATCAAAAGCTTAAGCCAATATGGGAAAATATTCTTATCTACAAGAATGCATTTAACTTTACGCCTAAGTTAATTTCTTTCATGGTAAGCGCGAGCACAGAATTAGGAAAAGCGAATACCGAGAATGTTCCTCATAGCTTCATCCAAGATTTTATTAAGGCCAATGATAATAAAGCATTTCCTATTCTCATTCCACATTTGAGACTTGATCCCTTTGATGTTCCTCTAAGCCAAATTGCAGAAGAAAATGTTTCTATCTTGATTGATTATCGCCACATTCCTTTTACTCCTGATCAAATGAAAGAACTAAAGAAACAATATCCGTCTTTACAAGCAAGGTTTATTTTGCAAAACCAAGCCGATGCATTTGCGGAGTTGGATTCCGTTGCAATGGATCAGAATCTTTTCCAAGAACTTTTGTTAGATCCGCGCCTTGAATCGCAATATCGGCAAACCTTGTTTGATTCTTATTATCAAAAATATTTAAATACCCAAATTGCTGACAAGGTAGACGAAATGGGAATTTCTGTAAATCACGATGAATTTGAAGAGGTATGGCAACTTCTAAGTGGTGGTGAGCGTGAGAACTTCTTACTCTCGCATCTCGAAATATTAAATGGGGATGATTTCGAGAAGTGCTTTGCAAATATGGAGCCCCCCTTTAATCTTCTGTCTAATCGAACTCAACGCAATCAAGTGACCGTGCCTTGGAAGGACGGCATAAAACAACTACTGGATAGGTTGAAAGCAGTCAACTACATAACAAGCTACACCGAAAGAGCAGCCGCACAACAAAATGATGGTTCTAGACAAGACGAGAAATCGAATAGCCGCGTATATACTGTTAGAATCAAAGTATTAAAGTAAGCCTTGTTAACGTATTCGATTTTACACCCCAAAACTAAAACCAAACAAAATCACCCCGGTATCCGTCCTCGCTCAGACAGATACCGGGGTGTGCCGTTTTACCTCACCATTCTTTTACGCTCGGCGCTTTCGGCAGTGTCAGCGTGTTTGCCATCGTCCGGGCGCTCAGGTTCTTGGACTGCGAATCCAGATGCGCGTAGATATTCGCCGTGGTAGAAATATCGCTGTGTCCCAGCCACTCTTGAATCTGCTTCATCGGTACCCCCTCTTTCAGCAACAGGCTGGCACAGGAGTGCCGTTACGGTATAATAACGACAAACAGAAAAAGCCTTTATTTTCAAGGGGTTTGAGCGTTTGTCGTCTTTTATTCAATTCCTTTTCCAAGTTGAAAATTGACGAAA
>ERZ779874.2767-NODE-2767-length-14143-cov-16.408930_pt1 | contig 14143 bp, 10 predicted proteins | sample MGYA00511031_ERZ779874 | MGnify/ENA primary metagenome ERZ779874 (study PRJEB29588, sample SAMEA2156850) | human gut metagenome | biome: human gut; feature: human-associated habitat; material: faeces | place: Denmark | collected 2008/2010 ...
GCTGCCGGAGCGGTGCTTAAGCCGCAAGGCGGGAATTGTGCGGTGTTGCCTTTATAATGTTAATTGCAAAACCTAAAACCGCCGCAATAACTCCTAACTCCTCCCTCCTAACTTATTTTCTCGTCTCGGTCCAGTACTCTCCCATGCTTGCTCCCGGCTGGCCGGTGCATTCATTAGAGAGATAATGGGTCAGGGCATCGTCGACGGGGGTCCAGGCGCGTGCGGTGGGTTCATCGGGGTATTCCACTTCGGCATACATAAAATGGCTGGGCAGCCCGGCGTCCACATCGTTCACTTCCAGCTTCAGGCCGTTCTTCAGGGCATAGGTGCGGCGCTCCTTGGCAATCAGCGGTTTGCCGATCAGGCGTTCCAGCTTTTCAAACAGTTCCGGCGTGATCTCGGTTTCAATCTCTTCCCGCATCAGGCCGGTTTTGTCTGGTGCGCCCTTAAAGCAGAGCACCAGCGCGGTGCGGCCGCCCTGCAATGCTTCGCGCCGGATGCGCACTGTGGGGCGCACGCTGATGTACCCTTGGTCCATGCGGTAAGTTTCCAGCAGGGGAAGCCCCTGGGGCCAGCCCTGCACCATCCATTTGCGTTCAATTTCCATGGTGTTCACCTTGCTCTTTCCTGATTTCTACCCGGAATGTCGTGCCATCCTGCCCGGATTCCGCCCGGATAGCGGCGTGGTGTGCCTGGCAGATGCTTTGTGCAATCGCCAGCCCCAGCCCGGTTCCGCTGCCGTTCTGGGCATAATCCAGCCCATCTGTTCCGGTATATACCACATCGGCCAGGCGGGGTTCGTCCGCTACAATCAGGATATTCACCGGCAAATCTCCTTCGGCTTTCTTCAATTTATAGATACAGTATACCACAATCAGCTGAAAATAGGCTGAAAAAATGCGGCAGGTTTTGCGCCTGCCGCATTTTTGTCGCAAAAATCTGCGAAATTCCGCAGCGGTTTTACTCTTCTTCCAGGATCTCTGCGGCAACCTCTGCACGGTCGCGGCGGGTATCCATGGCGGTCTTTTCAATCATGCGGTGGGCTTCCGCTTCGCTCATGCCCTTGTGCTCGATCAGATAGCACTTGGCACGGTCCACCAGCCGGATCTGGGCAATCTTATCCCGCAGTTTGTCGTTTTCCTGCCGCAGATAATCCAGGCGGCGGCAGCAGGCGGCGGCCATCTGAACGGCCTGGCGGAACTGCACCCCGGTAAAGGGCTTTGCCAACACCAACACACCGTGCTGCTGCAATTTATCGGAAATCTGGTCTGCGGTGCCCGCCTTGGCAAGCAGAATGACACCGGCATTTGATTTTTCTACCGCATAGGTCGAAAGTTCGTGACCAAACTCGTCCGGCAGGGGGGTGTTGATGATCACGACATCGAAATCAATATCCCCCATGCGGCGGCGGGCTTCGCCGCCGCTGGCCACAATGGTGGGGCGCAGGTAACCCAGCTCCGCTACATGCTTTGCCAGGTATTCATTTGCGTTGTTCCCCGCAGAGGCAATCAAAGCTGAAGGCACAAACACATCACCGCCCATCTGTTAAATTACAAAATCTGCCCTGCTTTGGGAAACATCAAATCTTCAAAAAGCAGTTTTCACGCTCCCATGCCTGGGGGTCGGGGGCACTTTCGTAACCATGGCACAACTGGGTCTGGTATTCAAAGTATTTGTTCATCAGCGGCACAGGCAGCTCTTTGGCGATAAAGTCACTCTGTGCGGCAATGGTGATGGCTTCGCGCAGACTTTCGGGCAGGCTTTCCAGCCCTTCGGCGGCGCTCTTGTGGAACAGATTGCGGTTGACCGGAGCGGGCAGCGGCATCTTTTTTTCAATGCCATCGAGCCCGGCGGCCAGAATCAGGCCAATGACCAGATATGGGTTGCAGGAGGGGTCGGGGCTGCGCAGCTCCAGGCGGCAGAATTCGCCGGTGGCGGAAGGCAGGCGCACCAGCTGGCTGCGGTTCTGGCGGCTCCAGCTCACATACTTGGGGGCTTCGCAGCTGCCAAACCGTGTGTAAGAGTTGGGAATCGGGTTGCAGAAGCAGGTCAGCTCCCGCGCGTGGGCAAGGATACCGGCAATAAAATGTCCGGCCTCGCTGTCGGGGGCAATGTCGCCCTGGAACAGGTTTTTGCCGTCCCGGTGGATGGAAACATTCACATGCATGCCGCTGCCGGCCTGGTCCTGCATGGGCTTGGGCATAAAGCTGGCAAACAGGCCGTTGCGGTCCGCAATAGCTTTGACGGTGCTTTTGAAGGTGTTCAGGTTATCGGCCGATTTGAGCGCGGTGGAATACATAAAGTCCACTTCGTTCTGGCCAAAGCCGCTTTCGTGGTGGCTGTGCTGGGGGCGCAGGCCCATATCCTCCATGGCAAAGCAGATCTCGCGGCGGATGTTCTCGGCCTTGTCCAGAGGGGCAATGTCAAAGTAGCCGCCGTGGTCCATCGGGATGCGGGTGGGGTTGCCGTGCTCGTCGGTCTGGAACAGATAGAACTCACATTCGCAGCCCACATCGCAGCGCAGGCCCATGGCCTTGGCGCGCTTGACCACCGATTGCAGGTACCCGCGGCTGTTGCCGGCAAAGGGGCGGCCATTGGGCAGGGTGATATCGCAGTACATGCGCATCACGCGGCCCTCGGTGGGGCGCCAGGGCAGAATGGTCATTGTGTCCGGGTCTGGCCAAAGCACAAGGTCGCTCTCCTCAGTGTTCATAAACCCGGCAATGGAGCTGCCGTCAAAGCAGACACCCTGCTCGAAGGCATAGGGAAGGTCCCCGGCAAAGACAGAGATGTTTTTTTGATTGCCGAAAATATCGCAGAACGCCAGACGTACAAATTTTACGTCGTTATCTTCGACATAGTTCAGGATATCCTGTGCAGTATGCTTCATGGTGGAATCCTCCAAATTTAGGCTGCAGATTTGGCAGAGAGGGGGGAGAAGTTAGGAGGTAGGAGTGAGGAGTTGATGCAATTAGGAATTAGGGCAATACCGCATAATTCTAAGTGCCGATACGGCAAGCGAGGTGCGGCAGATGCTAAGCCAAAAGCGCAGATAATACTGGATGTCTTATCGAGCATTTTGGCAACGCAGATGCCGTGCCGCAGCTGCCGGAGCGGTGCTTAAGCCGCAAGGCGGGAATTGTGCGGTGTTGCCTTAGCAATTAGAAATTCCGTAGGGGCGCACATTGTGCGCCCGTTGCCTTTTGGTTAATCCCATTATAGCGGAGCAAAGTTCCGGTATGGTCGATAGGGCGGGACGAGTGCCGGGAGTTTATTCAGCATTGAACCCAATAAACTCCTAACTCCTCACTTTCAACTGACTCCTACTTAAACTCGAAAGGCCCACCTCGCGGCGGGCCTTTCGAGCTGGTGTAAGAAATAGGAAAAGGAGAATGGCGTGTTAAAAAGCCGTGCCCGGCATTTTGTGCAAAGCACAAACCCTTGCTGCCGGGGGCTTTTTGGGTCACTGCTTACTCAGTGTAAAACAGCATACGGCTGTAGCACGGCAGCGGCCAGTAATCCTCATCGACAAGCTCTTCAGCAGCGTCAGCGGCGGCGCGCAGGGTATCCATGGCGGGCAGAACCTCATCATGGAAAGCATGAGCCTTAGCGGTCTCATCGTCCAGGGCGCTGACCTTATCGGTCACAGCCTTCAGAGCGTCGGTTGCATCAGACATCTCGTCAGTGTATTTGGAAAGTGCAGTCAACAGCTTTGCTTCGGACTTGGTGGAGATGCCTTCCACAGCAGCGGTCTTGGCTGCGGCGGTGCTGGCAACTTCGCCCATATAGCTGGTGGCGGCAGGAATCAGCTGCTTGGATGCGATCTTGAGCATGGTGCGGGCTTCGATGTTGATAATCTTGGAGTAGTGCTCCATCTCAACTTCGTAACGGCTCAGCATTTCGGTCTTGGTCAGAACGCCGAACTCTTCCATCAGGGAGATGTTCTTCTCTTCCTTCAGGGCGACCATGGCATCGGGGGTGCACTTGCGGTTGGGCAGGCCACGGCGGGCAGCCTCAGCTTCCCAGGCTTCGGAATAACCGTTGCCGTTGAAGATCACACGGCGGTGGTCGTTCAGGGTCTTCTTGACCCAGGCGGCGGCAGCGCACTCAAAGTCAGCAGCGCCCTCCACATCGGCAACAAACTGCTTCAGCTCTTTGGCAACAGCAGTGTTCAGGATGGTGTTGGCATCGCTCAGGTTCTCAGCGGAACCGGGCATACGGAACTCGAACTTGTTGCCGGTAAAGGCGAACGGAGAAGTACGGTTACGGTCGGTGGTATCCTTGCTGAACTTGGGCAGAACATCAACGCCAAGGTCCATCTTCATCTTAACAGGGCCGGCATAGGGGCTGTCGGTGCAGACAGCATCGATAACAGCTTCCAGCTCTTCGCCGACAAAGATGGAGATGATGGCCGGGGGTGCCTCGTTAGCGCCCAGGCGGTGGTCATTGCCGGGGGTGGCAACAGAGGTACGCAGCAGGTCAGCGTATTCATCGACTGCCTTGATAACGGCGGTCAGGAAGACCATAAACTGCAGGTTTTCCATCGGGGTATCGCCGGGATCCAGCAGGTTTTCGCTCTTGGTGCTGATGGACCAGTTGTTGTGCTTGCCGGAACCGTTAACGCCCTCGAACGGCTTTTCGTGCTGCAGGCAGACTAAGCCGTGCTTATCGGCAATCTTCTTCATCATTTCCATGGTCAGAAGGTTGTGGTCGATGGCAACGTTGGTGGTATCGTAAATGGGGGCGAGTTCATGCTGGCAGGGGGCAACTTCGTTGTGCTTGGTCTTTGCGGGGATGCCCAGCTTCCACAGCTCGGTGTCCAGATCCTTCATAAAGTCGGAAACAATGGGGCGGATCACACCAAAGTAGTGCTCTTCCAGTTCCTGGCCCTTGGACGGTGCAGAGCCAAACAGGGTGCGGCCGGTCAGAACCAGGTCCAGGCGCTTGTTGTAATCCTCTTTGCGGATCAGGAAGTACTCCTGCTCCGGGCCAACGGTGGTGGCAACGCGCTCAACATCCTTGCCGAACAGGTGCAGTACCTTGCAGGCCTGGTCGCTGATGGCCTGCATGGAACGCAGCAGCGGGGTCTTTTTATCCAGTGCTTCGCCGGTGTAAGAGCAGAATGCAGTGGGGATGCACAGCACGTCATCTTTTACAAAAGCATAGCTGGTGGGGTCCCATGCGGTGTAGCCGCGGGCTTCACAGGTGGCGCGCAGGCCGCCGGAAGGGAAGGAGGAAGCATCTGGTTCGCCTTTGATGAGCTCCTTGCCGGAAAACTCCATGATGGCGGTGCCGTCCGGCTGGGGGCTGACAAAACCATCGTGCTTTTCACTGGTGATGCCGGTCAGGGGCTGGAACCAGTGGGTGTAATGGGTAGCGCCCTGTTCAATCGCCCAGCGCTTCATCACGCTGGCCACAACATTGGCTACTTCCAGGTCAAGGGCCTGACCCTTTTCAATGGTTGCCTTCAGGCTCTTGTAGGTCGAGCTGGGCAGACGCTCACGCATTTCGTGCTCGTTGAAGACTTTGCTGCCGTACAGTTCCATAACGGTTGCTGCCATACTTACCGAACTCCTTTTCCTCTGTGGTATCATCACGCAAATAAGTCGGACTTTTTATAAAACAAAAGGCACTGCGAACAGGATTTGTGTTCGCAGCGCCCTTGCTGTTTATGTGCTTATTATACGGGCCAAACGCAAAAAAAGCAACTGGCAGAAATGACAAACCGGATTGGCGTTTGCCTTGATGTTTTAGGAAAAATGCTTGTATTGGGGGATGGAGCCATCCAACCCCCAATGCGGCCTAATAAAATAAACCGGGCCGCAACCCCGCTTGGGGGCGACAAGCCCGGTATTGCCTTAAACGTGTGCTGCGTTTTTTTGGCTTTTGCGGTACAGCACAATAGTGGCTGCAATGCCCAGCAGGCTGATGCAGTCCGCCGCGCGCCAGAACCACATTCCAGTCCAGCGCACCTGTACGCTGCCCTGCCAGCCGGGAGCCAGGGTAACGGTCAGGTAACCGTTCTTGTGGGTCAGTGCGGCTCCGTCTGCAGCGGTCATATGGTAGCCGGGGTAGTAGAATAGCGGCAGCCGGATGGATGCTTCGGTATCGCCGGTGTTCTGCGCCGCCAGCTGAATGGTCAGGCCGTTTTTGGTGTACTCTGTCAACTCTACGCCGTCGTCCGCTTCGGGGGTCAGGCGGCCCCAGACGCTGTCATCGGTGGTGGTGTCCTCGGTGGGCAGGTATTCGCCGCCACCCACCTGACCGGGCAGGTCATCCACCGCGGCAAGGCTCATGCAGGTAACGGCTTCGCTGGTGGTGCATTTGTCATACATCAGGTACCCGGCGGGGATGATGGTCAGCGCCAGCAGGGCGGCGGCCATTGCCTTGGCGGCTTCGGGCCGGACTTTGCGGTACAGTACCACCACACAGCAGGCGCACACGACCAGCAGCATGGTGGCCGGGGTGAAGAACCGCCAGGCAAACTGCAACTTCCCCAGAGTCTTGCTCAGCGCCTGCAATGGTTCGCAACGGAACAGCGCGTACCAGGGGCAAAGGTCGCTGGCGCACCAGGCGGCCAGCAGGCCAAAGCCCAGTGTCAGGCTGCCAATGCGCGCGGCATCGCGGCTGCTTTTGCGCACGGCGGGGTCCAGCACAGCCAGCAGGAAGAAGAATGCACCCGCGGCCAGTGCCAGGCCCAGCGTCTGCGGCATTTCGCCCGCAATGCCGCTCTGGATGCTCTCCGCCACGCCGCTGCTCTGGCCGAACATCAAAAACATCTGGCCCAGGTAAACGGAGCTGTCGTACAGGTAGGCGGCATCATACTTGCCGCTGATGCGGCACACCCCCTGCACCATGTATTGCAGCAGCGGCACCATAAACCACAGGTTCCACACAATGGCGGCCCCGGCGGCTTTGCACAGAGCGGGCAGCACCGGGCGGGTGAAGGTCTTTTTGAAATACAGCAGGCAGAAGGCGGCGGTAAAGAACACCGCAAGTTCGGTTGTCAGCAGATGGCTCTGCAGCAGGCCGGTAAAGCCCAGGGCAAAGGGCAGCCAGCACCAGGGCTCGGCCTTTTTGCCATCGGCAGGGGATTGGCGATAAATCCGCCACAGGCCATACACGACCAGCGGCAGGAACGCCATGGCGGTATATTCGCCCACTGCAGCGCGCACAAACACGTTGGTCAGCCGGTAGAACGAAAGGGTGTACAACGCGGTGCCAAGCAGCGCGGCACAATCGCTGCGGAACATTTTGCGCAGGGCATAAAACGTAATGCCCACGGTGGCCGCTGTGATGGATGCAACGTAAACTTTGTAGCTGGTTTGCAGGCTGAAACCCAGAATGCGCAGCACCGCAGCCGGGTACAGGAACACATCGGAGTACATCAGGCTGAACGGATAGCCTTTTTCGTTGATGATGGCCGGGTCCATGCGCACGGGGAACTGCCCGGCCAGCAGCCCGGCTTTCAGCCCCTCAATGCGGGAAAGGTGGATGGAAAGGTCGTGCCCGTACGTCAGGTAGCCGAGCCCCAGCGGCAGGCAGGCAAACACGCCGATGCCCACCAGCGCCATGGCGATATACCGCCCGCGCAGGGTATGGATGGGAAATTTGACCCGGCGGGTCAGCAACAGGATCACCCAGTCCAGTACGGCGCAGAACACAAGCCCCGTCAGCAGCCGTACATACGCCCACGCGTGGGTGGGGACGATCTGTGCGCCGGTAATGTAGATGACCTGGTTTTTGCCGCAGTCCGCGGTAAACTGCAGCTGTGCGGTTTCGCAGCCGTAGGGCATCCACAGGCTGAACACCGTGCGGGTGCGCTCAGCGGGCAGCTTGGCGGCATCGTACTGCGCGGTGGGCATGATCTCATCCAGAAAGCTGACCTCGCCGTCCTCGCCGTCATTCACATAGTTGATGCAAACCTGGTAGCTGCCGCGCGGCAGGTCGATCCAGCGGGTGGTGGCAAACAGGCCGGTAAAGTTTTCCACGCGGGCGCCGCGGTCATCATTGGTACATTCCTCCGCGTAGGGAATGATCAGGTCCGGCGTAATATCAATCACGCCGCCTGTGCGGAAATCCCCCACAAAACGCAGCGCCAACACCACAAATTCCACCAGAACCAGCAGCAGGACCAACCCGTTCTGGCGGCTGAAAATTTTTTTGAGCTTTTGCAAACAAGCACGCTCCCTTCTCAACATGATCTTAAGGCAGCACCGCACAATTCCCGCCTGACGGCTTAAGCACCGCTCCGGCGGCTGCGGCACGGCATCTGCGTTGCCAAAATGCTCGATAAGACATCCAGTATTATCTGCGCTTTTGGCTTAGCATCTGCCGCACCTCGCTCGCCGTATCGGCACTTAAAATTATGCGGTATTGCCTTAAATACTATCTTATTTATTATAGGGGATTGTACGATGGTGCGCAAGAGAATTTGCACCAAACAGGAAAAAAGACTCTTGCTTTTGGAAATAAAAGTGATGTATAATAAAGCGTCCATTTATTTGTGGTAGTTGTGGAGAGGATGGTATATATGGCGACAAAGTACGTTTTTGTTACTGGCGGCGTGGTTTCCGGCTTGGGCAAGGGCATCACAGCAGCCAGCCTGGGCCGTTTGCTGAAAACCCGCGGCCTGAAGGTGGCTTCTCAAAAGCTGGATCCTTATATCAACGTGGATCCCGGCACCATGAGCCCGCTGCAGCACGGCGAGGTGTTCGTGACTGATGACGGAACCGAAACCGACCTGGATCTGGGTCATTATGAGCGCTTTATTGATGAAAACCTGAACAAGTACTCGAACCTGACGACGGGCAAGGTCTATTGGAACGTGCTGAACAAGGAACGCCAGGGCGCTTATCTGGGCCAGACGGTACAGATCATTCCCCACATTACCAACGAAATCAAGAGCTATATCTACAATCTTGCCAAAAGCACCGAAGCCGATGTTGTCATCACCGAAATCGGCGGCACCACCGGTGATATTGAGAGCCAGCCTTTCCTGGAGGCCATCCGCCAGGTTGGCATTGAGCAGGGCATGGAAAACTGCTGCTACATCCATGTGGTTCTGGTGCCCTATATTTCCGGCTCGGACGAATATAAATCCAAGCCCGCCCAGCATTCCTGCAAGGAACTGCAGGGCATGGGCATCGCCCCCAACGTCATCGTGCTGCGTGCCGATGGCCGCGTTGGCAGCGATATCAAGCGCAAGATCAGCATGTTCTGCAATGTGCGCCCTGATTGCGTGATTGAAAACCTGACCATGCCCAGCCTGTACGAGTGCCCGCTGATGCTGGAAGCTGCCGGCCTGACCAACGTTGTTTGCCGTCAGCTGCACTTGGAAACTCCGGCTAGCGACCTGACCGAGTGGAAAGAGCTGATCTCCCGCATTGCCACCCGCAGCAAGACCTGCACCATTGCCTTGGTTGGCAAATATGTCAAGCTGCATGACGCATACCTGAGTGTAATGGAGTCCCTGTATCACGCCGGCTTTGAGAATGAGTCCAAAGTGGAGATCCACTGGGTGGACAGCGAAAACCTGCTGGATCAGGAGCGCTGCGCTGAAGAGCTTTCCGGTGTGGATGGCATCATCCTGCCCGGCGGCTTTGGCGACCGCGGCATTGAGGGCATGATCCAGGCCGCCCGCTATGCACGGGAACAGAACATCCCGTATTTTGGCATCTGCTTGGGTATGCAGATTATGGTTATGGAATATGCCCGCGATGTGCTGGGCTATGCCGATGCCAACTCCAGCGAGTTTACGCCGGACGGCGAGCACAATGTTATTGCTCTGATGCCGGACCAGCAGGGGAACATCCCGAAGGGCGGCACCATGCGCCTGGGCAAGTACCCCTGCATTACCGCCGAGGGCACCAAGCTGCGTGAGTGCTATGGCAAAGAAGAAATTGACGAACGCCACCGCCACCGCTATGAGTTCAACAACGACTACCGTGCAGAGATGCAGAACCACGGCCTTGTGATCTCCGGTACCAGCCCGGATGGCCGCCTGGTGGAAGCTGTTGAGCTGCCCGGCCGTGATTTCCATGTGGGCGTACAGTTCCACCCCGAATTCAAGAGCCGCCCCAACCGCGCACATCCCCTGTTCAAGGGCTTTATCGCTGCTGCGCTCAAGTACCAGCAGGAGCACACCATCACGGACCATCAGCCGATGGCAGATTGATCGGCATCCTGACACCATAAATACCACAAGGCACCGAACCTGTAATTGGCCCGGTGTCTTGTTTTTATGTGTTATATTTTGTGTGGATTATGCAGGAACAAAAAACAGATTTTCAGGATTCTGTCTCTTTTTCTCTTTTGTTTACCTCTCTCTCGCTGGCTTCCACCATCGAGATCACGTTCAGCAGCACCAGCCGCACCACAGCGGGGTGCAGGCAGCTGTTGTTGATGGCGTTGATGACGGATTTTTGGAGCTCTTCAATTTTTGCGGTTGTGGTCATTTCATCACCCTTTCTGCCATCGGGGAGCCGGAATATTCCGGGCGCGGATAGCTTGTATCTTCGGTTCGCGTGCCGCCGCAGGCTGCCAGCGTAAGCGGGATGACCAATGCAAGCACCAACAGCAAAGCCAACGTGGCCAAAATCTGCATGAATTTCTGCATTAAATCTCCCTCCCGTTCACGCTCAAAGAACCGCATTCAATTCTGCCGGGGATTTCAAACTTGCTGGCATTGCAGTGGATGACCTTATCTACCTGGTCAATGGCAATGCCCACAAACTCACTGGTGGCCCCGCCGGTGGAATAATCAAAGCTGGGGTCGCCGGTGGAGAACCAGCCTAAAAACGTGTAGCGGGAGTTATCGCCAATATAAGATTTGCCGTACCGGCTGCTTAACACACCGGTCAGGTTGTTTTCCCAGTACCAGCGGATGCGCCCCGTGTCAATGTCCACACGAGTGCCAGCATCTTTGCCCATACGAATCCAGGCATTGTCCAGGTCATAAGTGGTTGTGCGTGCCTTATTGTGAATCTGCCCGGTCGTAATGTTTCCGCCGTTGATAATGGTCTTATCCTGGTTCCAGGTACTCAAATCCGAAAATGTCACCACGCCGGATAGGTTGATCTGTGCGCTGGTGATCTCTGTTCCGCCTGCCGTCAGCTTGATGGTGCTGCTGGTTCCGCTTGTGCTGGCCGTCAGCTTAATTTCGCCCACCGTCTGCTTGATCTCGGTTTTGGTTTCGGCGGTGGTTAAATAGTCGCCGGTGCTGGCCGTCCAGGCAGTGGGGGCGTTGCCCATCTGCACCATGGGGTGCATAATGGTCAGATCGTTGGTAACGGTGGCGTTGTCGTCGGCGGTACTCACAAACAGACCGTCTGCATAGCCGTCCGCGGTCGCCGTGAACGCCGCCCAGCGCAGCTTCCAGCCGTTGTCCAGCTCAATGTCCTGCTTCGCATTTTTGAATGCATTGCCGTAATAACTTTTTGTGCCGCTGCTGCTCTTGGTCTCGAACTGTAAAAACAGGCTGTCCGTGCCGGAGTTGAGCCTGTACAATACGCTGGCGCAGTAGGTCATGCCCTTGGCAATCACCAGCGTTTTGTCCGCGCCAAAATGGAAGCGGGTGTTCTGCGCCCTATTGGTCGCATGAACGGATTCGCCGCTGATCGTGTATGTCCCTTTTTTTCTCAGGTCATTGCCGCCTGCATCCAGGGTCGCATTGTTCCAGTCGTTGGTGCCCACAATAATGTTGTTGCCGCCGGTGATCCGCTGGGTTACGGTCTGGGTGATACTGTCGGCTTTCTGGTCAATCGCGGATACTGATTCTTTAACGGTTTTGAATTCCCGCTTTGTGCTGTCCAGGTCGTTTGAAATGGTTGTTGTCGTTTCTTCCAGACTGCTGACTTTGGTGCTGATGCTATCCGCCTTTTGGCTGATGCTGGAGACATCCTTTTTCAGGCTTTCCACCGTTGCTGTGGTGGCGTAATTCTGCAATTTGGTGTCAACGGCATCATTGGCAGCGCTGGTAGCGGCGTCCTTCACGTTGGCCGTTACCGTTTCAGTTACTGACTTGGTGACTTCGGTTTTGATCTCGTCAGCGGTCTGGGAAAACAGGCTTTTTGCGCTTTCCTGCGTCAGATAATCGCCGCTGCTGGCATTCCACGCGGTGGGCGCGTTGCCGTATTGCAGCATGGGGTGAAGCAGTGAAAACTTGTTGGTGTAGTTGCCGCCAAGACCCGCCCTTATGCTGCCGCAGCCAAGCTCGACCGTTTTCAGAATACCGGTGTTGTTGGGTGTCCAGGTGCCATACCGCAGCACCCAGCCGTCTGTCTGCTCAATTTCAAGCTGATTTTCGGTTTTTATGCTGGGAACGTAAGAAGTTCCGTTGTCGCCGTCAAACGTAAGGCTCAGGCACAACCCGTCGGTGCCGGAAATTGGTTTGTACATGACGGACAGGCATAATGTGACGCCTTTTGTAATGCGAGCGCCCGCGGTGTTGAAAATAAAATACCGGTTGGTGTTCGCATTGGTAATTGTTGCACTGCCGTCATCGCCATACGCCACGCCGCTTGCATTGCCGTCATAGGTGGCATTGCGGAAGCTCTCACTGCCCAGGATCAGGTTGCCGCCGCCGGTGATTTTGGTGTCTTTTTTCACCTCAGAGGAGAGCCCGTCCACCGTTGCTTTCAGGTCGGTATACTTGCCGGTCAGGTCGCTGGCCTTTACTTCCAGGCCGTCCACGCTGGTCTTGATCTCCAGCATCTTGCCGGTCAGGTTCTTGTAGCTCTGGCTGTTCACGGCGCTGGAACTTTCCCGGCTGGCGCTGCCTACGCTCTCAAAGCTGGCCTTGCCGGAGGAGATTGTGGCGCTCATCAGGTAGGTGTCGAACTCCCGCCCGTGTGCGTCCTTAACGTGCACGATCTGGCCGCAGGCAAGGCCGGAACTGCTGGGCACGGCCACTTTGCAGGGGGTGTAGGTCACGTTTTTCAGCACGTTGTACAGGTTTTGGGCAACGCTTTTCAGGTTGGCTTCGGTTCCGGTTGTCAGCAGCAGGTTGCCCTGCACTGCATAGGTGTTGGTGGCAGTGGTGCTGTCGGGGTAAATCACCCCCACGTCACTGTCCGACTGCCGGATCTGGACTTTCTCAATGGCCTTGACGGTGTAGTCCTCATAGCTCAGGCTGTCAGCATAATAGGCGGTGCTGTTGCTGGCACCGTCCGGGGTGATTTTGGCCGTGCTGCGCTTATCGGCGTAGGTCAAAAATTGCAGTTTGCCGTCCGCATTCATGTGGGCGTAGCAGCCTGCCGCTTCCGCAGCCCAGGAGATAATCTGTCGGCAGGTTAAATCATCCGCATAGAACGCCTGCACGCTGTAGCTGCCATTGATGGGCAGGCTGCTGCTGGCCAGCGTAACCCCCGCCCGCTGGCAGGCCAGCTGAACCAGCTGCCAGATAGTTTTGGGGAACTGCGCCTGATTGGCGTGCAGCCAGCCGGAGAGGTCCGCATCCAGCTTGGACATGGTGTCGTAGGCCGTGACCTTGTAGCTGTTGCGCTTGGTGCGGGTGGGCTTTTCAGCATAGAAAACGCCCACCTTGGTGCGGTTCCCGGCATCGTCCTGCCGGTAGTAGGTCAGGGCATCCCCAGCCGTAATCTGCAGGCTGCCGCCCGGGTCCGCCCAGATTTCGGCTTCGATGTAGTCCGAAAACGCAGAACCGATGGTGAACTCCTGCCCGGCGTTTACTGCGGTGTGCAGGGTAAGGCTTTTGACCGCGCTGCCGGGGGAGCCGCCCTTTAATTCGGTGCCGCTTGGGAGAGTGAGAATTGGTTGGAGCAAATATACACCTCCTTTGGTTTTAGTTAGGAGGTAGGAGTGAGGAGTTGGAAGGTGTGCGCGTGCGCGCACGGGTTGAAAATTGGGCCGCAATCCCGTAGGGGCGCACAGTGTGCGCCCGTCGCCTTGTGGCAAATCCTGTTGTGGCATATACGGCGGGGTTTTCGGAACGGTCAAGACCGTTCCCTACAGAGCTGGACCTTAGGCCCGTTTTAACTCCTAACTCCTACTTCCTACCTTCTAACTCTCAATCAGCATTCAATAATGTTAAATTTCAAATTCTTCCACTGTTTCGTCTTGGCATTGTGCCAAGCGATGCCGTATTTGCTGCAGTAGCAGGTGGTGGTTTCGGTCTCGGTGG
>ERZ779874.2772-NODE-2772-length-14126-cov-33.693981_pt1 | contig 14126 bp, 9 predicted proteins | sample MGYA00511031_ERZ779874 | MGnify/ENA primary metagenome ERZ779874 (study PRJEB29588, sample SAMEA2156850) | human gut metagenome | biome: human gut; feature: human-associated habitat; material: faeces | place: Denmark | collected 2008/2010 ...
CCTCAAAAACTCATCCCAAATCATCGCACGATAAATTCAAAACAGCTTCTAATTGTTGGCGTGAAAATGATAATTTCACCTCCCCAGTTTGTTGTCGTAATCACCCGTTTGGGTAAGGCTAAGTGAGAACTTGTAGTGGAAGTTATGCATTCCGCACACTTCATAGAAACGGTGGGTACGGAGGCGCAGTTGGTTGCAGCACACTTCTATCTGGAGGCAACCTTGGGCTTTTGCCTCATTGTAAGCAGCATTGAAAAGACATCTGCCGATGCCTTGACTGCGGCGGTCGGAGCGTACCGCCAATTCCATAATCTCGCATATCCGTCCGGCGTGGTGCAGCTGGTATTCCATTCGCAGGTTGATGCAGCCAATCACCTCTCCATTTATTTCGTATACTAAGCAAATGTAACAGTCGTTCTCCAATTGTCTGGAGTAAATTTCTTCGAATGTTTCGTACGGAAGCGTTTGGACCTCCATATCGCATATTAAATTATAAATGGTAAGACAGTCACTCTGCTGGCTTTTTCGTATAGTTTTCATATAAATAAAAGGTATGGTTTCGAATTGCAAAAGTATCAGATTGTACCGATTCTCGTCCTTTATATTGAATAAAATGTCACATGCACTATAAAATTGTCATACATGGTCTGAATTTGTAACACGAATGTAATATCGTCTTCAAAAAATCTTCAAAAAGCACTCTTTTCGCACCTCTTTCGCATGTGTAGCGGAAATGAAACATTTGTGAAACTGTCTTGAAAAACATTGCCTCTACTTTTGCGGCGTCAAACAAGCAAAAAGGGAAAAAGATTGTTATGAGAAAGAGAGTTGTTTTGGGCTTGGCGTTGCTCACGGCAGCCAGTGCCAATGCGATGGACATCAAAGGAAAGATAAAAGATGCAAAGACCGGTGAAGAGATTATCGGTGCATCAGTCGTGGTGAAGGAAGAGCCGTCGAAAGGCGCAGTGACGGGACTTGACGGAAGTTTCAGTCTGTCGGTGAACCGTCCGACGTTTACGATTATCTGTACATATATTGGTTATAAGAGCTACGAAATGCAGGTCACTTCGAAGGATTCGGATATAGAAATACCATTGGCAAGTGATGATGTGCTGCTGGGAGAAGTCACCGTGGTGGCTACCAATCCCGGACGAAGTGAAGCTGGTGCACGCGCCATCGAGCGTAAGGCGATGAACGTGGTGAACGTGATGAGTGCAAAAGCCATCGAGCTTTCTCCGGATATCACGGTCGCGAATGTAATCCAGCGTATGTCGGGTGTGACGATCGAGCGTAACAGCAGTGGGGAAGGGCAGTATGCTATCTTGCGCGGTATGGACAAGCGTTACAATTATACTTTAATTAATGGGGTGAAGATTCCAAGTCCCGATAATAAGAACCGTTTCGTCCCTCTTGACATATTCCCTTCTGAGATGCTCGACCGTCTGGAAGTGACTAAATCGCTTACCGCCAATATGGAAGGCGACGGCATCGGCGGTGCGGTCAATCTGGTGATGAAAGATGCGCCTACGGAACGTCAGTTCACGGCAAGCATTTCTACCGGTTATAACGCTATGTATTTCGACCGCGATTTCCAGTCGTTCGACCATGGAGCTATTGTAAAGGATTCGCCTTACGAGCGGATGGGCAAGCCTGAATATTTCCGCGTGACTCCCGATGATTTTAATTACGATAATCTTCACATGAAATGGAGTAAGCCGATGCCCGACTTGAATGCAAGCCTTTCGTATGGTGACCGTTTCTTTAATGACCGTTTGGGTGTGATGGTGGCAGGTACATTCTTGAATACGTACCGCGGTAAGGAAAGCCAGATTTTTTATCAGCCGGGGCGGGATAGCGGTAATATTGAATACCGTAACTATTCTTCCCAGCAGACCCGTATCGGAGCACACGTAAAACTGGATTATCACATCAATGAAAACAATAAGCTGACCTGGTATAACGGATACATGGATATGCGTGAAGCGGAAGTGCGCGACCAAAAAGATGATGATGAAGAACATGTACGCATGAAATGGAACCATCAGTACATTATTAATTCTACGCTGAAAGGCGAACATGGGTTTCTGGACAATCATGCCTTGCGCTTGAATTGGTCGGCGGTAGCATCGAAAGCGTATAATGAAACTCCCGATAATGCAGAAGTAGGTTTGCTGGATGGCGGAAATCGTGTAGCGGTAAACGATGCGTTGGTTCGCCGCTGGGAACACAATTCCGACCGTGACTTTGCCGGATACCTTGACTTAATGTATAAACTGAATCTTTCGAACGGCTCATCATTTGACTTTTCAATCGGAGGTATGTATCGCGACAAGAAGCGTGACAGCTATTTCAATGAATATAAGTTTAGAACAACAAACGGTGATCCTCAGATAAAAGGAGAAGATTGGAATAATTTTGATGAAATCGTTTTCTCGGATGTAAGCAGCCGTAATATTAGCGGAGCCTTGAATTATGATGCAACCGAAAAGATTGGCGCCGGATACGGGATGGTAAAATATACATGGAGCAAGTGGGAACTGATTGCGGGTGTGCGTGTAGAACATACCAATCAAGGATATTTGCTGAAGTTCCCCACTGAGAACGCAGACCCTGAAGGCAACCAGAAATATACGGATGTATTGCCCAGTTTCCATGCCAAATACAATGTGCACGAAAATGCCAATTTGCGTTTCTCATACGCCCGTGCCATCAATCGTCCGAGTTTCTTCGAAATTGTGCCTTATACAATTTTTAATGAGGACTTTGATGAAAGAGGTAATCCGGATTTGAAGCATACGGTAGCTGACAACGTAGATTTGCGGTATGAATTTTTCCCGAAATCGTCTGAGCAGTTTATGGTTGGTCTGTTCTACAAACATTTGAAAGACCCGATTGAAACCGGTTTGTTGAATATGGGACAGAATACTTATTACGTGCCGATGAACTTTGGTGATGCAGACAATATGGGTGTAGAGGTAGACGTTATGAAATATTTCAATTGGTTCGGTATCAAAGCAAATTATACGTACACTCATTCTAAAATTACAACCGATAAACGTATTATGGAAGGTACGGAAGTGAAGACCGTCCGCCAGTCGCGTCCGTTGTATGGTCAGGCAGGTCATGTGGCAAATCTTTCCTTGCTTTTCAAGAGTACGAAATACGGTTGGGAAGGTCAGATAGCCGGAAGTTACACGGGCAAGCGCTTGAGTGAAGTCTCTAACTATTTTGATGACGATATTTGGGAAGACGGGTATTTCCAATTGGACGCATCGGTAGAGAAAAGCTTCAAGTGTGGCGTGAGTGTATTTGCCAAGGCTTCTAACTTATTGGATATTCCATTGCTCCGTTATACCCATAAAGGTCCTCATACAGACGGTGTGACGAATTTCGAACGCAAGAACGGAAACTTGATAGAGCGTAAGGAATGGCACGGACAAACCATTATGCTGGGCGTGAGATATAAATTGTAAGAAAGCAAAACAAAACATATTGACTAACAAACACTTTTAATTATGAATTTAAAGAAGTATTTATTCGTAGGTGCAGCTTTGATGAGCGTATCATTCTTCGCTGCTTGTAGTGATGACGAGAACGAACCGCAGAATCCTCCTGTAGAAGAACCGGATGAACCGAATGGTGACGATCCGGAAGGACCTGTAAGCCTGGAAGACCAGTGGAACAATACCAATACGGTGACTTGGCCTGCTGATACGGTAATCAACCTTACTGAGCATTACACCGTTCCCGAAGGCAAGACCTTGATTATCAAGGAAGGTGTGCAGATTATTGCCAGTACAGAAGGCGTAGGTGCCAATTTGCTCCCGGTAGAGTTTACTGTAAACGGAAACTTGTATTGTGAAGGAACGGAAGAAAAACCTATTCTGTTCTCTATTCCTGAAGCTGACCGGACGGAAGCCAATACATTCGCAGGTTTGTGGGGCGGTATTGTAGCCGGAAGTACTTGCGAAGAAATGCTGATTGACCATACCATTATTGAATATACTGGTGGTGATGTATTGGAAGGTGCTCCCGCTGCTAACGCAGGATATTATGAAGCAGGTGATGACGCTTATCCGCAGATTACTACCAATAACGTAAACGGCAAGTATGTCATTACAAATTCTATCCTTCGCAACGGTGTGTCGGATGCCATTTATATGATGGGCGGTAATGCCATTATCATGAACAACTTGTTTATCGCAAACGGTGAGACAGGCGAGGAAGCGGTTAATGTGAAATCGGGTTGCCAAGTAGATGTAGTAGGTAATGTAATGTATGCTCCGAACACCAACGCCTTGAAGCTGTCAAGCTCTGACCAAAGTGACGTTCGCGCTCAAGCTAAGATTCAGGCTTACAACAATACCATCATCAATGCCGGATGGCGTCGCGACAGCGATAAGGGTGGCGGTATTTATGCGGAAGAAAACGTAGCCGTACATGTTTACAACAACTTGCTTGTGAACTGCAAATTCCGTGCAATGACTCCGGGCTTGGATAACTTGGCGAATGTAGAAGGCGGTTATGATGACAAAAACTCGGTAATCGATTATAACTATTATGCTTCAGGTAGTCAGGAAGTAGACCCTGCATACGTTTACGAACAAGGCATTCAGTATTCTTGGCAGGGATATAACTATGAGCACGAAGACTATCATGTAGGTGTAGTTGATGTGAATAGCGTTATCGCTACCGAAGAAGACAGCAAAGACCCGATGTTCGCTAACTACGACATCAATGCTACTTCATTGACCAATTATGTTTACAACGATGCTTGGGATTTCCATTTGACTGCAGGCTCTCCGGCTTTGGAAGGCGCATACAGCGAAAACGGATCGGATATGGCTCCGCTCTTCGGCACTACGGGCTTGACTGTGAACGGCGAGACTTACACTACTCCTGCTCCCCAACCTTATTTCGGTGCGTATGGTGCAGAGTAATCTGAATGCGGTATCTCTGATACAACTCTGATATATTCTTTTTTCCTAAGGAGTCCGGGACCGGAAAGTGATCTGGAATCCCGGATTTTATTTGTTTGACTCAGCGAGGTGATAAGGGGTTACGATTCCACAGTTGGTACTGGCGTTTTTGCCTAGACCTATATAGGCAGGTAGTGAAATATTAGTAGAAAATAAGAGATCAAAAGCGGACATGCCAGTTTCTTTGTACTTAATGATGTATTGTTTTTTTATTTGTTTTATTTGACATTCCAGTTTTTGTTCTATTTGTATATCAAGCCCTTTAGCGAAAGAAAGGATATTCCCGATAAGTATTCTTTCTAAAAGCGCGATACGTTCATCGGGGTCGGATATGGATTTGAAAGCAAGATAATTGTTTTCGTTCAGTGGCAGCCATCGGTTTAGCCTGTAATGAAAAGTATTGTTCCATAGTTGGATATTGTAGACAGTAGGACGAATATAATCTATTTCCATAATTTCGTTCCTTTCTCCTATTCGCATGATATTGTCATATCCCGTAAAAAAGTTACCTATAGCTTCTACTCCGTAATCAATACATACAATGGCGGCACATTGCTGTATGCGCTTGTATTGTATTAGTGGATAAGAATAACGGAAGTTGTTCCCCATGTGGTTATGAAATAATATATTATCCTTTTTAAGAATGTGCTGTATTATTGCTCCCCGAAACCATTTCAATTCTTCGTTCTTAATTGTATTTTTAAATTTTACAATTAAGATTCGTCTTTTGTTAGGCATAATTTTATTTTTTGATTAAAGTTTTGGAGCAAATATACAAAAAAATGCAAAAAGGATGATGATTGTGCTTTTCAGATGAAATAAAATTTTATTTTTGTTTTGGAAACCAATAAAAACAAATCAGTATGGCTCGCAAGATTTTTTTATCTGTATTAGGAACTAGTTTTTATCATGCTTGTTGTTATTGTCAAGGTGAATACAGTTCGGCGGCAGTGCCTTTTATTCAACAGGCGATGCTTGAACTTCATGAAGTATCAAAGACTTGGGATAAGCAGAAAGATAAAATAATGATAGTACTTACAGATAAGGCTCGTTGGTGTAATTGGGATAAGAACATAATCAGCCGAAGGGGGTTTGATAAGGTTGACCAGCCTTATATGGGACTTGAAGCTTATTTGTATGCTATGGGGGTAGGAGAAATGATAGAAACAATTGATATTCCTTCTGGTGAAAACAATGAAGAAATCTGGACTATATTTACGCGGATTTACGATGCTTTGCAAGAAGGGGATGAATTATACATTGACATCACTCACAGTTTCCGTTATTTACCCATGGTGTTATTGGTCTTATGTAATTACGTTAAATTTTTGAAAGGCTGCCGGATTATGAGTATATCTTATGGCAACTATGAGGCACGTGATCAGGTGGCCAATAAGGCACCTATTATTGATTTGCTGCCAATTTCATTGTTACAGGATTGGACATTTGCTGGTGCCAATTTTTTACGAAATGGAAGGGTGGGTGAACTGCTTGACTTGAGTGAGGTTTCTTTTAAGAAAATAGGTCGTGCAAATGCCGACAAACGTTTTCTTGCCTCCAGTCTTAGAAATGAATTGAAGCGTTTGAGTGATATTATAACGGATATGCAGTTGTGTCAGGGCAAAGAATTGTTGCGCGGATGCCGTTTTAGAAAAACGCCTTTGGATGATACAAGTGAAGCATATCGTTTGATTCCGCCATTGTCTCCTGTCATGCAGAAGGTGGTCAATTCATTTGTAGGGTTTCAAATGGATGGACGAGTTTCCAATTTGATAGCTTCTGCCAGATGGTGTCTTGATAAACAGTTGTATCAACAGACTGTAACTTTGTTGCGTGAAGGAATTGTTACGTATGTATGTCATTTGTTGGGAGAAGATGCGATGGACATGAGAGTCCGTGAAACCGTTTCAGGTTGCTTGCCTGTGCGTTGCTCACAAGGTGAAAATGAAAACAATTCATCAATGGATGGGATGAAGCAGCGTATTGCTTCATTGGGATTGCCGATAGATTTTCGTGACGCATACAACCGACTGACCGAAGTGCGGAATTATATCAATCATGCAGGGATGCAAGTGAATGAGCGTAAAAATGATACTTTGAAAAAGAATATTAATGGAATTATGGCTTATTTTGAGTCTTATCCTTATGTAGATTGGAAGGAGCATAAAGAGGAAAAGTCTGTGCCTGAAGTTGTTGTAGAAAAGGTTTTTCTTAATTTATCTAATCATTCGTATGATAGTTGGAATGTGGAGCAAAAGGAAGCGGCAGCTGTATATGGGCGATGTATAGATATTCCTTTTCCTTTGGTCAATGCTTGGGCAGATGAATCTGTGATAGACCAGTTGGCAGACCGTCTGGAACAGGAGGTTATGAAATATGCCGAGCATTATCAGGTAACCGTACATTTGATGGGGGAAATGACACTTTGTTTTGCTTTGCTTACCCGTTTGGGCAGACGAGGTATTCCTTGTGTTGCCTCGTCTGCCAGTCGTAATGTCATTGAGAAGGAAGGGGTACGTACATCTGTTTTTGCTTTTTCCCGATTTCGCCGTTATCATATAGAAGGTATCACGGAGTCAACGGATATTGGTTGATAATAATATCTTGTCTACAAGCTGATTTAACGCTTTGCTGTTTGCCGTGAATGATTTTTGGGAATCGAAGTGAAAAGATGAGATGCCATTGTCTTTACATTTTTCGAGTGCGATATCTGGCAGCGGGGCATAAGTGACAAATAATCCTTTGCTTCCCATACCGCCGTAGTTTTTTAGTGCACTACGAAATTTGTCAATCTCTCTGATTTCTCGTATTTGGGTTTTACATTCCACGAAAAGCAGTTTACTTCCCATATCGGCAATGATGTCTGTTTCGTTTTTAGGAGCATTGTTGCTTGCCGTAAATTCACAGTTCATCCACAGTTGCTGTACTTTGGGATTCTGGTTTAGAGCATTGGCAATCGTGAATTCAAACCATCCACTGAAAAATACGAGCGATATGACATGAGGAGAAGTCCATGTGAAATCTCTCCAGCCTTTGTATGTATGATATAAGGACAACCATACAGTTTGTTCGGTTTTATCCCAACGTACACCTTCGCCGTCTGGTAAAATGATTTCTCCTTGTTTGCTGTTACGGACTTTATGGGCATCGTTGGGCTTCAGCACAGTCGTTAGCTCCTTGAAAGATTTAAAATTGTAGCGTCTTGCCTGTTCTATTTCCTGACATACCGTTTTATCTTCGTTAGTGTATTCTGTAAATCGTTTAAAATGAATTAACGGATTGCCGTATAGTTGGAATTGTATTTGTCTGTCCATCTTTAAAAGATGACATTCCTTTGTTTCAAGGTCTGTGATTTGATTGTTTTGGCTTATATAGTAGAAATGTATGTCTGAATGTGTCTTGAAACCAATATAGAATAAAAGTGACCATGGTTTGGTCCCTCCTGTCAGGTTGATACTCACTTGGTCATCTGCGACTTGTTGGCGTAGGGTGGCAACATCTGTTTCTATCTGTTTGATGTCTACTGGGGCTATTTGCCTGATTTCTGTCGGGATATCAAGACTATAGGAGGCTATCCGGTGGGCCTCTTCTGCTGATTGTACCGAACATATCAGGATGATTTTATCAGGTTTTGTGTAGGTTATACCTAAATAAGCTGGGACAGGTTGTCCGCCGACCAATGAAATATGTATATGTTTTTTCATGATATATTGATGTTTTCTGTTAAGCCAAAGTTAAGGAAATTGTTGGAATCATGGTTATTTTCATAAGAAATATTTCTTTTTGGGTGTTCCATGCAAAAAGATTGCATGCATTTCTGTTACTTTTGGCAAAGAAAAGATGGCTAATTGGCTGTTTTTTTTAATTTTGCAATTAAAAAATTTAGATTAAAATTGTATTGTTAAATCTTGAACTGTGAAATATTATGGAGCTGACACAACAACAAGGACAAGCGATGCAGCGTATAAAAGAATTTATAGCTGATAAAAAGGCTCAGATTTTTATCTTGAAAGGATATGCAGGTACCGGTAAGACCACTTTGATTGGCCAGATCAAGGACTATTTGGATTCATTGTCTTTGTCGGTACAGTTAATGGCTCCTACGGGGCGTGCTGCAAAAATCCTATGCGAAAAGTTAGGAGAAAATATCGCTACTACAATCCATAAGGGTATCTATGAGTTTTCACATATGGAAGTCGAAGAATCCGAAGGCGTGCTTAAATATATTTTCCCCATCGCATTAAATGCTGGTGGTGGCATTTATATTGTAGATGAAGCTTCTATGATTAGTTCACGGAAAACAAAAGAGGAACTCTTTCAGTTTGGTTCTGGTATTTTATTAAATGATTTGCTGACCTACGTCCGTCCTGCTTTTGGTGGAAAATTGATTTTCATAGGCGATCCGATGCAATTGCCTCCGGTGGGAGATAATCGTTCGGCTGCTTTGGATGAAATTTACTTTAAAGAACATGGATTGCAGGTTATGTCTTACGAGTTGACTGAAGTTTTCCGTCAGAATAAGGAAAGTTGTATTTTGGCCAATGCTTTAAAATTGCGAAGACTTGTAGAGGGAAAAGAACGTAATAGCCTTGTGCTTGAAAGGAAAGAGGGGGAAGTAATAGATATGAATCCGGAAGATGTTGTGGAGAATTATTGCAAAAAGGAAGATAAAGACCCTGATGCGAAAGCTATTATTTGTTTTTCTAATCAACAGGTAACAGATTATAACAAGGCGATACGTGCAGTCCGATTTCCAGGGGTAGACCATGTCACTGCTGGAGATAAGCTACTGGTGGTGGCTAATAATTATCATGGAGATTGTCAACTGATGAATGGTGATTTGGTTACGGTTGTCAGAGTATCCGATAACGTTATCCCACAGTCGGCTCCTGTCTGGGTGGATAAGGATGGAATAAAGCGGAAAGAATGGATAACTTTGAGTTTTAGAGAATGTTTAATAGAGACGGAAGAAATTTTAAAAGAGCCGAAAGTGAAAAAAACATTGAATTGTTACATTATTGATTCTTTGTTGGAAAACAATCGTCCTTCGTTAAGTGTGGATGAAATGAAAGCTTTGTATATTTCTACGGTCATACGTTTGCGAAAAAAATCAGGCATAACGAACGTGAAATCAAAAGAATTTATACAAGCTGTTTTCAATGACCCCTTTTATTCTGCTCTTCAAGTAAAATACGGGTATGCCTTTACTTGTCATAAATCGCAAGGTGGAGAATGGGACACTGTGTATGTGGACTTTTTGAAACGTGGTGGCTTGGATACGGATAGTCTTCGTTGGAAATATACGGCGATAACCCGTGCGAAAAAAATGTTGTGGTGTGTCAACTTGTCCGATATAACTCCTTTCTCTTTGCTGAAAATCATGCCGATAGGTAAAATGACGAAAGTGCCTGCCGATGCATTGGCTTTAAGAAAGGTAGAAGAAACTCCTTTCCATCCTTTGTCCGCGCTCCCTGGCGTGAAAGCTAAGTATTGGTCTGTGATAAGCAATATGGAGGGATCCTGTTATGCGGTCAGATGTGTGGCGTGTAAGCCTTGGAGGGATATTTATGAAGTGGATACTCCTGAGGGGATTGTTCGTGTGGACGCGATTTATAATGCAGCAGGACTGTTTACGGGATATGAAATGAAAGTAGATGATCCCAGGTTGATGGATTGTTTCCGGAAAGAAGATAATATCCGTTATGCGATAAACTATTTTCCGTCTATGGAAGCATTGAAGTCATTGTATGCTTGTATGCGCTCTTTGTGTGATGAGTGTGAAATTACGCTGACCAATGTGATAGAGGAGTCATACAAGGTGGTTTATTATATGAAGACTTCCGGTAATTATGCAGCTCTGTCTTTTTCGTTCAACGCGAAAGGGAACATCAGCTATGCTGTTCCACAATCGGATAAGGGTGAGAAGGATGAAAAATTGCGGCAACTTGTCGGTTTGTTAACAGAAAGGATACTATGTCGGTAAAAGAAGTGACAGCTTTACGTAAAGAAGGGCGACTGGAGGAAGCGTACCGGATGGCTCGGACAGAATGGGAAACAAACAGGGATGATCCTTGGTTGCAGACATCTTTGTTTTGGACATTGCGCGACAAGTGTTGTGCTTTATGCAATGAAGGAAAAATGCAGGAAGCAAGGGAACATTTGGAGGAAATGCAGACATTACTTCCTTCCATGAAGGATGAAAACGGCATCGGAGCACGGGTGTATGCCGGGTTATTAAAAAGGGTACAGTTTGGGGCAGATGTGATTTTGGCTGCTTCTGCAGTGTCGAAAACAGACCCGGTGGCTGCATTCGAACAAACGAAAGAATTTATTGTTTCTCCCGGATATGTAGATGCCACCTTACATGAGGATTTAGGATGGATACTTTATCGGTATATGTTGGCAGAACGGGATAAATTGCCTTCGCTGGAAATTCGTAAACTTCTGAATCAGTATATTCATCTGCATAATAAACGTCCTTCGATACTTCATTCTTCTATATTGAATTTTGCTTTGCGGTTTTCGAATGGGCATGAAGATTTTCACTTTTATCGTTTTTTTCTTTTATGGAATCCCGCGCAGATGCGTAAAGAAGATCTATGCGATTCTTTTGGTGGACAGACGTATCCATCATTGGTGTCACGTGTTTGTCGTCAGCTGGCAGATTATGTAGCATGGGTTGATGTGGCAACTTTGTGCAGGGAAATAGGTTTGCCTAAAGATGAGTTGCTCGAATTATTACGTGAAGCTGTGTTCTGGAAGTTGTTCCACTTGAAAAAAGACGGTAACATGTGTCGGTTGTTTGATGTTCTGGATGTTTATTGTGAGAAGTTTGCCTTATATGGTTCTTCTGTCTGGCATTCTAACATTTTAAGTTTGGCAGAACGTTGTATGGATGGAGAAAATGTATGGAGATTTTTGCCTTTTTTCAAGAAATGGGGATGCAATAACCTGACAGATGCCGATTGGCAGGAAACAACGGATAGTAACGGTCATGCTTACAGGCCATTGGCAGCAAAAGTAGCCAAGAAGTGTTATGAAGTGCTTAAGGTTTCCCGACAGAAAGACATGGAACAAATAGAGTGGGTAAGTGCTTTTTATGATAAGGTGCTTGGGCGTATCGGAAAAGATGAATGGCTGTTACGCAATCGGGCTATTTTGTACCGTTGGCAGGAAGAATATGATAAGTCAGCATGTATTTATAAGTCTTTATTGCTTGAAATGCATGAGAAGTATTATTTGTGGAGTGAACTTGCCGATTGTGTGCAGGATGACGAAAGGTTGAAGACGGCTCTTTTGTCGAAAGCATTGCTTATCGAGAAAAACGAAGCTTTCCTCGGTTCTGTACGTTTGTCGTTGGCCGATTCTTTCCTGCAGCAAAGTAAAAATCAGGAAGCTGCTTATGAACTTGACGTGTATAAGCAATGTCATGGACAAGCTTCTGCACATTATCGCCAGTTGACTGGCAGGTTAAGTAATATGGGAGTGGCCTTGTCTGCGAGGTCTAAGCCCCCTTATGCTGAATATGCTTCGCTTGCAGATAGTTATGTGTTTGGAGAATTAGAGTCCCGTAAAATAATCTTAGTCGGGAGACATGCGAGAAACGGGAAAATCCGATGTGTATTGACCGATGGTATGGATATAACTTTACAGGTTAATTCTAAACGTTTTCCTGTCTTGGCGAAAGCACAGATGGGGACTGTCTTTATGGCTAAATGTTATGTGGATGATACAGATGGTAGAATAATTCTTCTCGATTTGCGGAACTCGAAAGAAAAGTTGTGGTCGGGGCTTCCTTCCTGTATGGGTTATGTGGAATACGTGAACGAAGTCAAAAAGGTGCTCCATATTCGTACACAACAGGAGAAGTTGGTGTTTTATCATTTTTCTGACCGGTATCCTCCCGTTTTGAAAGGTAATTACGTTTCTTTCCATACCTATACATTCATGGGAGGTGAAAAGAAACGTGTGGTTGTGGTAGCTTTGGAAAAGGTAACACAGCAGACTGTTTTGCCTGGCTTTCGTTCAGGTATAGCTATAGTGGACAATGTGAATCAGGAAAAAAAGTTATTTCATTTCATGTTGAAAGAAAAAAAAGGTGGAGGAATTATCCGTTTTGTTGATACGGATTTACGTCCTGAGGTAGGTCAATACATTCATGTATATTATTATGTATTGGAAGACCGAAAAACGAATAAGCCGAGTGTGATAGTATTGTATGTCGAAAAATATGTATGTTGATGGTTGGTTAGTATATGTGTGTGACTTGTATAGTTCATTTTTTAATTTTATCTTTGTGATACATCGTTTTTGCTCTTTGACATATTGTTCCCTTTGTTTCAAATTTTCAGTTTTAAAAGTATATTGTTTTTACTTTTTTGTATATAACAAAATGATTTTCAGTTGAGTATATTTTTACCTCTCATAGAGTATTTTCCATTATAATAAGGATTAAGACATTTTCTTTAGCTTTAATAGCCTCACGAAGCCATGACTCATAGAGTATTTTCCATTATAATAAGGATTAAGACTCCACCACGAGGCTGCCCCCGATATAGAGCTTGCCAGACTCATAGAGTATTTTCCATTATAATAAGGATTAAGACGGACTATTATTTGTATTATCGTCAAGCCATTCTACTACTCATAGAGTATTTTCCATTATAATAAGGATTAAGACAGGCGTCAGTATGATAAACTTGGTATCCATATCAAAGTCTCATAGAGTATTTTCCATTATAATAAGGATTAAGACACATTGAACGAGCCTGCCAACGGCTGAACGGTGTTCCCCCTCATAGAGTATTTTCCATTATAATAAGGATTAAGACTTTACCCATCCCTCTTTCTTTTCGGGAAGCATCATTAACATCTCATAGAGTATTTTCCATTATAATAAGGATTAAGACCCTTGCGGAAGCGTAAGGAGTTGACGGAAAAGCTTGCTCATAGAGTATTTTCCATTATAATAAGGATTAAGACTTTCCATAATTTTTATATTTTTAATAGTTAAACAAAAACTCATAGAGTATTTTCCATTATAATAAGGATTAAGATTTATTTAATCTAGGATAAAAGTTGAACAATAAAAACTCATAGAGTATTTTCCATTATAATAAGGATTAAGACTTTGGTAACTTTTAATAT
>ERZ779874.2773-NODE-2773-length-14125-cov-9.161834_pt1 | contig 14125 bp, 9 predicted proteins | sample MGYA00511031_ERZ779874 | MGnify/ENA primary metagenome ERZ779874 (study PRJEB29588, sample SAMEA2156850) | human gut metagenome | biome: human gut; feature: human-associated habitat; material: faeces | place: Denmark | collected 2008/2010 ...
AATTTTAAGAAAAATAGACCGAAGATATTGTGTTATCTCCGGTCTGTCTTTTTACCAGTTCATGCTCATAACATCGAGCTTGCTAATTAACTCTTGTACTGTTTCATCCTTTCCGTGATCCTCTTGCCATTCTTCAAGTGCTTTTATAATAGCTCCGATTTCAGCTCTATTCTCGAATTGAATTTTATCCATGTTCAAAATCATATGATTAACCCTCCGTTCCTGTACGTGGTAAAGGTTGATCTGTCTCGCTTTCACCACTCTCTTTTTTGTCGTTGTATTCGCATACAGTCTTGAATGTTTTTCCCTTAATGTCATCGTAATTGACTTCAAGCCTTAGTCTACTAATGTCTTGCCAATCACCTTTTCCGAACAAGTAAGGATTAAAATTATAAGCTCCTGTACCAACTCTATAAAGTATCTTTCCTTTTACAAGTTCAGTGATTGCATTGCTGATTGAACCTACATTTTTAAGCCCTAACTTGTCTTTAATACAATTCTTGACATAGCTGTTGACAATTACCTGCATACCGTCTTTGTCGCCTGCATATGTAGATCTTTTAAGCAACTCATATAAAACTTGTGTGTGCTTATTGGGAATGTCAGAAAGATAAAGTATATCTTGTAAATAAAGCTTGATATAACTAGGTTCTGCACCCCATGATAAAGTTTTATTCGCCCTTTTACTAACAAGCTCACCTTTGTCATTGATAACTGATGTTTCTACGGATTGTTTTATACTTGGCAAATCGTTTTCACTCCTTTTCGATGAATATTTGTCATTATTATAAATGAATGTTTTTCTAATGTCAATATAAAACATTCATCAATTTTAGATGAAAAGAATTCACGTCTCCCATGAATTCTTATCACGTCTCCCGTGAATCCTTATCACGTCTCCCGTGAATCCTTAAAATGCTCTCAAACCCTTGTAAAATCTAGGTTTTTTAATGATTTTATCCAAAAATTTTCTCTATATCTTATTTCGGAAGTTTTTTGGCTTCCGGTAGGTTTGACAAAATTACATAGTAAAAATATTACTTGATATTTTTTAACACGATATAGGATTTATGCGACTTTCAAGACGTTTTCTAGCGATCGTTGGGGCAGCCGACCCACCGCCCCATGGGTTCCCGTCGCGCTGCCCCTGCCGCCGTTGGCGGCACCACTACATACAAAAAAACAGTAATCAAGGAAAAAAGAGAAATGGCAGCTTATAAGTTATTGCTCATATTACAAAATACAGCTTGCCATTTTGTTAAATAAAGACTATATTTGTCGTAAGAAAGGAGGCTACAAATATAGTGATAAAACAAATCTATCAAGAATGGAAAGAGCGCCGAAAAGCATGTATAGAAGAATGTCGTAACTGGATGCCGGAACCGTATCGAATTACACCTGAAGAACTGGAAGAGATCAACCAACTACTCGAAGAGATGGACAAAATGGAGCAACGAGGCGGAAGAGGGTCAAGGGGGCGGTGAGACGCCAGGGCGAAGCCCGTCCCTTGACGCTCAGGGAGCCGACACGCTTAATACCAGGGTGAGCGGCTGCTCATCCCTGCGCCCCCTTCAGGGCGGGGGGAATATGGGTCAAGGGACAAGTCCCTTGTAGGGTGTTGGGGCAACGCCCCGACTGGGTGCATTGGGAGCGGTGCGACCTTTGCAGGGCGAAGCCCTCTAGCTCCCTGCAAGGGCAAGGTACCCAATCCGCGAAGCGGTTGGTGTAACTTGCTCCACCAGTTGACCAATGGTGTTTTACGTGCTACACTGGAGTGTAGCAAAGAGCGCCATGGGAGACTGGCGGAAAGGAATATAATCATGCATGTGACGAAATACACCAAAGGAACGCTTGGACATATGCTCGGGCATTATGACAGGACGAAAGATGGACTTGGAGAAAATGTGGTTTCAGAGCGCACACGGCTGAACTATAACCTTGCGGTTGAAGATCAGCCATTAAAGCAACTTGACTTTGTGCATAAACGGTTAGGGGAAGTGCGATGCCTGAAGCGGAAGGATGTTAATGTATTGTGTGACTGGGTGATAACAATGCCTAAAGACCTCGCAGACGAATACAGAGAACCGTTTTTTAAGGCAGCTTATAATTTTTTTGCTGAGAAGTACGGACGCGATAATGTAGTGTCTGCATATGTCCATATGGATGAGATGCAGCCGCATATGCATTTCGCGTTTGTTCCGGTTGTCGCTGATCGGAAACGTGATGGATGGAAATTATCAGCCAAAGAGGCAATAACAAGAGCTGACTTACAGCATATCCATGAGCAGATGCAGACACAGCTGACGCAGGAACTTGGTGTGCCGGTGAATCTGCTAAATGAAGCGACAATAGAGGGGAATCGGTCAATTAAGGAACTGAAAAGGGGTACAGCTATTGAGGTTGTAAATAAATTAAAAAGTGAACAGAAGGAAATTACACAGAATATCACGTATTTGGAAGATCGGCAAAAAGCGGTTGCTGACCGCTACGAAGCGGATGTTTTTCGGTCTGGAGTCCTAAGTGGCGAATACACAGACGGTACCGAGGAATTGCCAGAGTATGCCCAAATAAGCCGCATAAATCGACAGAAAGTGACATTGCCTTTGGATGCCTACCAGAAAGAACGAAGAGCGTTAGAAGCGGCTAAAACAGGTGAACAAGCGGCAACAGCAGCATTAGAAAGTTTGATGCAAAGTGTCACGGTGCAACATATTGATGAGCTGGAAGAAAAGAATAGGGAACAACGAAAACAGATTAAAGAGCTGACAGAGCGGTTAAATGAGTTAGAACGATGGAAGGATTGGAATGAAACAGAGGTAACTCTTAGACAACAAGTCATAGATGGAGTTAATACGACATATCGCAAATTGAGTCAGTTTGCTGCTGAAGAATTTGTGGACATCTGGAGAAAGGAAGTGCATGAACAGATGCCTCTTGTAACATGGCAGTCAAAAGTAGACCTAGCCAATGCAATCGCAAGAGGGCGTAAAAAGTCTTTTAAGGAATTGCAGGACGAATATAACAAGTTTCTTGAGAAGCGCCGTGGAAAACCATATAAAGACTCTGAAAGAGATTGGAGTAAAGACAAAGATAAGAATAATGATTTAGAATTTTAAGAAAAATAGACCGAAGATATTGTGTTATCTCCGGTCTGTCTTTTTACAAAAATTAGGCGGGAAAGCCCACGGTTTTAACCGTGGGATGAAAGCCAAGAAATTTATTTTTTTTGTATCTTTGTGTATATTTTTCTTGACTTTATACACAGATGTTGCTATAATAAAGGCATGAATACAAAGTACAAAACAACATCAACCACTATATCATTGATCCACTACCATTTTGTATTCTGCCCACGCTATCGAAGAAAGATCTTTCTGATTGATGGCGTGGAGCAGCGATTTAAAGAACTGGCAGCAACAATCTGTGAACAACATGAGATTGAAATTCTCGCAATGGAATGCCACATCGATCATGTGCATCTGTTTGTCAGTGCGCTTCCACAGCTTTCAATACCGGATATCATGAAGTATGTTAAAGGAGGAACAGCAAACGTATTGAGAACTGAATTTCCAGAACTGTCGAGAATGCCGTCTCTGTGGACCAGATCCTATTTCGTCAGCACTGCCGGAGAAGTTAGCTCTGAAACCATCAAATGGTATGTTGAGACGCAAAAAACGAGGTATTAAGAATGCAGGCAATACACACGGTACAAGTTTTGTTAAAACCATCTAAATACGAATGTCAGGAAATAGATCGCCGCTTCCATGCTTTGGCGCATCTGCATAACGTGTGCGTAAAGCATGCCCGCAAGTGCATGATTCGCCTTCAGCACGATAAGCAATACTCAGAAGCATTGCAATTGTACCACGAACTGTCAAAGAAAGAAAAGCTTTCGAAAAAAGAGAAGTCTCAGAAGAGCGAATTGTCAAAGAAACTGGAGGATCGTCGTATTGAACTGGGCTTGTCAAAGGCTGCTCTGGAACGCTATCTAAAAGTCTGTGGAAAGCGTTTTTCAAAACTGCTTTCTTCTCAGCAGGTACAGACAGAAGCTGACCGTGTATGGAGCGGTGTTGCAAAATGCCTGTTTGAAAACGGAAAAGGTCTGCACTTTAAGAAATATATGGACTTTGATACGATTGGCGGAAAGTCAAATAAGAATGGTGCCCGTTTTGATCTGGATGCAATGTATGTCAACTGGATTGGACTTTCTTTAAAATGTTATCTTCCAAAATCAGAAAACAGTGTCGCTTATGTATGGGAATCACTGAAAGGGGGAATCAGCTATTGTAACATCAAACGACTTATGTTTTCCGGTGGCTGGCGATACTATGCAGAGATTGTCATAAGAGGAAATGCACCGACAAGAGTTTCGATTGGAACATCAACGATGGGAATTGATCCGGGCGTATCGACAATAGCAGGTGTTTCTGAGGATGCCTGCGTACTGGAAGAACTGGCTCCGAATGCAATCCGGTATGAGAAAAGAATTCAAACGATTTCTCAGAGTATGGATCGCTCCAGAAGAATCAGTAACCCGAATAAGTATAACGAAGATGGAACTATCAATCGTTCCAATCGTGATCCATGGAAACACTCCAAGAACTATGTAAAAATGAGCCGACTGTTAAAATCATTGTATCGAAAGAAACATGCTTATATCATTGACAGTCACCGAGAGCTGTGTAACAAGCTGATAACAATTGCCAGGTATTTCCCAGTTGAAAAGATGCATTTTCAGGCACTTCAAAAGAAGGCAAAGGAAACCAAACGACAGGAAAAGAAAACCGAGGTTAAGCAGAAAGACGGTACGGTAAAAGTGATCCAGAAATATAAGTGTAAGAAGCGCTTTGGAAGATCCATCAACCGTCGTGCACCTGCGCGATTCCTGCTCGAATTGCAAAGAAAGGTGGAGGCAGTTGGAGGTGTTTATGCAGAAGTAGACACAAAGGAATTTAAGGCAAGCCAGTATAACCATGTAACTGATACTTATGAAAAGATTCCATTGTCACAAAGAGAAAAGGAGATTGGAAAGCGAACGGTACAGAGAGATTTGTATTCTGCATTTCTAATTCGAAATACAGATCTGGATTTTAAACATCCTGACCGAGAAAAATGTGAGTATGAATTTGAACATTTTGCAAACTTGCAGGAACAGTTGATTTTAAAAATGAAGGAAAGTGGATTGTCGATGAGACAATGTTTTGGATTTTAAGAACATACATAAGGCTTCGGCATAGGTCTTTTGCTGAGAAAGTAGTACAAGACGTATGAAATCCCATCAGCATAAATCCTGAAAACGAGTGGCTATAATTCAGTCTATACGGCTGGATGATGCTGCCAGAATCTAAGGAATCCCACGGTTTTAACCGTGGGAGTATGTCAAGAACGTTATTGTAAGATGGCAATAGAAAAATGAGTAACGATTCAAAGTTTTACAGAGATATGTAGGTCTTTGTGAACGTAGTTGAATTGTCATAAAAACGGAGGAAAAACAATGGTAATCAGAGAATACAGCAAGGTTGAACTGGTATTTAGCTCTAGTGAGAGCGAAGCAGTCAAGATTGCACTTGTGAATCTGCGGCGCGATTTAATTCGTACACTTGACTGCAGCGTGACAGCAGGAGGAATTATCCGTATTATTGTCGGAACAGTGGGCAATCTGCCAGAGTTAGATGAAAAGGCAGATATTTCAAAACTTCAGGCAGAGAATGGCACGTACCGCAAAGAAGCTTTTTTGATTCAGGAAAAGGAAGGAGAGCTCTTAATTGCAGGAACAGACCGCCGCGGTACAATTTATGGCATATATGATTTCTGTGAATGGCTTGGCGTATCACCATGGTATTTCTTTGCCGATGTGCCTGTGCGCCGTAGAAGTGAAGTCGTAATTGAAAATGGTTATTGCAAGGTAGATTATCCGTCTGTTGAGTACAGAGGAATTTTTATCAACGACGAGGAAGAGTTAGAGCACTGGGTATGGCGCTATATGGGTGAAACGACCATCGGCGTAAAGACATATGAAAAGATCTTTGAACTGCTGCTTCGCTTAAAGCTCAATTATATCTGGCCGGCAATGCATGTCAATTCCTTTAATCTAAAACAGGAAAACGGTGCGCTTGCAAACCGCATGGGAATAGTTGTCGGAACGTCTCACTGTGATATGCTGATGAGAAGCAATAATCGTGAGTGGAAGCCGTGGCTTGCCAAGAAGGGTTACACCGATGTGGAATATGATTTTTCTATTCCAGGCAGAAACCGTGAAATCTTAAAGGAGTATTGGCGCGAGAGCGTAGAACAAAACCGTGATTTTGAAGTCAGCTATACAGTTGGTATGAGAGGGATTCATGATTCTGGTTTTGAGACAAAATCACTTGAAGGTCTGATAGGAGAAGAACTCTTAAAAGCTAAAATTGAGCTGCTTGAATCTGTTATGGCAGCACAACAGGAGATTCTTTCTGAAACATTAGACAACGAGCCTATGAAGACTTTTGTGCCATACAAAGAAGTGCTTGAGCTTTATGACAATGGCTTAAAGGTGCCGGAAGATCTGACACTGATTTGGACAAATGACAACTATGGTTATGTGCGCCGCTATCCGGGCGAGAAGGAAAAGGCAAGAAAGAGCGGAAATGGTATTTATTATCATAATTCTTACTGGGCACCGCCGGGAGCTTCCTATCTGTTTATCTGCTCAATTCCAATGTCTCACACTAGAAATGAGCTGTTAAAGGCATACAAAGAAGGCATTCAGAAGGTGTGGGTTACAAATTTCGGCGCAATTAAGCCACTAGAGCAGCAGCTTTCCTTCTACGCAAAGCTTGCATGGGAGGCAGATGGAGATGCCAATCGCGATCTTGAAACCTTTGACGAAACTATTTTTTTGACAAGATGGTTAGACAGCATGTTTACGGGACAGCCAGGAAAAGCTGCAGCACCGCTCCTATTAGAATTTGATCAGCTCACAAATGCAAGAAAGCTTGAGCATATGGATGATGACTGCTTTTCACAGACAGCATTTGGAGATGAAGCAGCCGCACGCATGCATCGTTATGAATATATTTGCAGAGAGCTGGAGAAGATTTATGAGAACTTGCCAGAGCAGGAGAAGGATGCTTTTTTCCAGATGATATTGATGAAGGTGCAGGCAGCTTATTTTACAAATGGCATGTATTATTATGCAGATCGCAGCCGTCTTTGCATAAGACAGGGCAAAAACAGTGATGCAAAGCGTTATACCGATAAGAGCCATGCATTTGATCTGGCGCGCAGAAAGCTTCTCTACTACTACAATCACGTTATGAGTAATGGAAAGTGGAATGGCATATTAACACCAGAGGATTTCCCACCGCCGCGCACAGCTATGTATCCATCATGCCGTGTGCCATTACATGCAGCAGCAGATAAGTTGATTGTCACCTGCTGGAATAACCAAAGTGAGCTTACCTTCACAGACAGCACACACGGTAACGCGAAATGGATTGAACTTGCAAATGCAGGAGACGGCGCACTGTCATATAAGATTGAAAAGCCAGAGTGGCTTGAGATTGTCGGTGCACTTCCAACAGAAGGAACACTTACAAAAGAAACTCGCTTCGTTTTTAGCGTAATACCACAGACTAAATCCTCAGAAGCATTTCACTCTGAAAATGCATCTAATGATGCAAAGTCATCACTTGTTCGCCACGGTGAAATCGTAGTATTTAGCGGTACACAAAAGGTTTGTACAATTCCAGTAACCGATGAGACCGATGATGTAAAGGCTCGTGTACAAAAGGATGCAGAAGATGCGAAGCTGACTAAGGCAGTAGCTTTGCATGTTGCGATTGAAGACAGTGGCAGATGTGTTATTGAGGCAGAAAATGGTACAGCAGTATCAAGCTTGGATGCAGACGGCTGGAAGCTAATTTCTAATCTAGGCCGTTCACAGGGAAGTCTTTTGGAGGCAGAGATACCTGGTGCACAGTGGTCTTGCCCGTTCTATCTGACACAAGGTGGTGATTTTGTATTAGAGCTTCATCGTTTCCCAACGCTTTGCTCTGTGGGACGTATTCGTATTGGCATATCTGTAGACAATGGTGAAATGAATGTGTTTGAGTCGCAGTCAACAGATGAGCACCGTGCGAATTGGAAACATAACATACTAAACAATGTGGATAAGCTGACAGGCTGTTTTACTGGACTGGCAGCAGGACTTCACAGCCTCACCTTCACAGCAATTGATCCATATGTTTCATTCACACGCGCCGTTTTATACGATGAAAAGAGCGAGGCAGGAAAACAGCTGTCTTGTCAGCTTACAAGTCTGACAAAACTTGTGGATGGAGCTTATAAAAGAAGCAATCTTGGAATTGGCCTGTCAAATCCAGAATGCGAAATGCTTCCTAAAAATATTGATCTTGATGCATATTGTGAGCACTGGTACGGCAATGTAACACCAGAGCCGCGCCCTGTTTTATATCTTCCGCTTGCAGCAGGAAAAGATTCGCTAGAAGATGATGATATAATAATTCGTCCAGAAGAAAACAGCGATACGATTACGCCGCAGCAGATCTTGGCAAAAGCAGCAAGCACAGTCACAGAGGCAAATGGCATTATCGAAATTGACGCAGCATCTGCAATGGCACAAACTGCATTTGCATCTACAAATGACAGCGCAGACGGCACTTCTTGGAATTATTGTGACAGCCCGGCATATAACGAAAGTGGTCTTGCTATGTATATCGAAAAGGAAGGCTTATCATGGAGTGAACAAGAAGCGCCAAGCCTTCACTATACAGTTAAGGCACAGGGCGGTCATTACCGCATCTGGGTACATACATGGCAGTGGGGAGATGACTGTTCACATTATACTGTAGGAGTAGATGGCGTCATTGTACCAGAAAAAGAACTGTATGGCGGACGCACACTATGGAAATATGCATCAGAGCATGTATGGAAGTGGGCACCAGTCTGGGAGTGCGAACTAGAGAAAGGTCAGCACGAAATAAGTGTGCACAGCCTAAATTCACGCCTTCGCATTGATCAGATACGGTTAGAGAAAGTGTAATATTTTAAGGTACATATGCAAAGCTTCGCAAAAGCACCGTAAGGAAGAAATAAAAGACCTGCCTGCCCATCACTGAGCAAGCAGGTCTGCTAATGTAATACTGTCAAGATAGTCATTTACGATTTCACCTAGTTTCATCCACATACCAATTGTGCGGCATTCAGATGCCTTAGGGCAGGAGGTTGAGCCAGATTCAATACAGCCGACAGGTTCAAGACTTGTTTCTGTAAGGCGCAGGATTCTTCCGATTGTGTATTCACTGGGAGACATAGTCAGACGATAGCCGCCGCCCTTGCCGCGCATGCCCTCAAGAAGATGTTCTTGGACAAGAATTTTTAAAATGCTTTCCAGATATTTTTCAGAAATTCCCTGTCTGGCAGCAATTGATTTTAATGGAATATATGGTTCATTTGGATGCTCTGCGATATCAATCATAACACGCAGGGCATAACGTCCTCTGGTAGATACAATCATAAGTCACCTCAAAAATTGGATTCGCTGTGTCACAGCAGATAAACCTATTATACTACAAGGTAAAAAGGAAATCAAATAAAAATTACAGTTCAAAGAGCATTTTACGAAAGCCCTTCGGTGCAATGGTTTCGTCGTCGGACCAAATTCCGCAGGCTCCTGTTATGTTCATTTTTTATCATACATTACTTTGAAAGACCTGCTTCAAGTGTCCGCCTCGTGAAATCCATTCACCTTCGGGCTTGGCTGTAAATATTTGACTGGCGTGAACTGCAACTTGCTCCCTAGATAAAGTCTACCGTGCGATAAATTTTTCTTGAATTATGTGCAAAATAGGTGTATCATGTTAATGAGGTGTCGCAAAAAATCACGCATGACACCTTTTATTTTACTGGATTATAACTCCAAATATTATTTTCCACCCTCCGAAACACCGCAAGGAGTAGGTGTTCACCCGCATCGCGGATTTGAAACGGTAACCATTGCTTACAAAGGGAAAGTCGAACACCACGACAGTCATGGCGGAGGCGGTATCATAGGAGAAGGCGACGTACAATGGATGACAGCTGCCTCGGGGGTATTACACAAAGAATATCACGAGAAAGCGTGGAGCCGTAAAGGCGGTGATTTCCACGTAGTTCAACTCTGGGTAAACTTACCGGCCAAAGACAAAATGTCCAAGCCGAAATATCAAGCCATTACAAACGACATGATGGGAAAATATTCCCTCCCGGAGGGAAAAGGAGAAATAGATGTCATTGCCGGCGAATACCACGGAGTAAAAGGGCCTGCATTCACCTTTACCCCCATACATCTACTGAATGCCAAATTAAAAAACGGAGCGGAAATAAATTTTTCGTTTCCCGAGAACTATAATACCGGAATGCTCATTATCGAAGGGAAAATACGTGTAAACAATGACACCGATGTCCTCACCGACAATTTTGTATTGATGGCCAATGACGGAGAAAAATTTTCGGTAAAAGCAACAGAAGATGCTATTGTATTGGTACTAAGCGGTGAACCCATTGATGAGCCGATAGCCGCACACGGACCTTTTGTAATGAATACCCGCCAAGAAATACTACAAGCTTTCGACGATTTCAATAAAGGAAAATTCGGACATTTGGAAGAGTAACCATCTACAATCCCAAACTTTTTCGATGAATAATAAGGGCGGAACCCGAAAAGTTCCGCCCTTATTCATTTGATTCCTTTCTGAGTGTAGTATTATAAACCAATCAGAAATAAAACATCAGATAAAGTTTTCCTCCCAAATTTTCCGTACCGAAAGAAAAACCTTTATTCCCGGGAGAAATAAGGTCGGTACGGGTCTCCACCTGATTGTTCAAAGTGTTGAACCCTTCGATCTTACGGTATGATTCGGGATTCCAATGCCAAATAGCATTGATACTAACCTCCCCTCCCAACGAAAAATGCGACGCCAAAAAGACCTCAACACCGATATGAGCGCCAAAACCTAAGTATTGGGTCGAACCGTCGTTATAGGAATCAAGCAGATATGCCCTTGTCCAATACGAAGGAGGTTCCGGATTCGTTACTGCAATTTCATTTCCGGAAATACGGGTCGGCGTTTGGTTTATCTCGGTAATAGCATTGCCGTAAGACACATGGCAATTTTTTTCTCCGAATGCATAAATAAGGTTACCGCCCACAAAACCTTGTATGCGCCGATATCCGCGCCGATACTCCACACCGGCCGAGAACGCGGCTCCGGTATTGTTTGTTACATGCTCATCGGTAACTTTGGCCTCGGAAAGCGGATTGGCCATACGAGCCGCATCGTCTATATTATAGGTACGTTCATTCTCATGTCTATAAAGAATGCCTATGTTCATGCGCGCAGCCAGATTATCGGTAATCATGTATTTTCCCATTATCGAAACAGTCGGATTGTTTATGGCGTTCTCATTGGGCGCTATGACAGGTTCACCCCCGAAAGAGTTATAACTGTTATCGGTATTCCCATTAAATAAATTACCCATATATTTGAACATCGGGACGACATCGATACCGAGACCTATGTCTCCGGCCTTAGGTAATTCCACCGTCCTTCTTTTTTTAGCGGGCTTTTCTTCTTGTGCCGATAATCCCCCTCCCATAAGGGTAAACAACAGCACAAAAGCCATTATTTTATATTTCATAACTCAATTTTTATCGGATTATCAATCGTCAACGTTCACGTCCCACAGATAACTATTCCAACCATCTGGTTCTATTTCCGGCTCAAATCTCATTTTGGCACACGGAGCAATTATATTTATCGACGACACATCGGGAGAAAAATATCGGTTACTGATATTATTTGCAGACTTATACCTACCTGTAATAACAGTCTGTGTATCACCTGTTACATCGGAATAATGTATAAACGATACATTCTTTGGATCGTCGGTAGGTTGTACAGAGATTCTATAATTAGGGACTATTTCCGAAACCTGAACATGGAATATAAATTGCCCATTACTCGACGTTACAACATCATAAGTCCGACCATCTACCTCCACGCTTACCATGCGATTGGGGTCATTTTCCCACTTGGGAGCCCATACCATACCGTCTTTTTTCTCCACAGCCCGTTTTACATATCCACCGATTATCAATGTCTCGGTACATCTACCGGCCACACGTAAACTGTCATTGATCCAACCGGCAAGATTACGAGACCAATTTGAAACACTTTCTTCATCAGAAACCGATTGAACGGTATAATAATCGGCACCTCTGTTGTTCCAACGACTAATACCTTCTACATAAGAAGTAAAAGCCGGTCCTTCTCCGTAAGATACATCTATCTCTTCTGTCGAAGTGCTGCCCGGCTTACGATAATGGGTTAGATTTGACAAGGGCACTTCTCCTTTTTCTGGAATAGCAAATGCAGGTCTGACAACCAAGCTGCTTGGCTCCTCATCGGCATAACGCATGCGCACATCGATACTGTACGCACCATTAGCGTCTGTCGCTCCGACAAAAGAAGTCGCCTTGCCACTCTCTGTAATCGTTATCATTACCGGCTCATAAGCAGCTCCTTGATATGTACCGTTACGGAATCCTGTCTCAACAGCTTTATAAATGGTTCCTGTAATTGTATTTTTCTGGGTAAGATTTTCATCGACAACCCAACCGGCCAAATCTTCAAACCAATCAGCTTCATTGTTCGGAGTAAACTTATTATAAACTGTACCCAATTCATTCCAAGAGACTTTATCCACACTTGCTTTTTCTGAATATTCACCTACCCGAGCTTCGGTTTTGCCATTATTTAAATAATGAGTGATATTCTTTTTAAGAGTTCCGATAGTTATTTGGGGATTTTCACCATTTTTTACTGGCAGTTCAAACGAAAAGTTCCCCTCGGCATCGGTATTCACATATACAGCCTTCGACCTCGATGAATACTGCACATTCAAATAGGCTTCCTGATAAGGATTACCGTAAGTTCCTACACAAAAACCGGTTTCCACGGCAAACAGACATTTTCCTGTAACCGTTACTTTTTGCGGGTAATCGGCATCGGTATGCAGCCAACCGGCAAGAGTCGCTCCATCTTCGGGCCAAGTAGCCGGTTTACTCGTAGTATTGAAGCCGTCGTTATACTCAGGATCGAACGTTATGTACATGGTTCTCATCGTGTACTCTTGTTCGGTAAAATTATTCATTTTACCATTTCCGCCCACTATGCTTCCATTATTTTCTATTGCATACTTACCTGTCAACTGCACAGATTTTCCGGGAGCAGTAAAATGTTCATACGATGAAACTACCTCCCGGGGCGTTATTTCCAACTTTTTAAAACCCTCTTCATAAGAACGCAATGGTAAAGTAATAACATAATTCCCTTGCTCATCGGTCGTAGTACCAAACATAACAGCTTCACTTATATTTTCATATGTAACTTCGAAATCGATCGTCATATTGACCGCCGGTTTATAGGCACCCTGACGATACCCCGATTCGTATGCCTGTTGTACATTACCTTTCAATGTAATGCGCTCATCGAAACCATCAAACCCCGATACTTTATCTCCTGTAAGACTTTTATCCCATATTACCACAGAACCGGGTTTTAACATAACGGTAGAATCACAAGAGTACTCATATAATGTTGTCTTAAATACAGGAGTGGCACCGTCCATCTTCACATATTCCGATCTAAGTGCCCTGAAACTTTCCATTCGCACAGTTACATTATTAATTCCCGCAGATTTTACCGGAACCTCAAATGCCCAATGTCCTTCGGCATCAGTTACAGTTTCATATACCTTATTGCCCTTATTTTCTTTTGCATCAGGCGTATCAGTATCCGTTTCTGAATCTCCACCGCTTCCTGTCGTACTTGTCATAGAAGCAGAACTCACATCGTTTCCCAAATATTCGCTGTAAGGGATTTCGAGATATACCTTTTGTCCCGCAACAGGTGCATATTTATTTACTGTATAATCGGTACCGGAGATATCGACTCCGGCATCGTAAACAAAAGTTCCCGAAACAACAGCTTTTTCGGTAATAGAATCGAGACTTAACTCCGACTGCTCGGGATCACAGCCTACCAATGCCACCAAACCTAATGTGGCAATCAATGAGCATAAT
>ERZ779874.2774-NODE-2774-length-14124-cov-48.104201_pt1 | contig 14124 bp, 12 predicted proteins | sample MGYA00511031_ERZ779874 | MGnify/ENA primary metagenome ERZ779874 (study PRJEB29588, sample SAMEA2156850) | human gut metagenome | biome: human gut; feature: human-associated habitat; material: faeces | place: Denmark | collected 2008/2010 ...
TCGAGAACAACAAGAGGCTGGAAGCACTACAGGCATATGCTCAAACTACCTAAAATCTAAATCAGAAACTTGAGTTAAATATTGACGGAGCAAAGGTACAAAAAAACGGCGGGACAGTTGCATGTTACTGCCTCTATCCCGCCCACAGAGATGCGTTTTCTTCCTGTTCCTTGCGGTTATTGCAGGACGGCATCACCGATGCCCCCGTCTTCCGGTGTCCAGTCGGTGATGTCGGAGCTTTCGATGACGAGGGTCAGCTTCTTCACGGTGATGGTCACGGTGTAGCACTTGCCGGCCTGTAGCTCCTTGTTCACGAGTATCTTGGCGCTGCGGTAGTTGTCGGTTCCATTGGCCAGGGTGACTTCGGGGGCTTTCTGTGTGGAGTTGTCCTGCGTGGTCTGCGGGGGCAGGATGGCGGTGAAGGAGACGGAGGTGTTAGGATCCTCGGTCTTTTCGGACAGCAGGAGGTCTTTCACCGCACCGTCGGCCTCAAAGGATGCGGCGGTAACCGTGCCGTCGGCCAGGTTGAAGGTGCCTTGCGAGATGAAGCTCTTCAGCGTGGGGGCGAGTTTTTGCACTTCCTCGTAGGTGGTGGTGCCGTCGGGGTCGGGTTGGAGCTTGACGACTACCTTGGCCATGCTGTGGCGGAAGTGGAAGTTGACCTTAGGTTGGTTCTTGTCACCCTGTGGAGTCTTGGCTTCTGGCTGGTCACTGTCCTTGTCGGCATAGAGGTAGTCGAAAGTGGATTGGTTGGCTTGGTCAGAGGCATCGACGGCGATGGTGCCTGCCAGTTTGCCGCCTTCTACCTTCATGTCGGTTATCTGGGCATCATCAGTCCAGGGATAGTAGGCTGTGAATTGCACGGTGGGTGCCTTGGGATTCTTGAAGTAGAAGGGGTCGGTGGACTCCCATGCGTCATTGCCCGTGGTGCGGGTGTACTTCATGTTGAGGCGCAGGTTGCTGGGGACGGGGCTGCCATCGGGCAGGAGTTCGTCTTCCTGTTCGTCGGTCAGGGTGAAGATGCCGATGGCGTCCTGGGCTTCCCATTGGTCGTCGGCCATGCGGGTTTGCACGCGTTGCTCCAGGTTGGTGAGAAACTGTGCGGGGGTTTGAGCCTCCACTTGGGGGGCGTCGTCGTTGGTGCAGGCGGCCAGCGCGAGGCCGGCTGCCAGGATGGTCAAGATGTTCTTGTTGTTCATAAGAGTCTATAGTTATTGGTTATTGTTGTCATTCGGTTGGTGTCATCCCAGGGTGCCTTCGCCGTTGCCGCCGGAGGAAGAGCCGCCCTCTTCTTCACCGCCGCCGGGGTTGGTGCCTTGGGCGCGGTGGTAGTCGTCGAGCGAGGCGTAGGAGATGTCCTCGTCGAGCACGCCGGCCTCGGTGAACTGTACGCCCAAGAGCACCTGCTCGCGGAAGGTCTTGGAGGGGGTGAAGATGACGCGCACCTCCTTGATGTTCTGCGTGGGGTTGTAGTCGTCCAGCGTGTCCACGCCGGCACTCTTGAAGGTGAACCGCAGGGTGCCCAGCTCGCCCAGGCGTACGCTGTTGCCGGCCTGCAGCTGCTGGATGGCGTAGCGGCCGAAGAGGTCGATGGCGGCCTCCATCTCGATGGGCGCGGTGGTGGTGTTCTCGGTGGCGGCGCGGGTCATGGCCTTGGTGGTCTGGGGTTCGCCGGTGACGGGAGTGGCGTACCATTTGGGAGGATCTTGCCGCTTCAGCGGGTTAACTTTCTTTACAAGTTTGTACTTCAACATAATGTAATCCTTTCCTTTTTAGTTAATAATGTATATTGGTTAATTTTTGTCGCTTTACCCCCGTCAGAAGGCATTCTGGAGGGGGTCGTTGCTACGGACGTGTGCAGGCCGATGTCGCGGACGTGCGCGGGTCGATGCTGCGGACGTCCGTAGGTCGGGGTCGCGGACGTGCGTAGGTTCGGCCTCCTCACGGGCGCGGTTCCGAGGCCCTCGTGGGAGGGGCTACGGACGACGGCTGTATATTTGAAAATGTTTGACATATCCGACACTAATGTTTAGTTTAGGACCCCCCCCTGATGATGACGTTACCGACGCGGTAGTTTTCTGGGGGATAATATTTGTCCTTACTCCCGACGTTCATGTCTGTCGGGTTCAGCCTGACTTCTGTGAGGGTGATATCCCCGCAGTAGCAATACTGGTAAAATCCTCTGTAGCCCATTCCACTGTGTCCATTCCCTATGAGGTCTGAATATTCAGTCCCCAGCCTACTCGAATACTCCTGGACGCCGGTAAGGTTCATCACCCCTCCGGTGATGGTGATGTTCCCGCAGATGGAATATCTTTTTCCCAAATCTGTGCTAATCGGCGACCTGTCGCCACATGTCCCGATAACGGCGGCATGTTCTCTGGCGGTGCCGTAGAATACGCAGTGCTCAATGGTGATGTTGCCGCCCGTCTTGTCGCAGCACACGCCTATGGCGGGCCCCGCCGGCAGGTAGGAGTCGTAATCACCGTCAGGTCCGCCGGTAATAGTCAGCGTGTGGTTGTTGCCTAGGATATGGACGTGGGCATCCGCATTGGTCAGGCTGATACCGGGTTGCCCGGCATCGGTACTGGTCAGATGGGTATTGTCGTCGGTCAGCACGATCTTGGCCGTGCCGTGGTCCACCCGGAAGGCCGTGCCGGCGGAGATGTTCACACCCTGCAACTGCACATCGGCAGTGGTGCCTGTCGGGATGTTTACCGTGATATTGTTGCTTGTCGTCCCTCCTTCCGACTGGATAATGCGGTACTTGCCTTCCTTGTCTATGGTGATAGGTTCTTTGGAGAGGTCGAGCACGATATACCTGTCTGCGCCCATCCAGCCTCTTACGGTGAACTCGCGCTGTCTTTCGGCCGTCAGGGTCACCTCCCCGTAGTCCACCTCGTAGTTCGTGCTTCCTTGGGTGATTACCGCCTTGAGGTTCTGCGTGCCGGGTTGCAGGATGCCGCGCCACGTGCGCTTGTCCCCGTCATTGAACAGCTTGATGCCCTGGTCTTCCAGGCTCACGGCCGTGACATCCCTGTCTATGCGGATGACGACCTTGGCCATGCGGTGCTTAAAGGTCAGCGGCTGGCCCAAGGTGCCGGTGGCCATGAGGGCATCGCTGAGGTAGTAGCTCTTTGCCGTGCTTTGGTCTTGCTCTATGGCAGGGTCGTCATAGTCGCCCTGCCCGTTGTAAGGGTAATAGGCCGTGTAGTTGGCGCCCGCACCCGCTTCGCCGTAATAGATGCAGTCGTCTGCCGTGGCGGGCGAGAACTTGCCGTTGCTGTACACGAAGCGCTTGTTCTCGTAGGTTTCGTAGCCGTCCATGTAGATGCCAATCTCCGTACCGTCCTGGAAGGTGGTCTCTTCCTCTCTATCCCCGCTTGCGGTGCTCTTGGTGGCAGGGAACTCTATGGGTGCGTCGGGGTCGATGCCTTCCGGCAGGTTGCCTTGCAGCTGGCTGTCGTCCCCGCAGGCGGAGAGCAGGAGCAGGGTGGCGAATGCTGTTGTCTGGATGTAGTACTTCATATCGTTTGTTCCTTTCGTTTACGTTGATGTATCGATGGGGCGGGCTATACCGCGTCGCCGCTGTCGCCGCCCCCGTCCGTCCAGCCCGTAATGGTGAAGTCGAAGCCGGCTTCCTCCATCAGTTGCAGGTCACCGAAGAGGACGACGGGCGTGGTGCCCTGGTTGAAGTCGGACAGCAGGTTGGTCAGGTCGTAGCCCAGGGTCTGGCTCTGTCCGTCGCGGTTGGTCAGCGTCACGGTCAGCACCTGCTTCTGGTCGGGCAAGATGCCTAGCAGGTTGAGCGGGGCGGTGAGTACCTTCCCCTCTTGGGTGAAGACGGGCCGCACCTCGGCCGGCTCGGGGGCGAGGGTCATGGTGGCTGGTTCCAGGGCCTGCGCTATGCCCGACAGGCGGGCTTCCACCGCGGCCAGCAGCGACTCGTCTCCCCGGTTGATGGTGAGTTGCAGGCTGAGCTGCCGGGTACGCTGCGGCATGCTGAGGGTGACATGCACGGTGTCGTCGGCCAGCACTTCGGCCTGCGTGACTCCGGCATACAGGGTGCCGGGCTGCGGCGTCAGGGTGCCGTCGTCCAGCTTCTCCACGGTCAGTTCGCCGCCGTTATCCGTCATGCCCTGCGGCAGGTTGTAGAAGGCCAAGGTGTGGGTACCTGGGTCGAAATAGTCGGGGCAGATGTAGTCGGTTCCTGGCACTTCGGTGCGGTAGTCGCCGTCGCGGAGGTAGTATATGCCGTCCTCGTAGTCGGTGTGCACTACCAATACGCCCTGCCAGGGGTGTGGGGTGTTGTGCAAGGTGTCGTCGTAATCGCAGGCGGTGGGCAGGATGAGCGTTCCCGCCAGGATTACCGCAGCTTTCAGTATGTTCTTTCGGTTCATGGGTGACATGTTTTGAAGTGATTGTTTTATCGGTCGAAGGGTCTCCATACCAGGCTTACGCCCAGGTGGGTCACTCCCCAGCGGTTCTTTACGAGGCTGCCGTTCTTGTTGTAGCGCACGTTCACGCCGTCGATGCGGGTGTATTTGTCATATTCGGCACGGGTGTAGCCCACGGCGGCGTGGAAATCCAGTCCAAGGCGGCTGGCCAGCCTCAGCTCGTATCCACCTGAGAGGGCCGTAGACCATAGGTCGCCCTTCTTGCCGTCGGTGCCGAGTTTGTAGTTGTACTCTCCGGTCTTGTAGAGCACGCCGAGGAAGCCGCGCGACTGGCGTCCTAAGTAGCAACGTACCTCCGGGGCGACTTCCCACAGGCGGTAGCGGCGCTCCTTGTCCTTCCAGCCCCAGTTGGCAAACGAGCCGCTCACCATGATGCCCAGGCGTGGCATGGGGCGGTACTCCACGCCCAGGTCGGCGGTCAGCGTGGCCCAGCGCAGCAGATTGAAGCGGAGCGACAGGGGGTGAGGCATATCCACAGGGGTGGCCTCGGATGGGGAGGTCTCGGCTTGCGTAGCCTGCTGCACGTCGGCGGGGTGCTGCTGCTCGGCTTCCTGGCGCTTCCGCTCGGCCACCAGACGTTGCTGTTCGGCTTGGCGGCGCTGGCGTTCGGCGGCAAGCTGCTGCTGCTCGGCACGGCAGCGGGCCTGCTCCTGCCGCTCGCGGATGCGGACGGTGGCGGCGGCGCCCAGCAGGTGCTCCACCCTCTCCACATTGGCAGGCAGAGTGACTACCACTACATCGCGCAGGCTGTCCGGTCCGTAGGTCTGTGGCAGGTGGCGTTCGGTGGCGAACATCTGCTCGGTGGCCATGCCCCGGCCGATGAGTTCGGATTTCACGCGGCTGTTGCGCAGGTAGGCCATGCGGCGGGCAGTGAGGCTGTCGGTAGGTGTGGCGGCATAGCTGGCCACGTTGATGTACATTAGGCTGTCGGCCAACTCGCCGCGGTGGAGGTCGATGCTGTCGCAAAGGCGGAGCAGCTCGTCGCCGTTGCCCTGGTAGGGCACGTAGAACATGTCGTTTCCTTTTACAAAGCGGAACACGTAGGTGGTGTCGCTATCTGTCTGGGCTTGTAGAACAGTTGCCAGCAGCAGTAGGAAGCAAAGGAGGATTCCGGTTCTTTTCATCGGATAATAATACGTTTTATGAGTAGTCGTTATCATATATGTTTTCATAGCGTGGCGACCCAAATGCTTGTGCGAACTGATGATGTCTGTTTCTCTTTCGGCATGTTTTGCGTACGTTCCAGCTAAGATGCTGCAAATATAGACATAGACATAGATTATATTTAATAAAAACAAGATAATTTTTTTTTAATTATCTAAAATTTCCAGATTCATAACCTAAGGTAGCTAAAAGACGATAATTTGGGTGGTATTTGATTTCTCTAATTTATTTTGGGGCATGCAATAGGTGAGATTTGAATGCGGTTGCGATGAATGAGTTCCTGGCGTAGTCGTTTGTTATCATAGTGCTTTTGTGCTGACTGACACGTTTATGTTCATAAGGATATTTCTTGTCTGCTAGAGGTTGGTATTGTTGGTAGCTTTTGATAATCGTGGTCTGTGTTCACCTATGGTGGAGAAAACAGTAGTGGAGAGGTTGTGAAGATGTAGGGAAATGCTAACCTATTATGACAATATGCTTGTATATAGATGAAGCATGATTCCCGTCAGCATCCGTCCAGACTTTACACCCAGCCGTCGCGCCGAGAAAAAATCGTCATATTGCGTATAGGTGCAGATGCCGGAGGTCTCGATGGCAGAAGACGGTACGCCGAAGTCCAGCAGTTGCAGGCGGTTGGCTTCAGGCAGGTCGATGTGCCATTTGCTTTCGCGGCGGGCGATGCGTTCCATCGGGAAGTCGGCCTGGCGGAAAGTCTCGTACACTTCGTCGCCTACCTCGAAGGCCCGGAGTGAGATGCCCGGTCCGATAAAGGCCGAAACATCTGCGCCGTCCGTGCCGTAAAAGGTACGCATCTGTTCCAGCGCGTGGCCGACAATGAAATCCACCGTGCCCCGCCAACCGGCATGGACGGCAGCGATGGCTTGGTGCTTCTTGTCATATAATAGAATAGGTATGCAATCTGCGGTAGAGATGCAGAGGCAGATGCCGGGGCGGTCGGTAACCAAGGCATCAATGCTTTGCAACAAGGCGTGGCGTTGTTCCTCGTTCGCAGAGAGGAAAGCATCGTCTATGGGCAATACCCGCGTGCCGTGCGTCTGCCAGGGAATGACGAGTGCTCGCGGGTGTTGGGGCAGGGCGGCAAGCAGTATCTCCTGGTTGCGGCTGACGCACTGGGGGGCATCACCCGTGTAGGGTGTACAGTTCAGCGAGGCATAAGTTCCGGTGCTGACACCGCCACGGCGCGTGGTGCTGAAGGCGCAGATTTCGGGATATTGAAGGAAGTGGTGTTGCAGACAGGCATCTTTTCCGACTTTGAACACCAGATGCGGCATGTCTATTCCCTTATAGTGCTTCACCATCCGGTCCACCAGGTCCATGCCGTTGCGCAGGGCCACTTGTTGCGAGGGGAAGTTGGTGTCGCGTATGATAGAATAGACCTCCCGGAAACCAAGTGCCTGAAACGCATACTCCCTGCAAGCACGGGCGGCTTCGATGGCAAATCCCTGGTGCCAGTAGGCCCGGCGCAGCAGGTATCCTATCTCGGGAACCCGCCTGCCCTTGTAGTCCTGGAGCGTAAGGCCGCATTGTCCTATCAGGGTGCCGCTGCTTTTCTCCACCAGTGCCCAAAGACCGAAACCGTCTTCCCGGTAGCGGCGCAGTTGCTTGTCCAGCCATGCTTGCACTTCCTCCCGGCTGAAAGGACCTTCGTAGGCATACATTACCTCCGGGTCTTGCAGCAGCAGGCAAGCATCGTCGAAGTCTTCCTGCCTCAGTTCGCGGAGCAGGAGCCGGCGGGTTTCCAGGATAACTTTCATGGTCACTGCTGTTCCTTGTCGTTTTCCTCTTCCTCGTCCCAGTCCTCTTCGTATTCGAAGTCTTCCAGGTCTTCGATGTCGTCCTCGTCGATGTATTCCACGCTAAGGTCTTCATCGGCACCTTCCTCGCGCAGTTCCTCGGCCAGGTGGCTCATGTCTTTGGGGCGATGTGCGATGCTCTCGATGTGTCCTTCCAGGCGGTTGCTTTCTTTGTTCAGTTCTGTCCAGAGGATGTCCTTCAGTACGTCGATGCCCAGCCCGCTGACGGAGGAGATGAACACGTGCGGGATGCCGGCGGGCAGTGTCGGTTCTATTTCGTCCATCAGTTCCTGGTCCAGCATGTCGCACTTGGTGACGGCCAGCACACGCTGCTTGTCCAGCATTTCGGGATTAAATGTCTTCAGTTCATTCAGCAGGATGTCGTATTCCTTGGCGATGTCGTCCGCATCGGCAGGCACCATGAAGAGCAACAGTGAGTTGCGCTCGATGTGGCGCAGGAAGCGCAGTCCCAGTCCTTTGCCCTGGCTGGCCCCCTCGATGATGCCGGGGATGTCTGCCATGACAAACGACTTGCCTTCGCGGTAGGACACGATGCCCAGGTTGGGCTCCAGTGTGGTGAAGGGATAGTTGGCAATCTTCGGTTTGGCGGCCGATACGGTAGAAAGCAGGGTTGATTTGCCCGCGTTGGGGAAGCCCACCAGGCCCACGTCGGCCAGCAGTTTCAGTTCCAGGATAATGGTCATCTCCTGCATCGGCTCGCCCGGCTGGGCAAAGCGCGGTGCCTGTCGCGTGGCGGTGCGGAAGTGCCAGTTGCCCAGTCCGCCCCGTCCTCCTTTCAGCAGGATGACCTCCTGTCCGTGCTCGGTGACGTCGCACAAGTATTCGCCCGTTTCGGCGTTGTAGGCCACGGTGCCGCAGGGCACTTCTATCACCTTGTCCTCGCCGTCCTTGCCGAAGCTGCGGTTCTTGGATCCGCTTTCGCCGTGACCGGCCATGATGTGGCGGTCGTAGCGCAGGTGGAGCAGGGTCCAGTAGTTGCGGTTGCCGCGCAGGATGACGTGCCCGCCGCGTCCGCCGTCGCCACCGTCAGGCCCTCCGTTGGGCACGTACTTGGCGCGGCGCATGTGCGTGGAGCCTCGTCCGCCCTTGCCCGAGCGGCAATATATCTTTACATAGTCTACAAAGTTCGATTCTGCCATAATGCTATAATATTAAGGATGATGAATTCCGTTGGCAAAGATAGTGCAAACCCGGGGAAGTACAAAAGACAGGAACAACGTTTTCGGACTTTTTACTTCCGAGGTGCAGTCTGTTTTATGAAAAGGCACGAATAATATTCCATCATGCAGCGATGCCGCCTTGTCAGGCTTGCATATATGCTTCGGGTATGTTATCTTTGTGACTGATGGGGGAATCAAGTAACAGGATTGTATGAATCAAGTAGGTTGATTGATGGAATCAAGTAACATGATTGTAGGGAAACCTATATAGGATGCCCCCCTTACTCCCTGAGGGATCAGGTATGAAGTAACACTTTAACAGAAGAGAAGATATGGCTTATTTCAAGAAACAGAAGCAGAAAGGAAAATGGTATCCGCGTTCGCTGACATTGCGGGCGGTGGATACGATGGAAGTGGCCGAGCGGTTATCACAGATTTCAACGGTGAGCAAGGGCGACACGTATGCCGTGCTCTTGGGACTGGGCGAGGTGCTGGGCGGCATCATGGAGGCCGGTTATTCGGTCAAGTTGGACGGATTGGGCACATTTTACCTGGCGGGAAAGGCCAACGGGCAGGGCGTGGATACCCCCGAGGAGGTATCGGGACAGCAGTTCTCGAAATTGCAGGTGCGTTTCATTCCCGAATATCGGAGAATGCAGAACGGGCAGGTGGCGGAGCGCACGCTGGTGCCAGACAAGGTGGAGTGGGTGGAACTGGAGCTGGCAAAGTGAGCGGAAGGCTCCGTGCGGATATAAAAAACACAGATTACTCAGACCGTTACAGACGATTGAAAACAATCTGTGCGAATCTGTGTAATCTGTGGTGTCTGCTTGCTTGTAGCGCGAAGCAGTTTACTTCACTGCGTCAATCGCCTTGCAGATGTCGGCAGTGATGGTCTCCAGCTCGCCCAGTCCGTTGATGTGGGCGTAGAGGCCTTCCTGCTTGTACCAGTCGATGAGCGGAGCGGTCTGGCTGTGATAAACGGTGAGGCGCTTCTTGATGGTCTCTTCGTTGTCGTCGGCACGGCCCGACTGCTGTCCGCGCAGGATGAGGCGCTTCATCAGTTCGTCTTCGGGCACATCGAGGTCGAGCATCACGCTCACCTGCTGTCCGCGTTCGGCCAGCATCTTCTTCAGGGCTTCGGCCTGTGCGATGGTGCGGGGGAAACCGTCGAAGATGACGCCTTTCGAATCCTTGAAGCTGTCCAGCGTGGAAGCCAGGATGTCAATAATCAGGTTGTCGGGGAGGAGCTGGCCCTGGTCGATGTAACCTTTGGCTGTCTTGCCCAGCTCGGTTCCGTTCTTTATTTCGGCACGCAGCACGTCACCTGTGGAGATGTGGTTGATGCCATACTTTGCTACAATTCTCTCGCTTTGTGTGCCCTTGCCAGAGCCGGGGGCACCGAAAATTACAATGTTCAGCATATTTTAATTAAGAATGAAGAATTAAGAATGAAGAATTGAGAATGGAGAATGAAGAACGGTTGTCATTCTTCATTCCTCATTCCTCATTCTTCATTCACAACTGTATAAATGTCCTTATAGTTCCGCCCGAAGCCGTCGTAATCCAGTCCGTAACCCACGATGAAATCGTTGGGGATGTGCATGGCGGCATATTCGATGTTGAGGTCCACCTTCAGCTTCTCGGGCTTGACGAGCAGGGTGGCGATATGTATCTCCTTCGGTCCGCGGGTACCGAGCGTCTCAAGCAGACGTTGCATGGTGAGGCCTGTGTCTACAATGTCTTCCACGATGACGATGGTACGCCCGCTCAGGTCTTCGTTGATGCCGATGACTTCCTTGACGGCGCCTGTCGATGACACGCCCTGGTAGGAGGCCAGCTTGACGAACGATATCTCGCAGGGGATGGTGATGCGTTTCATCAGGTCGGCGGTGAACATGAACGAACCGTTCAGCACGCTCAGGAAGAGCGGGTTCTTGCCTGCCAGATCACGGTTGATTTCGTTGGCTACGCGGCTCACTTCTTTCAGTATATCCTCCTCTTTGATGGAGACGGTGAATTTCTTGTCTTTGATCTGTATGCTATCCATGGGACTTGTGAATATTAAATTGGTGCAAAGGTAGCGAATTTATTCCACTCCGTGCATCATCTTCTGCAATTTCTTCGACAGCAGGAAGAGGATGAGCGACGCGGCGGCCGACATGACGACGAACACCAGAAAGAAGTCGAACATCGTCTCGATGCGGTAGCCCAACAGGGTCTTTACTTTTCCCGCTTCGGGATAGAGGCCCGAGAGCGTACCGGCAAACTTGTTGGCCGTGGCTGTGGATAGGTACCAGATGCCCATCATCAGCGAGGCGAAGCGGACGGGTGTCAGCTTGTTCACCATCGACAGGCCGATGGGCGAAAGGGCAATCTCGCCCATTGTGTGGATGAAGTACAGTCCGGTCAGCCAGATGAGGCTTACCTTGACGCCGGGCTGCACGTCCTTCACGCCGAAGCAGATGACCAGATAGCCCAGCGACAGGAGCAGCAGGCCGATGGCCTGCTTGGTGGGCGACGTGGGCTCCATGCCCCGACGTGCCAGTGCTCCCCATACGCCCGGCATGACGGCTGCCAGGATGACAACGAAGAAGGGGTTGAACGACTGAATCCACGAAGCAGGCATTTCCCATCCAAGGATGACGCGGTCGGTCTGCTCCGAGGCAAACAGCGTGAGCGAAGCGCCTGCCTGCTCGTAGGCTGCCCAGAAGAAGATGACGAAGAAGGCGATGATGTAGATGACCAGGATGCGGTCGCGCTCAATCTTGGTGAGTGAGCCGTCCATCAGGATGCTGGCCGGGAAGACGATGCAGGCCGTAAAGATGCCGATGCTGATCCAGTCGTTGCCGAAGCACCCGTAGAAGAACAGGGCCAGCACGACGGCCATCGCACTGCATATCCACAGGTTGCGGCGTTTGCGCGCGGTTTCCTCGGGCGTCCGGGCCTTTACGGAGGTGCCTTCCGTCTCTTTGCGTGCATCGGGCACGATGCCCAGTTGCTGGCCGTCGGGGCCGATGAGGTAACGGTTCTTCTGCGTCTCGAACAGCACGACGGTCAGCACCGTGACGATGGCGGCAATCAGGAAGCCCCATTTGAAATCCTGCGGATTGCCCGTCTCGCCGAAGTAGCCGCAGACAAGCGGAGCAAGGAACGACCCCACGTTGACGCCCATATAGAAGATGGTATAGGCCGAGTCGAGCCGACGGTCGCCGGGTTCATACAGCTGCCCGACGAGCGACGACACCGTGGGCTTGAAGAATCCGTTGCCCAATATAAGGAAGCTGAGTCCGCCGTACATCAGTCCCCTCGACAATTCCTGGGCATCGAGCATGGAAGCGCTGAAGAACATCAGAAACTGCCCGACGGCCATCAGTATGGCTCCCCAAAAGACGGAGCGGCGGATACCCCAATACTTGTCGGCCACGTAGCCGCCGATAAGCGGAGTCAGATAGACGAGGCCCGTGTAGCTGCCGTAGATGGAAGCAGCCGTCTCGGTGTCGAGCAACAGGGCTTGGGTGAGAAACAGGATGAAGATGGCGCGCATGCCGTAATAGCTGAAGCGCTCGGCCGTACTGGTGGCGAAAATCAGATAGAGGCCTTTGGGATGTCGGTTGGTTGTATTCATGTGTGGTCTTTGTTTTTGCGGCGCGAAGTTACGAATTATCGGGCGAATGCGTTCCTTTTTGCCTTCTGCATTTTTCAGAAAGATGGCATGAAACGCGTTTGCATTTGCGAAATAGAATCGGAATGCCTACTTTTGTAGAAAACTGTAAGCAAGCATTATGAAAATATTTCCGACTTCGGGCATCCGCCAGCTGGATGCCTATACCATCGAGCACGAGCCCATTGCCTCCATCGACCTGATGGAGCGGGCCGCACGGGCGCTGGCTGACGCCATCATGGAGCAGTGGCCCGATACCGACACTCCTTTCACTGTATTTGCAGGTCCCGGCAACAACGGGGGCGATGCCCTGGCCGTGGCACGACTGATGGCCGGACAGGGCTATCGGCTGGAAGTCTTCCTTTTCAATCCGCAGGGAAAGCTTTCCGAAGACTGTGCCGTGAACCGTGAACGCCTTTTCGAAGTGGAAGGCATCACTTTCCATGAAATCTCCACCCAGTTTGCCCCTCCCACACTGACGGCAGACCACGTGGTGGTGGACGGCCTCTTCGGCAGCGGGCTGAACAAACCGTTGGGCGGAGGGTTTGCCGCCGTGGTGAAGTATATCAACGCCTCGCCCGCCCATGTGGTAGCCATTGACGTGCCGTCGGGTCTGATGGGTGAGGACAATACCTATAATATAGCAGCCCACATCGTGCGGGCCGACCTGACCCTGAGCCTGCAACTGCCCAAGCTGGCTTTCCTCTTTGCCGAGAACGAAGCCTATGTAGGCGAATGGCGCCTGCTGGACATCGGCCTGAGCGAGGAAGCTATCGACGAGACGGACACCGATTTCGAACTGGCCGACGACGACGAGGTACCTTCTCTGCTCCGTCCGCGCGGACGCTTCGCCCACAAGGGCAACTTCGGCCGCGCGCTGCTCATTGCCGGCTCGCAGGGCATGGCGGGGGCTTCCATCCTGTCGGCGCGGGGCTGCCTGCGCTCGGGCGCGGGGCTGCTGACGGTGCACGTGCCGTTCTGCAACAACTTCATGGTACAGTCGTCCGTACCCGAGGCCATGACCGAGCTGGACTACAGCGAGACGCGCTTCTCCGAGCCGACCGATACGGACGACTATCAGGCCGTGGGTATCGGTCCCGGCCTGGGACGCGACCCGCAGACGGTGGACGCCGTGCTGGAGCAGATACGCACGTGCCAGACGCCGATGGTCGTCGACGCCGATGCGCTGAACGCCCTGGGCGAGCATCGTTCGGGCCTGAACGACCTGCCCGAGGGGAGCATTCTGACGCCCCATCCCAAGGAGCTGGAGCGGCTGGTGGGCAAGTGCCACAATTCGTACGAGCGGCTGATGAAGGCGCGCGAGCTGGCGCAGAACACGGGGGCGCACATCGTGCTGAAGGGCGCCTACACGGCGGTGGTGTCGCCCACGGGCCGCTGCTGGTTCAACACCACGGGCAATCCGGGCATGGCGACGGGCGGCAGCGGCGACGTGCTGACGGGCGTGCTCCTGGCACTGCTGGCGCAGGGCTACGATGCCGGGACGGCGGCCCGCCTGGGTGTCTACGTCCACGGCCTGGCGGGCGACATCGCCGCGCGCAAGCAGGGCCGCACGGGCATGACGGCGGGCGATATCGCCACTTGCTTGCCCCTGGCGTGGAAGCTGCTGGAAGAAAAGGATGAATGATTTTCGGAGCCGTCGGAATGTCCGGCGGCTTCTCGGAGCATTGGGAGAGCCCGTCGGAATGTCCGCCGGGCTCTCCGCGTGTTTGGAGAGCCTGTCGGAATGTCCGAAAGCTTCTCCGCGCGTTTGGAGAGCCTGTCGGAATGTCCGAAAGCTTCTCCGCGCGTTTGGAGAGCCTGTCGGAATGTCCGAAAGCTTCTCC
>ERZ779874.2782-NODE-2782-length-14094-cov-2.730038_pt1 | contig 14094 bp, 16 predicted proteins | sample MGYA00511031_ERZ779874 | MGnify/ENA primary metagenome ERZ779874 (study PRJEB29588, sample SAMEA2156850) | human gut metagenome | biome: human gut; feature: human-associated habitat; material: faeces | place: Denmark | collected 2008/2010 ...
GTTCCAGCCACAAAATTTGTGTTGTGACTCATTTTCGCATAAAGCTCTACAACCTTCGCATTTGAAATCAAACCTTCTTTTTCAAGATCTTCTGCAACTGTATCTACTGTTTGACCACTCTCAATGGTAAATACTACATTTTTATCCCCGTTGCCCGTACTTGACAAGCCTTTTTTTACTACAAAAACACTCGCAAGACCAGCGATAATTAAAATACATACAACGACTAATAAAACAACTCTTACAGAATTGACTTTACGCCTAGTCGGCATTTTCCTCATCCTCAACAAATGTGTTGATTACTTCTTCAACCATATCCCATTCTGCTTCACTTTCGATTGGAATCAATTGACCCTTGTCATCATAACGAGAGGCATAAACTTCGCCTTCATCTAAATCTGGATCTTGGAAAACAACATATTGACATCCTGTTTCATCACTATCAAAAGTGAATAGAATTGTCATCTTTTTTTCGTTTCCATTTTCATCTTTAACATATAAACAATTTGAATCTAACATACATTACTTCCTTTCAAAAATAAAGGAGGACATTAAAATCCCCCGTTTTGTCTGTCCAAAAAACTCTGTAAAATTTGAACCGCAGCCATTTGATCAATTACTTTTTTACGTTTCTTTCTAGAAACATCCCCCTGAAGTAAAATTTTCTCAGCTGCAACTGTTGTAAGTCGCTCATCCCATAGATGAACTTTAATTCCAGAAGATTCCAATTTCTTGGCAAATTCACAAGATATTTCACCACGAATTCCGATATCTCCATTCATGTGCTTCGGTAAGCCTAAAACTACTTCTTTTACTTTATTTTCCTGAAGCAATTTCAAAACTTCTTCCAAACAAGCATCATAATCATCCGATTCAAAACGCACAGTCGTTAAAGCACGACACGTAATATGAAGCGCATCACAAATCGATACACCACACGTTTTCGAACCAAGATCTAAACCAATGATACGATCCATTATTTATCCAAATATGCACGTACTAATTCTTCAATGATTTCATAACGTTCGATCTTTTGGATCAAGTTACGAGCATTCTTGTGAGAAGAAATATACGCAGGATCATTACTGATCAAGTAGCCAGCAATTTGATTTTCTGAATTATAACCACGTTCTTCCAAAGCATCACTTACTTCACGAAGAATCATCTTGATATTCTCACGACGAATCTCTTCCGTAGTAAATGTCATTGTTTCGGTAATGTCTTTCATAATTTCACACTCCTTAACACATTTTTATTATATATGAATCCTAACCAAAAAGAAAGCGATTTAGTAGAAAATGGGATGTTAAACACCCCATATACAGTAAAAATAATCACTTTTTTGTTGAATATCCTCTAAGATAAAGATCCATTTCGAACAAGTAGAAAGATTATGTTTCCTATTTTTTACTTCGACAATCGTTTCAATTTGGATTTGAAGCATTCTTCTTTCAAAATCCTCATATGACTTATTAAGTACATCCAATCCAAAGATTTCATACATCGCTACATATTCATCATCTTTGACTCGATTTAAATCCACAATGATTTTTCGCATGCTTAAGCCTCTTCAAATTGAGCATTGTATAACTTCGTATAGAAACCATTACGCTTCATCAATTCATCATGACTTCCGACTTCTACAATATCACCATGATCCATCACAATAATATTATCCGCATCACGAATCGTGGATAAACGGTGCGCAATCACAAAACTTGTACGTCCCTTCATCAGTTCATCCATACCTTTTTGAATCAAGACTTCTGTACGTGTATCCACACTACTTGTCGCTTCATCCAAAATCAAGATTTTAGGATCGGCTAAAAAAGCACGGGCAATCGTTAATAATTGTCTTTGACCTTGACTAATATTACTTGAAGATTCATTTAATACAGTATCATATCCATGATCTAATGTATGAATAAAGTGATCGACATGAGCTGCCTTAGCTGCTTGGATTACTTCATCATCTGTAGCGCTTGGCTTACCAAAACGTAAGTTTTCTAAAATACTACCCTCAAATAGCCAGGCATCCTGTAAGACCATACCAACCATATTACGCAAACCACTTCTTGTATATTCTGTAATATTATGACCATCAATATAAATGGATCCTGCATTCAATTCATAGAAACGCATCAATAATTTGACAATCGTTGTTTTACCAGCACCTGTAGGACCAACAATTGCGGTTGTTTGTCCAGGCTTAATATACATCGAAAAATTGTTGATGACAATTTTATTTGGATCATATCCAAAACATACATTTTCAAAAGTCACTTGACCTTGTACATTTTCTAATACAACTGGATTTTTTACATCACAAATTTCTTCTTCAGCTGCCAAAAATTCAAAAACACGCTCTGCAGCTGCAGCTGTACTTTGAAGCATATTCATTGATTGTGAGATTTGAGAGATCGGTTGCGTAAAGTTACGTGTATATGTAATAAACGATTGAATATCTCCCACGGCAATTTCTTTATGAATCGTTAAATATCCACCTAGAATACATACACCGACATAACCAATATTTCCAATTAAGTTTGTCAAAGGCATCATAAGTCCAGATAAGAACTGTGATTTCCAAGCACTCGTATACAATTGATCATTATATTCTTTAAAAGTACGCAAAGAATCTTCTTCACCATTAAAAGCTTTCACAATCGTATGGGCTGAATACATCTCTTCAATATGACCATTGACTAACCCTAATGATTTTTGTTGAGCTTTAAAATAACGCTGAGATTTCTTTACAACAACCATAACTAAAACTAGACTTAAAGGAATAACCACCAAAGCTAATAGTGTCATCTTCCATGAAATACTAAGCATCATAACTAAAAAGCCAATAATTTGTACAAAGCTTGATACCATAGTGGATAAAGATTGGTTTAACGATTGTACTAGAGTATCTACATCATTGGTAAATCTTGAAAGAATATCTCCATGACTATTTTTATCAAAATACGATAATGGAAGTGTATCAATCTTTTGATTCATTTCTTTACGAAGCTTGTATCCCATTTTATTAGAGACACCACTCATCAACCAGCCTTGAAGATAAGAGAAGGCTGTACTCAAAGCATAAATCGCAAGTAATAAAGCACATGTTTTTTGGATCGCATCAAAATCAATGCCACCTTTACCTTGCACTTTATTCATAAAGCCTTGCGCAATTTCAGTAATAATATTTCCTTGAATCTTAGGTCCGATCACCATGATACATACGGAAACAATGGCACATAATAGACCAACTAGAAATGAGAATTTAAAGGGTTTGATGTAGTTTAAAAGCTTCTTCATCGTTCCCTTGAAGTCTTTTGCCTTTTCGCCGCCACGCATACCATGGCCCATAGGACCTCTTGGACGATTATTTTGTTTCTGATTAGACATTGGCAAGTTCCTCCTTTGTCAATTGGCTAGACGCAATCTGTTGATAAACCTCACAAGATTTCATCAATTGGGCATGTGTTCCTTTTCCAACCATCTTTCCTTCATCGAGTACAATGATTTGATCGGCATGTAAAATACTTGAAATACGTTGTGCCACAAGTAATACCGTACTCTTTGTTTCTTTACAAGACTTTGCCAAAGCCTCTCTAAGCTTAGCATCCGTCTTAAAATCCAAGGCACTAAAGCTATCATCAAAAATATAGATTTCAGGCTTTCTTACAACGGCGCGGGCAATGGAAAGTCTTTGTCTTTGTCCTCCTGAAACATTTGTTCCACCCTGATTAATTTCTGAGTGGATTCCTTCTGGTTTTTTAGAAACAAACTCCGTACTTTGAGAAATAGATAATGCATTAGAAATATCATCCTTGCTTGCATCTTTCTTTGAATACAATAAGTTCGATTCAATATCACCCGATAGTAACATTCCTTTTTGTGGAACATAGCCAATACGACTTCTTAAATCCGCCTGTTTCACATTCCGAATATCAACTCCATCCACTAAGATGGAACCGCTTGTTACATCATAGAAACGTGGGACTAAATTAATCAATGTTGATTTACCAGATCCAGTACTTCCAATAAAGGCTGTTGTTTCGCCTGGTTTAGTTTCAAAACTAATATTACTCAACACTTCTTCATCGGCACCCGGATATTTAAACGATACATTTTTAAAAGAGACAACACCACGCATTGAAGATGAGAAATCCATAGGATTTGATGGATCTTTTATAGTAATTTCACTACTTAAGACTTCATGAATACGCAAAGCACTTACATTTGCTCGAGGAAGCATAATTGTGACCATCGTAATCATTAAAAAGGCCATGATAACTTGCATCGCATACTGCATAAAGGCCATGATACTACCTACTTGAATCATTCCTGAATCGACTTGTTTCGATCCAAACCATAAAATCATAAGGGTTGTACCATTCATTAAAAACATCATGATTGGCATCATAATAGCCATTGCTCGTGTTGTGAATAAGGAAATGGAAGTGATGTCTGAATTGGCTTGATCAAACTTTTTTTCTTCAAGCTTTTCATTGTTGAAAGCACGAATGACTAACATTCCATCTAACAATTCACGAACCACACTATTCATTTTATCAATCATTTTCTGCATAATCTTAAATTTTGGCATCACAATCATAAAGATCAATAAAACAACACTTAAAATCACAACGACACATAAAGCTAGAATCCAAGTCATATTCGCACCCGATTCAATGACGTGTAAGATGGCTCCTACACCAATAATTGGTGCATACATTACAATTCTTAAAAACATCACAATTGTCATTTGAAGTTGTTGAATATCATTTGTAGTACGTGTAATTAAACTCGATGTACTAAATGTATTCAAGTTTTCATTTGAGAAATGAGTGACTTTTTCAAACACTTCTTCACGCAAGTCTTTGGAAAAGCCTGCGGCAATTCTTGAAGCTAAAAAACCAACTAAAATCGCACATACAGCACTGCCTAAGGCATATCCTAACATCTTAAGTCCTGAATAGATAATATAGTCTTGTTGCATCTTTTCCATATTCATACCTAGATCTGTATATTCTTTTTTAAGGAATTGAGAACTCATACTCGATACGGTCGAATCTCCCAGTTTAGAAATCTCGGATTTTGCAGCTTTTCTATAGGAATCTATACCATTCATCATAAGAAGTTGTGGAATTTGTACATTTTGTTCTTTAGCATCTTTACTTACTTCAACCATTGTCATTTGAAGTAAGGTCAAAGTATTGTTCAGCTTACTTTCCTTTTCTTCACCAATATCTTTTAATACATATACATTCTCGGTTTTCAAAGCTGGAATTTGAGTTTTTTCTTCCTTAGTTGCCTTACTAGGTGTAACCAACTTATATGAAGATGTAATCAAATCCTTTTCAGAATCATTTGCGAATATTAAATAGGAATTTAAAGTCTTTTCACGAATTTGTTGATAAACACCACTTTCAATACCCGCATTCTGAATTCCTGTATTGACAATATTTTGCATATAATCCGGCATTGTAAGTTCACAAGTCGCTTGTCCAAACAACAAACCAAACGCAAGTACAATGGATAGCCAATAGGGTTTTAAATATTTCAATATCTTTGTCATTTATTTTCCTCCATATAATGAGCTGTCTTTTTTAAAATATCTCTTAAATGCGCACAGTCTTCGGATCCTAAATAATCCAAAAAATGATATACATTTTCTACATGTGTATCCATTCTTTTTTGAAACATTTCAATGGCTTCAGGAACAATTTGAATATAGACCGTTCTACGATCCGTATTCGAATGCACCCTTTGAAGCAGACCCTTCTTTTCAAATCCAGCAATCATCTGTGATACAGCTGCAGCAGATACACCCAATATATTTGCCAATTCACTCATCGTAATTTGATGATTTTCTGCTTTATAAATCGTTTTAAACAACATCACATCCTTTATTCTAGGACCATCTTTACAATGACGGTTATTTCGAACATAGTTCGTGACTTTATACGTGAGATCAAACATCAAATCGAGTACTTCATCTTGAACTTCCATAAGAACCTCCAATTTATTTAAGTTACTTAACTATATACCTACTTAACTATTAAGTCAATAAAAAAGATATGCATAACACATATCTTTAAAGATCTTGAAATCCCTTTTTCGCAGACCCATTGTTTAAAAAGAGATTTCAAAGAACTTCTAGTATTGATTATACTACATGAAGGCAATAAAAATTCAGAAATCACTAAACTTGTTTATTTTGCTTCTCTCTTTAATTTTCTCAATATTTCGCCAGCAAACTCTATGCCATCTCGATTGATTGAGATTTTAACTTCCCCATAAGTAGAGTATCTATTAAAATCATAATCAAAAGTACTTACATTGAATATAAGTAAGTACATTAATTTTCTTGATAATCTTTCCTTAAAAACTTCCTTTCTTTTGTAAATATTGCCACCTGATGTTCATCAATATCCATACAAATCGAGTTACGTCGTTCTTCATCTTCAATTTTATCCCGGTTCGCTACAATAATAAGCGTCAGCTCTTCCCCTAAACACAAACTACTAACTGCATCAGGTTCTACTGATACTTCTTTTTTCTGCGTTCTTATCCATATACAGCTCCCCAGCAACATAAGAACTACAGCTAATCCACATACTATCCCTAACTTCTTTTCATTCATTCTCTTCCCTTTACTCTTGCAATGTATATATTGCAATTATAGGAATTATTTCAAGTAAAATCAATACAGTAACGCAAATCATCGATGAAAGGTTTGGATTCTATGAGACAGAAGCTTCGACAGATTAACGATATTTCCATTGGCAATAATCTCCGGAATTTAAGAAATGCTGCGAATCTGACACAAGAGCAGGTCGTTGCCCAATTACAGTTACGTAATCTTCCAACAACCCGTAGCATCTATTCTCAGATTGAAGCTGGGACTTATAATATAAAGATCAGTGAATTGATTGCACTCTCAGAAATTCTTCATACTGATTTCAACACGATATTTGATGGATTATCCATAGAAAAATAACCTTGGATCTACAGTTTTCTTTCATTCTGTGTTCCAAGGTTATCTTATTATTCCTGCCTTTTTCAAGATTATAACTCCATATCCCTGCGTTTCCTCTTTTTTGGTTGCTCTGGTAATGCCTTTTCATCTGAAATCTTTCTCTCTCGACTTTCCTCCTTTTGTTTCGCAACCGGAATACCTCCCTGCTTCTTCCTCTCTATTTTGCCACATCCCAGACTGATTTTCAAGCGGACCGGCCGGTTTGGTTGACTTCTTTGATCCAGATTTCTGTTCGTCCCATTCTCTTTGTTCCTCCTGAACTTTTTGTAATTCTTTCTCAGCCTGTTTCAAATCATTTACCACTTCAAGTACATTCCGATATCCATTTTGGCTTAGGATCAGGTTCATCATATACTGTGCATTCTCCAACTGATTTCTTTTTCCATCTACTCGGTTTTGTAATTCTTTCTTTTCTTTACCATGAAACCATTTCTTTTGTACTTCCCTAAGCTCCTTTTCCAGCCTTATTACATTCTTCTCTATTGCATAAACTTTCTTCTCCTGTTTTTTCAAATCATTTAATATCTGCTTAACTCTCATCACCTCTGTTTCCTGTTTTATCGAAGATGGTCTCGATATTTTTTGCTTTTCAGGCAGATCTTCTGGCGTAACGTCAATCTTTATTTCTCGTCCAATAAGGGAACGTCCTGATTCATCAATTGCAACCAACTCCATTGCTCTTAAATACTCCGCAAATCCTCGCAACATACCAATCGCTTTCTGTAAGATTCCGGTAAAAGCCTGTGGATTTTCTCCCTGCATCTTGATTGATTCTGCAACAGGTTTGTCGATCTGCTCTTTCTTATGTAAGCTTATTTCCTCTTCTGTTGCCCCCACAAGAAACGCTCTGTCAACATTCTCATTCCATTTCTGTCGTAAATAATTATCCGTCCGGATTTCATCTGCCCTTGGATTATTCTTTCCAATCTTTTTCGTAGCAAGATACGGACCACCTTTTTGGAATACATACAATTTTTCATTTTCATCCTTCACCAGTCCATTAATCGCATCTGTCATAATCTGCTTGATATCTCTCAAAAATTGATTCGATTTGAAAATTTCTTCCTTGGGATAAAAGAAATTTATCTCATATATTTCTCCCTTGTTAACAACTCTACACCCTTTTCGAATCTTTCCATTTTCATCCAAGATCTCTTTTTTGGTACGCATACGTTTCCCAGATTCATTAAAAAACAAGTTTCTTCCTGCAATCTTGTGTTCTGCCTCCTGTCGCATTTTCCTTTCCGAAAAAATCAAATGAATATGGAAATTGGTTTTTGTTTTATTATGATGCAATGCTGCGCAACATCCAACATTGTACTTTTCTGTAAATACTGTCGTTATATATTTTAATAGCAGATCATGATCATATCCCATCAAACTCGGCGGTAACATAATGATCAATTCCCTTCCCTCAATACAAGTCCCTTTGGTTCCACTCTTTAAAAAATCTTTCTGGTTCTGTTCTGCGAGTAGTTCCCAGTAGTGATCTTGTACGTCAGAATAAACTGCATAAAGATGTTCCTGCCGTTCTGGACTGCTAATATAATCTACTCTGCCTCTTACATCCGATAATTTACTCTCCATGATAAAGCTATGATTTCGTTTATTCACATATCCTCCTTTCCGCCCGGATTCAGCATCGATAATCCTTACTCGCCTCTTTCTGCAAACACTTGCTTTACGCCCCTGCGAGGGCTCCCGGCAGGGCGAAAGACTCAGAGTACATGCATTTAGCTTGTGCGAGGGGTGTATTTCGCTCTCAATCGCCGAGGGCTATAACTTGTATTTTCCTTTTTAACTTTCAAAGTTTTTTCTTCGCTGTTCACATAATCTTGTTCACACTTTGATGGTATTATTTGTGAACAAAGACTTGTGAACAAAGCTCAAAACATTTTAAAAGTAATCATCAGTCAAAGGGAATTTCCATCTGTTCATCGATTTTTTCACTACATTCTGCTTCATCTGCATTGTGCTCCTTATATTCCAACGCCACATGTTTGGGATTGTTTCGTTTCCATGCTCTCTGTGTTCCCAACGCGCCCCTAAACCGGTGATTTCCATGTTTTGTCCATCCCACAATTTCATTATCTAGCAAATCCCCAATTTCTTTTGACTGCCATTTAGGTACAATACCATCCTGATGAAATACCTCTTGATAGATGATCGTTGTACATACATAATCCCCTTCATATCTGTCAAGGAAAGCCTGAATAAGTCCTGTTTGCGTATCTTCTGGCATGAACTCTTTTTGTAATGTCTTCACATAATCTTCCATAGCCGGAGAAAATGTGAGACGATATTCTCCGCTCTTATAGATTTCCATTGACTCTGCCCATGCCTGAATAATATAATTTCTCGCTTCCTCTTCATCTGCATAAACTTTAACTTCTGCTTTTTCCGGACGCACCTTGACTGGACCAAATCTTCTGTTTCCCGTCCTGTCAAAAGGAAGAAACGCAAAATCATTCGATGTACCACAGAATACACATTGACGGTATCTATCCTCAGCCCGTCTCTCATACGGAATTCGATAGGTATCTTTTTGTCGACTAAGAAATGCCTTTGTCTCTTCAATACTTTTTGCATTTGCAACTGCATTCATTTCTGACATTTCAACGATCCAGTGCCCTTGTAGATACTCATATGCTTTCTTGTCATCGATCCGCTTCATATCGTCTGTAAAATAATCATCTTCTATTGCGAGGAATCGAAAAAAAGTCGATTTTCCCGTCCCTTGTCCACCGACCAGACAAAGCATAATATCATATTTTGTTCCCGGTTCATATAATCGTTTGATTGCCGCCATCATGTGCATTTGCATCAGCTCCCCCGCATACGCTTCATCCTCCACTCCAAAGAAATGTGACAACATCTTTTTCACCCTTGGCTCTCCATCCCACACCAGTGTTTCTAAATACTCAATAATTGGATGAAAGCTATTTTCATTTGCTACAATATCCACTGCTTTTGTAATCACCCTGTCGCTGGTTAGTCCATAATTTTGTTCCAGATATAATGACAGGTTGTTCATATCTGTGTCGGTCATATGGAGTCCCCGTCGCTTCCACGGCACTTCTTTACGGATATCAATCTGACAGGTCATTTCATTTCTGCAGATAACTCCTTTTAAGCAAGGATCATTTTCCAAAACATATTTACAATTCTGAATGGTCTGTCGTGTTTTTCCCTTTTCCGTAAATTCCAACCGTTCCCTGATATCCTCCACGGTCAGTAGTTCAGATTCCACGATTTCCTCTAAGTTCTTCAATGACTCCTCGCTCATATTCTTTAATTCTTCTTTCATATCGACTCACCTCCTCCCTTCCATTTTGGAAAAATCAAGCACATCTTCCTCTTTTCCAGACTTAAGAATATCCAAAAGATACTGTATCCTGCTTTCTTTCTGTAACGCTTCAACAAATAATGGATTCCATTCCGATTCCATTAATTCCGGACAGTAAAACCGTTTCCAGAAATCCATCCATTGCTGATATCGGTGTAATACATAAATTGTTTCTTTCTTCCATTCAGCAATCTTTCTCCTTACGAATCGAATTCGTTCCTCTTTTGTCTGCGTCTTATTGCAATCATTCTTCCTTTTACTTTGCCCCTTTCTTTCACTGGATTTTCCTATTGGAATCCTAAGGGAAAAATCTTCATTTATTTTCTTAGCTGCCTCAAACTGTGTCAGTCCAAACATAGATGCCACAAAATTAATTGCATCCCCTTTTGCTCCACAAGCAAAGCAATAATAATTCTGATCAATCTTCATACTTGGATGTTTGTCATTATGAAACGGACAACACGCCATTCCATTTCGACTGACTTTTATTCCGTATGATTCTGCGACCTGTCTCGCAGTAACTTTAAATTTTATTTGTTCAAAAATACTACTCATCACCTTACCTCCTCTCGGCAAGCCTCTGATAACATTGAACATTAACCATTACATCAGATTTCTAATTGTTGAATCCTTTCAGGTGTGATATACTTATATTTACGGATATGGTATATCAGTTTATCTGATTATCAGAGGACTTGCTCAGATTTATGATCTGGGCATTTTCTTTTGCCAAATCTACATACATCTCTCTTTTCCTCTCCTATTTAATCGCATCAATTTGATTTTCCTCATCTAATAAATTCGCAACCTTTCTCTGCTGATTCGGATAAAGATGACCATATGTATTCAATGTTATACGAATATCTTTATGTCCAAGTCTCTCCTTAATCAACAAAGGTTCTACACCTTTCTCAATCAAATAGGCAACGTGACTATGCCGTAAATCATGGACTCTGATTTTCTTTACCCCTGCAACTTTAATCTGCCGTTTCATCTTATGTTGTACAGCCTCCTGAACAACCGGAAATAATCTTTGCGTATCAGCCATACCGTAATGCCGATCAACAAATTCTTGTATTTCCTTCTTCAAGAATCCCGGAATCTCAATGATTCGCACAGACTGTTTCGTTTTAGGTTCGGTGATAACATCTTTCTTCCCAGTCCGGTAATACGTTTTATCAATGTTCAGTTGATTCTTCTCAAAATTAATATCTGCTTTCGTAATAGCAAGCAGTTCTCCAATTCGACATCCCGTCCAAAACAGAATCTCAAACATAAGATAATAACTTGTTCCAGGCTCCATCGTCTGTATAAAACGTTTGTATTCGTCCACCGTCCAAAAATTAAGACTTCTTGAATCAGAATTACCCATTCTTTTTACCTTTTTACATGGATTTATCTGCAGATCATATATCTTTGATGCATGTGTGAATAAACTCGTCAATTGATTTTGAATCATTCTTAGATAGGAATCTGAATACCCTTTCTTTTGGATCTCATTCTGCCATTGAATAATCTGAGACGCCTTGATTTCACTCATCGTTTGGTCTCCAAAGTATGGAAGAATATGCTGTTGCATCATGTACTTTTTATTTTTCATAGTACGATCTTTCAACTCATTTTGCTTATCTGTAAAATATACCTCAACAAACTCGCTTAACTTCATATCCATACTTCGTTCATCACTTAGCTTTTTATTTCGCTCAAATTCTAATGCTTCTCTCTTTGTTTCAAATCCTCTCTTTCTCCGTTTCTTCTTTTCACCTCTGACATTGGTTTCAAACCATTGAGCTGTCCATTTTTTCGTGTCCTTCTCTTTATACGCCATAAAATTCTCCTTTCTAATTTCCTGCCATCTTATAGCCATACATTTTATGCGCCCAAAAAGCTTTTGGAACTTTTCCAGCCATTGTAATGTATCCCTGTGCAGATAATTCCTTATTCATTGCCCTTACCAGTTTGTACGCATGAGATTTTGAACAATTTAATTCTTTGGCAATATCATCAGCACTCATCATATAATTGTAATTTTCCATAATATTTCCACTCCTTCCTATTTTTATCATTTTTCTTAGTACGAACCCCGCATTTATTAGAATGTACGATTTTCGTATTTCCAATATTATCAGCTATTCATATTATTGTCAAGTATTCGTAAATATATTTTTACGAGTTTCGTACACTCTTTTTTCTTTATTTCCTTACTTCTCTGTGATATGATATTATTGATATTTATGTTTTTCGTAATTTGTCAGTATATGAAAAGAGGAGGATTCTATGGGAGACGGAAAAAAACTAAAAGAAATCCTAGATGAAAAAGGAACCAATGTCCGCAAGATCTCCAAAGCAACCGGGATCAGTGCGACAACTCTATATTCGATTATTCAGAAGGATTCAAATATTCGTTTTGATTTTGCATTGAGACTTGCTAATGAATTGGATATTGACGTAAATGAAATCTGTTCTGCCAGTCCGTTTTCTGGTTCAATTAAGGAGGAAGAAATTTATCCCACACTTCCTGATGGTTTAAATGGAGCTTTAGATGCCAGTCGAGTTAAAACTTATTTGAAGAATTCGATGTATCCTCTCATGTACCTTTTCGGGAAAAACAGTATGCCAGATGTGGACAACCTACTCACATCATTCTATCAGCTCGATGATGAAGCCCGGCAGGAAGTCGTAGAGACGATACGTCTGAAACTGCAATATCACCGTGATCCGGAACGTGCAAAGCAGATCAAAGACATAAAAAATTGGTAATAAAATACTCCTGGGAATAGCAAACATTCTCAGGAGTTCGTTTTTTTGGCACCGTTTTGGCACCGTTTGGCTTAATTCATGCCCTTATTTCTTGCTTTTCTATCCAGAATAACTACCTCATATTTCTTTAAAAATAAATCAGTAATCATTCCTATAGATACAAAAATCCCCCAGAAACTCATGGTTTCTAGGGGATCTATATTCGATAACTAATCTATAAAAGATTTGATTACTCGATGATAGAAGCTACAGTTCCTGATCCTACTGTACGTCCACCTTCACGGATAGCGAAACGAAGACCTTCCTCCATAGCTACTGGATGAATCAGTTCAACTGTCATCTCTACGTTATCTCCAGGCATGCACATCTCTACGCCTTCCGGAAGATCGCAAACACCTGTTACGTCTGTTGTTCTGAAGTAGAACTGTGGACGGTAGTTGTTGAAGAATGGAGTATGACGTCCACCTTCGTCTTTTGTCAGTACGTAAACCTGGCATGTGAATTTCTTATGGCAGTTTACTGTACCTGGTTTGATAAGAACCTGTCCTCTTTCGATCTCTGTTCTCTGGATACCACGAAGAAGTGCTCCGATGTTATCACCAGCCTGAGCCTCATCAAGAAGCTTACGGAACATCTCGATACCTGTTACAACAGTCTTCTTAACATCATCATGGATACCGATGATTTCAACTTCGTCAGATACGTGAAGTGTTCCACGCTCTACTCTACCAGTTGCAACTGTTCCACGTCCTGTGATAGAGAATACGTCCTCTACTGGCATCAGGAATGGTTTGTCTGTAGCACGCTCTGGTGTTGGGATCCATGTGTCAACAGCGTCCATGAGTTCCATGATCTTGTCTCCCCACTCTCCGTCTGGATCTTCAAGAGCCTTAAGAGCTGATCCCTGGATGATCGGTGTGTCATCTCCTGGGAAGTCATACTCGCTAAGTAC